>JAABUZ0100004004.1_pt1 | contig 20855 bp, 22 predicted proteins | sample 5562091 | NCBI WGS metagenome assembly JAABUZ01 (sample SAMN12813069, study PRJNA571459) | rock metagenome | isolation source: Antarctica rocks | place: Antarctica: Victoria Land, Linnaeus Terrace sud | collected 2015-12-21 | reverse complement strand
TTTATTTCATTGCGGGACTGGCGGTGAGCGTTTTATTGTTGACCGGCGTTGCCGCGCTTCTGCTGCTGGCCCTGCGGTGGGTGGTTCGTTTGTTTCATCAACAGTTGCCTTCGTCCCTGCGGCATGGGTTCGCCAATCTGTACCGGCCCGGTAATCAGGCCCGGTCGATTTTGGTTGCTTTGGGAATTGGGGTGATGTTTACCCTGACGACATATCTGCTGCAACGGACGGTATTGCGGAATGTCACGAGCGAAGGGCCCGGGCGGGAAGGGAATGTGTTCTTGCTGGATGTGCGGGATACGGCGGGAGTATCGAAGCTGGTGGAATCGCAGCCGGGAGTGAGCGGCAAGGTCCAGTTGGTGGGGTATATCGTTTCGCGGATGCTCGGGAAAAATGGGACGCCGACGGATCATTTGGCGCTCAGCAAAACACGCAGGGATCAGTTGCAGACGATACGAATTACCACGGCGGCAGCTTTGCCGGATGGGGTGGAGTTGAAAACCGGTAACTGGTGGGCAGCGACGAGCGCCGAGCCGCAGTTGGCGATCTCCGAGCAGGCGCAGCATGATTTTCAATTGAAGATCGGGGACCGCCTGGAGTTTCAGATGGCGGGCCGTACCGTGAGCGCGCCTTTAGTGGCGATTTTCCGGCGGCTGGAGCGGGCACCGGTCCGGTATGACCTAGTGTTTCCGCGTGAGGCTTTGAAGGGGTTGCCGGTTGTCTATTACGGCGCTGCCCATGTGGACCCTCGCTATATTCCGCAAGTGGAAGAAGCTTTGTTTGAGCGGTTTCCCACTGTTACGGTGATGAATCTAGCCGACATTTTGAAGCGCATCCAGGAAGCGGTGGATCAGGTGGCTTTAGTGGTCCGGTTTCTGGCGTTGTTCGCGATTTTCGCGGGGATAATTATCTTGTCTTCCAGCGTGGCGGGAACGCGGTACCGGCGTGTCCGGGAAGTAGCGATTCTGAAGACGCTGGGCGGCACGCGCGGGCGGATTGCGGGTATTTTCTCGGTGGAGTTTTCCATTCTGGGCGCGGTAGCGGGGCTGATCGGTGGAGTGTTGGCGAATGTGTTTACGCGCATTGTTTCCGACAAGTTCATTGAGGCGCAATTTGACTTCGACTGGCTCTCTTTGCTGGTGGTGATGGTGGGAACGGCGCTGCTGGCAAATGGAGCCGGGTGGCTGGCAAGCGCCCGGATCTTGGATCAGCGGCCTTTGGAAGTTTTGCGGAGCGAGTAAGCGGAAGAGGGTGCGTTCCCGTCAAATCTGCCGGTCAACCCGCTCCCAAATTTTTAAGATCGGCAGCGTATTACCACGCCGCAAGACCAACTCGTCGATACGTTCAGTGTTTTGCAGGGCAGGGCTCCACTGCCAACCCTTGCGGGTTTCAGGGTCAAGCAGAAACATGGTTTCTACCTGCGTCAGGCGTTCGTATTTCTCACACTTCTCATGGACATGGCTCCAGCTATCATCTGGCGAGAGAACCTCAATAACAAAAAGGTCATCGCCCCGGGTAGGATAGGGCTGTTCCAGTTTCCGCGTGGAGGCAAGCACATCGGGCCGTGGACGCCATTGTGGGTGGATATGCAAGTCTATCTCGACACCCGGGTAGTAGCCGAGTTCGAGCAGCAGAAATGAGACTGTTTGTTGCGTGATGGCGTGCAGGGTAGTGGGCATGGCCTTTGGTACAGCCTCTCCGAACCAATATTCGTAGGCTTTGTCCTGGTGCGCGTAAAGGCGCTCGAATTCTTCGATGGTCAGCAGTTGTGTGCCGGTCGCCATGCTTCTTAGATTACCGAATGGGGATCAGTCGCGTGAAAATTCATCGGGACGTATCCGGACAGCGCCTGACTGATGTGCTCTGCCGAAATTGGCCGTACAGGAAAGTGCATCAAGTCGGAAGCCGCATCATCGTGGAAACCTCCGCACCGGGGCATCGGCGGCTGGCTATTCCAGCTCACAATCCTCTCCGCCTCGCGGTACCTTTAGCTCCATTCTTCGAGCCGTGGCGCAACATAAGCGGCGCGTCATGGACCGCTATCATAGCTGCATGAATCCTCCGCAGGCCGGGATATTCGCTCTGGGAACGTCATCTCACGCCTACCTGGAATTCGATATCTTGGACCGAAAGAAAGGGAAAGAGATCGTCGCCGCAATCTCGGCTGTGCATGAGCCGAGGACGACCATCGGCGGGGTGAACTTTGTGGCAGGTTTCCGGCCTGAGCTGTGGAGCGACGTGGCCCCCGATGACGCGCCTCCCGGCATACAAGGCTTCCATCGCGACATCGTGGGCAAGGACGGCTTCGTCATGCCGGCCACCCAGCACGATGCGGTCCTCTGGTTATCAGGAAGCGCCTACGACGTCCTCTTCGACATGGCTCGTTCGGTCATTGCCGATCTCCAGGGACTGGCGTCCGTTGCCGAGGAGACCTCGAGCTGGCCCTACCGTCACGACCGCGACTTGACAGGCTTCATTGATGGTTCGGAGAATCCCACTCTGATCGACGCCCCGGAAGTGGCGCTGATACCCGATGGTGTTCCCGGCGCAGGCGGAACGATCCTCTTGCTGCAAAAGTGGAGGCACGATGCGGTGGCGTGGGAATCGCTTCCGGTCGACCGGCAGGAGCGAACCATGGGGCGGACGAAGCGGGACAGCGTTGAACTGGAAGACAAGCCATCGGACTCGCACGTGGCCAGGACCGATCAGGAAGAGTTCGGCAAGATCTTCCGTCGCAACATGCCCTATGGAAGCGTGACAGACCATGGAACGATGTTCGTTGGATTCAGTGCCGATCAGCAGCGGCTTTCCAGGATGTTGGAGAGCATGGCGGGGTTGACGACCGGGGTACGGGACGCGCTGACGCGCTACACGCAGCCGACGACGGGCGCTTATTATTTCGTCCCCTCCACCGAGAGCCTGCGCCGATCTCGCTAGAGGGCACGAGTACGGCGCCAGCGATTCTCTGCTAATAGCCCGGGCACGTAGCGGGTGTGCGGAAGCTGCTGGCGAACGGAACAAAATCCTTGCGAGCAGCAGGAAAGAGGAGTGAAAGTAAGCGACGTCTCATGCCATGGCGGACTCGGTTTATGATCCCGACGAACTTTCCGGCTAGCTCTTCATCACGCGTCATCTGGACGTTACCGATCGCAAGCCGACTTCCGGGGACCAATCTGGGTCGGCTCGGCACTAGTCAGTTACGACAGGCTGCCAAAGCTCGACACGGTTTCCTTCTGGGTCGGTGAACCAGCCAAACCTTCCGAAATCGTAGCTTTCGCGTTTTGGATCGACTGTGACACCTTCGTCTATCAAACGATCCAGCACTCCATCCAGGTCATCCACTTGGAGATTGATCATCGCTTTCTGTGCCGGAGGAAAGTATGCATCCTCTTGTCCGAAGAAAGCGAAGACGACCTGAGCGCGTTGCGTCGAGGCAGGAAACGCAAAAGATCCCTCGGATCTCGTTAGACCGAGATGCCGTTCATACCATCGATAGAGAGCTTCTGGATCTTTCGCTCGGAAAAATGCGCCGCCAAAGCCAGTGATGGAAGCCATGCAGCCTCCTATGATAAACCGAATGCCATAGATCAATCCTGCTGAACGCCGTGAGCTTCGCCGATCACGAATTCCAGGCGTGAAGCCGACTTGCCGGTCCTAATCCGTCTTTCTGGAGATTAGCAATTTGGGGTACCATAACGCAAATGCCAAACATTTGCGCATCTGTGGAGCGACGATGAATCAATTGCTAACCCAAGTTTTATCTCAGATCGGTACCGCCACAGTTGTAATCGCAATCCTGGGATTCGGTGGTAAACAAATTTTCGCTCATTTGCTGAAGGCGCACCTAGAGGAGCTTAAAAGCGAACTTAAGCATAAGAGTGAGGTTCTTCTTGCACAGCATAAAAAGGCCCTAGACATTAAAGCGGCGACAGATGAGCGAATCCGCCGGGAAGTGGTCCGTTGGGCAAATCCTATTTTTAATTCCGTGAAAGATCTGCAATGCCGTTTGAACAATATCCTAGAAGACGAAGGCTATAAAGCACTTGATCCCGCAACTGCGTCGACAGATTCGCAATGGTCAATGACATACGAGTATTTCATGGAAAGTACGCTGTACCTATTTGGACAGTATTTTTGCTGGGTTCACATGCTCACCCAGGAGCTCAGCCTGGAACTTTTTCACACCAGTGCAGACAAAGAAAGATTCGCCGCAGCAAGATATGCGGTGAGCGGTGCACTCGGTGATTACCCGCCGTCCTTTCCCGTGCATGGTACCGGCTATGACCGGCAAGTCTTCCACTTTCAGCAACGCGCAATCGACGAGATGTTGAGTGTGTCCCATAAGGGAAGTCGCTCCTGTGTAGCGTTTCCCAAGTACGCAACAAAGAGAAGCGAAGCTGAATTCACGGTAGCATTCGATCCTCTTCGGCAGTTACTTGATAAAGTTAAGCCGGGTGAGCGTCGATGGGAGCGGTTTTGCGCGACGCGTGAAGCACTTATAAACCTCTTCTCCGCGTGCGAAACATTGCTTAAGCTCGACGCCTAATCCATCAACTCTTGAATCGGATCACTCCTTCGTTTTGGCAGAGCGTCACGAATTTTACATTCCTTCGCAGGTAAAGCCGAGCGCACCCTATCAGCGCTTCGAAATTGCAATCCCAATTTGCCATTTGTGATCTGAATCGATTCCGGTTGGGTTACAGGCGAGTACTCGGAGACGACATCACTCTGAACTTGTGCCATGAGGGGAAAGTACACCTGCGTGTCACGATTTCTAAGCTTAACCATTATTTTGGTGGTGATCAACAAAGACAAACCCCAGAGCCTGGAGGAGCTAGGAACGACGGTGCTAAGCTTTACTTTTCTCGCATCCAATTAAACTCAGGAAAGTCTCGTACCCGATGTATATTCAGTGGTGTTTGAAAGGTGTTCCGGAATATCCAGGCTTCTTCAGCGACACAGAAGCGAGGGCGGTCCTTTATCACGGCTTGCCGAGCAACTGGCTGCGTCAGAATGCCACCAAACGGCTTGATGAAGGACTGATTAACGGCCAGCAAGCATTGAGCGACACCGCTTTGTTCGACCATGTTAACGACTACGCCAGGGTCGGTCCTCTAACACCATACATATCTCTATCCGCGGGCATCGTGCAACTGGATAGAAAATTAGGATCTGTTCCCTATCCTGCTTGGTACACCGCCGCCGATTTTGCAACGGAGGGAAGCACAGGAGAAGGCTTCATCTTTCGTATGTGGACCATAGTTGCCCCGAAGGTTTCTTCCAACCTTTTAGGCGTTTCCGACGAGGTTCGAGACCTAAACATTTTTCGCCATTTCTGGCGATACAACCGAGAAGGAGAGATTGCAGCAAAGCTCGTGGTCCCTTTCACACAGATCCAGTACGTGGCGAAGCTTAATCTCCAGCTGGATATCGTCTGGCAGGAGGAGAACGTTCGCTTTGTGCAACCAGAGACTATCAGCAATCTTTTAAATGAGATCACCTGATGAGTCCTCTTGCCGGAACGCAGGAATGGACCTCAGAGGTGGTGAGACGTCGTCTTTCCTTCTTATTCCAATGTGTGACTCAGCACCGCAATCTCTCTACGAAACTAGGGAGGCCGAGGGCGTTAGCTGATGAACGAATCTCATCAATCCAGAGGCAAACTTCACTCTTTCAGGAGTATGGCCTTGAAGCCCAGTTACTCGTGGAAGCGGCTGAAATCTTGCTTGTTCTTGGTGATACATCGGCGGGGATCAAGATCGTTAACGAGGTTGTTAGTCGACTTCTTCCGCATTCAGAGACCGCAATTAACTATGAGTATCCGGGTACGCTGCAGCAGTTTGTTATGGCCTCTGTATTTAGCGCATTAACGCGACGAGGATCACTCCGGGTGACGGAAGAGGGAACAGCGATTTCCCATGACGGCCGAACCGCATATTTCAATTGGAACAGCAACAAAGAGATGCACGAATTAGCCCGAACGCTACCTACATTGCTTTCAGTCCTTACGTTCGATGACGGAGCTGATTATGTTGCATCGTTCTTGACCAGGAGCCAGCACAGCCGCCGCTTTGGACTGATTCTTGCGGCTGCCGCGACTCAACCTGAGTTTGTTGTTCTCGGGCTCCTTCCTGCAATTTACCGGAGCGAAAGGATGCGGAGTAACTTTAGCCGGCTCAACCGTCGTGACGGATTGTCCGCTCTGCGTGGTTTGGAACTTCAATACTCTATGCGGATCGATTTACTCCGTAGTGATGCATTCCACTGGAGAACTTTACGTCCTCGCGCGGAGCTGATCGATTGGCCGCTGCTCATCTGTCAAGTAGCATTGGTTCGCGGTGGTGGCATGAAGTTCGACATCCACCGACAAGACGAGACCCTATCGCCCACTGAATTCAGCCGAAGTCTAGCAACGCAGTTTGCGAACCGGAATATTGTTAGAAGCTACGAAAGTGAACTCTGATAACAGCGAGTCTACTTTTTCCGTCCCATGTTTGGAATTTTAAAGGTCCTTTAACTCTCCCAGTACCCTTCCGCCAAGATCATTGTGAGCTGACCTACCTCTTGCACCGCTAACACGTTTACTCCAGTAACGGCCTCTTAGGTACGATGCTGAAGAAGTTCATTCTGATGTCTTCGCATTCGGGCGTAATGCTGAAAATGGGCATCCATGCAGCCTGACGTATCTTGTGACAGAAAAAAATGACCGAGATATGTGGTTTTCAATGGATATTCGTCGACACCATGCAATCCACTCCGCTATAAACTGAATCTTGCACCGAGTTCATCATAGGTCCTCACAAACGCCGATGCATCATGCTATTGTTCAGCAGCGGTTTTGGTGGACCCTGACCGACTTATCGGGAGTAATCAATACAGGAGTTGTTCACTTGGCCAGTTTAGAGCGGTTCGGCTGCTGGCGAACGCCCGAAGTGTGCAAGCGCGCGAAGCGAGTGTAATCGGCGGACTGTTTCGCCTACCAACGCCACAGCGTTAGACTCGTTACGTGCCATTCGATAGTAGGGCTTATCATGTATTGATTGCTTCCCCTTCGGACGTTGAGGAGGAGCGAGAGATAGCAGTGCGCGTTATCCAAGAGTGGAACGACCTGTATTCCTACACGAGGGGCGTTGTCCTGCTTCCGTTGCGATGGGAAACTCATGCAGCGCCCGAGTACGGCACCCGACCGCAAGAAGTGATCAATCGAGCGATCGTCGATCAGTGTGACTTGCTCGTCGGGATTTTTTGGACCCGAATCGGCACTCCAACAGGAGCAGCCGACAGCGGCACTATCGAGGAGATTACGCGTGTCGCCACCGCGGGCAAACCCGTAATGTTGTATTTCTCGAAGGTCGGGATGGACCCGGATCGTATCGATCTCGGTCAGTTGGCGCGGCTGAAGGAATTCAAAGATCGAACATATCCTAATGCTCTGACTGAATCCTTCAAATCGCAGATAGAGTTCCGCGACAAATTCGCAAAACAGATCGAGCTGAAAGTTCGTGACCTTCAAAAATCTGATGACAAGCGGCAACCACCACCTCTCAAGTTGACCCTGGTCGGGGCAGAGGGGGACGGCACACATCTTTCCCGAAGCGTCACACTCCCCCGTCCTGAAGATCTTCTTGATGTGCTCGAGTCACAACCCGATGAAATTCGGAAGCTGCTTGAGAAAGCTGTAGGTGACGCTATTGACGAAGCGATTAGTGTGCCAGTTCTACTACGCATAAGCAATGCTGGCGCATCCGGAATACGTAACCTCTTCGTTCAGGTAACAATCGCCCCCTCATCGGGAACAGTCGACGTGCTGGACGCTTCAGAGCTACGGTGGATATCCTCTTACACACGCTCTCTGTCTGACGTATGGTTTACAGGGCGCAGTATCGTCGAGCCTAAACTCTACCTTAGCGGTTCGGCTCAGAGTCAAGAATTGATCGAAACCGAGGGGCTCACAGAACAGGACGGTCGATGGCAGTTTTCGTTCGAGTGGGGCGCATTACAGCCACAACGCACTCGAACCGTGAAGCCAAAGTTGATTATCAGGGCACGCGACACTACCCGCGTTGAGTTGCAGGCGGCGGTATTTGCCGACAGCTTTCCGGAACCTTTCAAGATCAAAACGGATATCGAGGTAAGCGTCGATCCCAAGATGGTTAAAGTGGCGGACTTGATAGACGTAGATGCTGTCCGAAAACTAGCAGAGAAGAATCGTAAATAGTGGCAGCGCTAACTTGGAGGTTATTTCGGTGTAGTCGCATGCCAACCTACGGTGCACGTCACCGATTACTCCCGAGGAACGCCGCAGTGTCTTTTAACTGTCGACCTGAACTATTTAATGTTTACCTTCGATTCCGTGAGTTGTTGAAGGTAATGTGGCTATCTGGGTTCTGCTGGAGAGCTAACACTAATTTATAAGGAGGCGCATCACGAAATACCAGCTTCGTAGCGGGCACCGGAACTGTATAAGCCAACACGCTCCATAAAGCTTACTAAGTCGGCGAATTTACCGTCCAGGAACGTGATAGCCAATGGTGCCCCATCTCGATAGCACCCAGGCCCGCTGCTTGTGGCATGGATCGGAGGCTCCGGAATGGGCTTGCCTCCCTGTTTCGTTCACAAAATTTTCAAGTCTTTCTTGTCTCTTTCCTTTCCGCTGCTTACAGCAGTTTTGACGCTCTTGAACAGACTATCGGGTCTTTCCCCCTGTTACCGTGTGGCCGCATGGCCTCCCAACCTACCTCCCGCAAGCGCCGTCTCGACGCCAATCGCGCCAACGCCCGTCTGAGTACCGGTCCGCGCACCGCCGCAGGCAAGGCGAAATCGTCTCTCAACGCCGTCAAAACCGGCCTCACTGGGTGCACGGTTGTGCTGCCGGGCGAAGATGCCGCTCGGTATCGGGCGCACGTCGAACGCTTTCACCGGGAGCTTCAACCTGTGGGCGAACTCGAAACGCGTTTGGTGCAAAACCTGGCCGACGCCCAATGGCGGCTGGACCGCATTCCCGGCCTGGAGTCCGGCATCTTAGCCTTGGGCCGGAAGCGCTGCGCCGATGACCTGTTCGCGGAAGAAAAAGACCCGGCGGTCCGGGAAACGCTGCTCGACGCGCATGTCTTCCTCGCCGAAGCGCAGGGACTCAAAAACCTGTACTTGCAGGAAAGCTGCTTGCTCCGTCAATACGAGCGTGACTTGCGGGAGTTGAAAGAGCGGCGGAAGGAGCGCGCCGAGGAAGAACAAAAGCAGAACGCCGAGCGCCAGTGGGAGGAGAAAAAGCGCTCCATTCTGCGGTGCGGCTGCGACGATTGCCTGCGGCTGGCGCGGCGTTTACGGCCGCAACTCATTGGAAGGCAAGCGCTTCCCGATACCGTGGCTTCGAATTTGCAAACAGAACAAAAACCGCGACCATCGCCCCGGAATTTGAAAGGCGAGGGTAAGTAGCCTCGCCTGATGTAACGCTTTTGCTTGCTCCGGCTGAAGCGGTCACAATCCGGGCGAAAAAGTTTGGCGTCGCGTAAGTAGTTGCCGGGGCAGGAACTTTACCCTGCTTCGCGCCGAACTGACTGATAGGGATGAGTTAACCCTTGTCTTAAGTTTGTAGGCAATGGACAAGAAAGAGCTGATTGATCGGCTGGCGAAACAGTCGCATCAATCCAAGGGAAAAGCGGCGGATCAGGTGGATTCGCTGGTGTATGGCCTGCTGAAAGATTTGAAACAGAACCCGCCGAAGCCCGCGAAAACAAGCGGGAGCGGCGCGCCGCATCCTCCTTCCGGTTCCGGCTCGGCAAAGGGCAAAAAATGAGCGATACCGTGCGCGGCAAGGCGCTCACTGAGCTGATTACCCGCTGTCTTCGCGAGGGAACTCCGATTGAGATTGATGGCCTCGGTAGATTTGAGCTGGATCAGGAAGAAGTTGTTTTTCAACCCGCCAATCGGATTCGCGTTTTCCTGGCGTATGCGGAGGAAGATCGGGCTACCGTTAAGCACCTCTACGATGAGTTGCAGAAAGCGGGGTTTGAGCCGTGGATGGATATTGCCAAGCTGGTGCCGGGGCAGAATTGGCCGCGCGCGATCCAGCAGGCCATTGATGTCACGGATTTTATTCTGGTGAACTTCTCGCATCGGTCGGTGGGAAAACGCGGGCACTTTCAATGCGAATTGAGACATGCTTTGGAGGTGGCGGACCGCATGCCGCTGGAAGATATCTTCCTGGTGCCGGTGCGTTTGAGCGAGTGCGATGTGCCGAATGAGATTGCGCGGACGACGCAGTACATTGATCTATTTCCGGATTACGAAGTCGGCTTTAAGGCGCTGACGAACATGATGACGGCGCAGGCATTGAAGCGGCGCAAAAAGAGCCGCAACAAGCCAAAGCGGCGGATTCTCTAAGCGCTCATTGGTCCGCTTTCGGCGGCTTACAGCTTTTGTGTTCCTTCAACCTTGGCGAGGTTTCGGTCAAACGTGCCAAGCGGCAGATGTCCAGCTCTCCGGGCTAGTTGCAAAATGAGGCAGTCGGAAAAACCCAAAGCTGGCCGTGAGCGAAACAGATCGAGGGCCATCGCCACGACATCTGAGTCTTGCAGTATTAAGTTTTTATGATTGAGCAGCATCTCGATGGCGAGGGCAAGGTCGGCCGCGTCACGGTCGTACACAGCCACCAGGACCCAAGTAACCTCGGTGAGAACGAGAACTGAGACCCATGCTCCTTTTTCAATGAAAGCGTCGGCGGAAGCAGCTTGACGGGGATCGTCGCGAGTCAGCAAACGAACCAGAACGTTTGTGTCAACGGCGCGCATACTGTTCCCGAGCGCGTCTTCGTATTCCTTCCTTCATCTCGTCAACAGTTTTAGGTCCCGGCGTATGTCCGGCGAAGATCGCCTGCTGAATCTCCTCGGAAGAAAATTGGGTGGAGCGCCGGACAACGATCTTGTCGTTTTCTTCTTCCCACTCCAAGATCGAGCCCGGACCGATCCCGAGCTTTCGCCGCACGTCTGCGGGAATTGAAATCTGCCCCTGAGCGGTGACTTTGGATCGAGCTAGTGACATGCCACACATTACCATGGTAATGCAAAAATGGCAACCGGAACCTCTCAGCCCTTGCTGTTAATCTTCTTTTTGGCTTCGTTGGCGAGTTTGGAATCAGGGGAGATTTGCATGACACGCTGGAAGGCGAGGCGGGCGGCATCTTTATTTTTCAGCTTTTCTTCCGCTTCGCCTAGCTTATAAAATGCTTCGGGTGAGCTGGGGTTGTATCTTGTGGCGCGCTCGTAACGGGTGGCAGCGGCGCGGTACTTGCCGCGATGCCAATAGTAGTTGCCGACCCGGATGTTGCGGTCTGATTCCAGCGGGTTGAGAGGAAACTTTTCGGGCGCAAGGGCTTCGTCCTCTTCCGGCGGGTTTTCTTCGTCGGGAACGTGTGAAGTTTGCGTGGAATTGGGCGGAACGGGAACCGGCTGGTTCTGTTGTTGCTGCGGCAACCCAAGCATAGGGTTAAAAGCGAATAGACAAGTCGCTAGTAATGCGCGTGTCACAATTAATTATAGCTGCCCATGGAACTTCGTGAGAAAGTAGCGCAGCTTCCCACGCAGCCCGGCGTTTACCTTTACAAGGACGGGGAAGGCACGGTTCTGTATGTCGGCAAGGCGAAAAACCTTCGAAGCCGCGTACGAAGCTACTTCAATGAGGACCGGCTGGCGGAAGCCAAAACAGGAAGCCTGATCAGGGAATCGCGTGATCTTGATTTTATCCAGGTTGATAACAACAAGGAAGCGCTGGCGCTTGAAAATAATCTCATCAAGCAGTACAAGCCGCGCTTCAACATCCTTTTGCGCGATGACAAGACTTATCCGTATATCAAGCTGACGAATGAGAAATACCCGCGCGTTTATGTGACGCGCCGAGTTCTGAAAGACGGAGCGGGTTACTACGGTCCTTATTTTCCGGGCAATCTGGCTTACCGGCTGCTTCACTTCATCCATCGGCATTTTAAAGTTCCCTCGTGCAAGCTGGATTTTTCCAGGCGCTATACCCACCCGTGCTTGCAGTACCACATCCATCGCTGTTTGGGGCCTTGCGTCCGGGAGCTGGTAGCGGATGAGGAGTACGCGGCGGCGGTGCGGGACGTGCGCTTATTTCTGGAAGGGCGGCATCGGGATCTCGCTCATGAACTCGAACGGCGCATGAACGCGGCGGCGGAGGAGATGCGCTTTGAAGAGGCAGCCAGTCTGCGCAATCTCATTGTGACGGTGCATGAGGTGGAGGAGAAGCAGAAGGTCGCCTCCGCCGACGGCAACAACGTTGATATTTTTGCGTATCATGCCGAGCCTCCTCTGGTGGCGGTGAATCTGTTCCACCTGCGCAACGGCAAAGTAGTGGACCGCCGGGACTTCTACTGGGAAGACCAGATGGAGTTCAATCCTTCCGAGTTCATGGGAGCGCTGCTGAAGCAGGTTTATCTCAATAGCAAGTACATACCGGGAACTATTCATGTGCCCGCTGACTTCGAGGACCGTGAAGAACTGCAGGAGTTTTTGTCGGAGCTGCGCGGGCATAAAGTGGAGATCGCGACGCCCCAGCGCGGCGTGAAAAAGGCGTTAGTCGATTTGGTGGAGATGAATGCCAAAAGCAGCTTTGATCAGCGTTTCCGTACGCTGAAGCCTTCGTCTAAAGCCATACAGAAAGCTGTGCAGGAGGCTCTCAACCTGCCGGAAGCTCCCCGGCGCATTGAGTGTTTTGACATTTCCCATATCCAGGGAACCGATAAGGTCGCCAGCATGGTCGTGTGGGAAGACGGCAAGATGAAAAAGTCCGATTACCGGAAGTTTATTATTCGGACGGTGGTGGGCAACAACGATTTTGCTTCCATGCATGAGGTGATTACGCGGCGCTACTCTCGGCTGCAGGAAGAGAAACAGCCGTTTCCGGGGCTGGTGATTGTGGATGGCGGGCTGGGACAGTTGCATGCGGCGGCGAATGCCTTGGAAGAGATTGGGATTACTCTGCAGCCGCTGGCTTCGATTGCGAAACGCGAAGAGTGGATTTATGTGTATGGGCAGGAAGACGAGCCGGTCATTCTTGATAAGTTCTCGCCCATCCTGCATTTGGTGCAGACGATTCGTGACGAGGCGCACCGTTTTGCGGTTACGTTCCATCGCACGCGCCGGAACGCCAGCCGGTTGACTTCCGAGTTGCACGAGATTCCCGGTATTGGCCCCAAAACGGTCGAAAAGCTGTTGAAGACTTACGGCAGCTTGGAGCGGGTGCGGCAAGCGCCGGAAGAGGAACTGCTCCGAACGGTCGGCAAGACGGTAGCGGCGAAATTGCGGACGCACTTTGCCGGCGATTTGACGAGATCGCCGATGGTGCAGATTGCTTCGGCGCCGCCGATTGATGATCTACATACCCTGGAAGAGCCGGTAAGCGAGCATGTCGGGTAGTCCGGCATCGTTGATTTCCTTGGCTGTTTCCTCAATGGGATAAGAGACGCGCCGCAGGGTGACGGTGTTGGCGCTGGAGTCAAAGAGGGCGTAAGCGGCACGCGGGTCGCCGTCGCGCGGCTGGCCTACCGAGCCTGGATTGATCATGTAAACAACGCTGGGCTCGAGTTCCAAAACGCGCTCGCGGTGGTCCCGCTGTACTTTCGGCAGGGCTCCAATGCGGCCTCGCGTGAGAAAGAAGCCGCCTTGCAGATGGGTGTGGCCGAAAAAGGCAAGCGGCAATTCGAAGTATTCGAAACAACCGGCGGCCTCGCCCGCCACGGTGATGTACTCGTCTTCATCGCGGGGCGAGCCATGACAGATATGAAAGTGCTCCAGTTTGGAGGGACCTTGGGGCAGTTCGCGCAGGTATTCTATCTGCTCGTCAGTCAGCGCGTTCATGGTCCAGCGAGCGGCTTTTTGCGCCACCTCGTTGAACCATTCCAGATTCTCCTGTCCAGCGACGACCTTATCGTGATTACCGCGAATAACAGCAGCGCAATGCCGCCGTGTCCACTCCAACACCCGTCCTGGTTGCGCGTTATAACCGACCAGATCACCACAGCAAATAATCTGATCATATCGGCCTTCAGCATCGGATAGTACCGACTGAAGAGCATGCCAGTTCGCGTGAGGATCGCTGACCATCAGAAATCTCACAAGCGTATTGTATCGATTAAGTGCGCTTACTCAGCCTTTCATCTAAATTCTTGCCGTTTCGCTATGTTCATTACTGCATTTCTTTTACGTGCCTATCAGCTATTGCCAATCCAATCCAGTTCTAGATGATCAACACGCCGGAACTCCGGATCTCCCGTGACCAGCGGGCAATTATACTTTTGCGCCAGCGCGGCTACAAAGCCATCGGCATAAGCAATGGAAAAGCGGCCCTTTAGCAAGGCAGCGCTCCAGATATCGTCAAGAGACGGTACTTCGATAGTCGCGGGCAGCGTTCTTGATGATTCGCGCCAGGATTCGGCCAACGCTTCGCTATGATGCTTTCGGAGGAAGTAATAAACCTCTCCCACATTGATGGCGCTTATCAAAAGCCGGGTTTGACCTTGTTCCCCCTCAATGAGCAGCTCTTCCACAAAATCGCTGGCAGGCTGCCTACCGCTCATCCATTCGAGTATGGCCCAAGAATCAAGAACGCGAGTCTTCACGCTCGCGCTCGTGTTTCTTGAAGGCGGCGAACGCAGTCATTAGATTGCGGCCTTTGCCTGCGCCCTGCAGTTTTCTCCAAGCGGGTTCTTTCGACAGTACGATTTTCTGGTCCCGTACTTCGAGGGTTAACTTAGTGCCTTCAGAAAGGTTCAGCGCATCCCGAACGGTCTTAGGAATTGCAATCTGACCCTTTGAAGACACCGTGATTCGTTCCATCAATAAAATCTTACCGTAGGTAAGACAAGCAGCGATTACATTGGGTTCTCTCACAATAAATAGGAACCGGCTCTATAGGAACCGGCTCTGAGGTTGTTTGATCTCGTCAGTGCTGCTCTTATGCTCGTTCAGTAAAATGCAAGACAATGTCACTTGTTGTAATTGGGTCTGTCGCCTACGATGCGATTGAGACGCCGCATGGAAAACGCGAGCGCACGTTAGGCGGCGCTTGCACTTATATCGCGCTAAGCGCGAGCTACTTCACCCAAACGTCGATTGTGGGCGTGGTGGGCGAGGATTTCGCGCTGGAAGACCGCGCCGTGCTGAGCGGAAAAGGCGTTGATCTGGAGGGCTTGGAGCAGGTGCCGGGGAAGACGTTCTTCTGGTCCGGCGTGTACTCGGCGGATATGAATGACCGGACGACGCTGCAAACGGATCTGAATGTTTTTGCCGATTTTCAGCCGAAGCTTCCTCCTTCCTACGCCCAGGAGCCGTATCTTTTTCTGGGGAATATTCAGCCGACTCTCCAGCGGGACGTGCAGCGGCAGATGAAAGGTGTTCGCTTCATCGGCGGCGACACCATGAATTTCTGGATTTCGCAGAATCGCGAAGACTTGCTCCAGACGATCAAGGACTGGGATTTTTTGCTCATCAATGACAGCGAGGCCCGCATGCTGGCGAATGAAAACAATCTACGGAAAGCGGCGGCGAAGATTTTGGAGCTAGGCCCGAATACGCTAGTGATCAAGCGCGGCGAGTATGGGGCCATGCTGGTGCGTAAAGATACTTTGTTCATGGTGCCTGGATATTTGCTGGAAGACGTCTTTGATCCGACGGGCGCGGGAGACTGTTTTGCTGGCGGATTCGTCGGCTATTTGGCGGAACGCGGATTCGATCTACGTAACGGAAATTTTGACATTCATGAACTGCACCGGGCGGTCATTTATGGCTCGGTGATGGGAAGTTTTTGTTGCGAACAGTTTGGCGTGGAACGGTTCGGCACGCTGACTCGTAAAGATATCGACGGGCGATTTGAAGAGTTCAAACGATTTACCGCGTTCTAAAACCTATTTGGGCTATGTCGTGTTGGCTCTTAGCGCGCTTGTCGGCTTGACTGCTTGGTGGTTTTACCGGCAGGGCTATATTCTCTACTACGGAGATGCGCAGGCGCACCTCAATATCAGCCGCAGTATTATCGATTCCCGCACGCCCGGCTATGACCAGCTCGGCACCGTGTGGCTGCCGGTATTGCACGTGCTTTGTTTACCGCTGGTGAGCAATGACTGGTTCTGGTCAACAGGTCTGGCGGCCACTGTCCCGGTTGCGGCTTGTTTCGTAATCGCAGGACTGTTTTTCTATCTGGCGGCGCGTGACGTGTACGGAACTTCGATGGCCGCCGCCGTCGTCGTGGCGTGTCTGGCGTTGAATCCGAACGTACTGTACTTGTCGGTGATCCCGATGACGGAGATTGTGTTTATTGCCGGATTGTCGGTGCTGGTGTTTGCCGTTTGCCGCTTTCGGCTCACGCAAAACCGTCAGCTTATTCTGCTGGGCGTCCTTGCTTCCTGGTGGATGAGCTTGACGCGCTACGACGGCTGGTTTCTGATTCCATTCGCAGGCGGATGGTTTGCGCTTTGGGCGAGCCGTAAACCAGCATCTACCTTTGCCATTTTTGCGGCGCTGGCGAGTCTGGCCCCTTTGTACTGGGCTGCGCATAACTGGTGGGAAACCGGGAACGCGCTTGACTTCATTAACGGGCCATACTCGGCAAAGGCCATTCAGGGCGGCAAGCCGTATCCGGGATATCACCATTGGGTCCAGGCTTTTACTTATTATGGGAAGGCTGGTCAGTTATGCGCTGGCGTGGGATTGTTGCTGGTAGGGTTGGGCGGGCTTGCCTGCGCTTTCAAAGCGAAAGCGCTTGCGCCGATAACGTTCCTTTTGCTCACCCCGGCTTTCTACCTTTGGAGCATGCACTCTTCCAGCACTCCGATTTATGCGCCTCAACTTTGGCCGCATGGGTATTACAACACTCGTTACGGAATCGCCGTGGTTATCTGGGCGGCTTTTGCGGCGGGCGCGGTTGTGGCGGCGATCCCGCAAAGATGGAAGCGATGGGCGACGGTAGTGCCGGCCATTGCCGTTTTGCCTTGGATTCTTGCGCCCTCCCGCGAGAATTGGATCTGTTGGAAGGAATCGGAAGTGAACAGCGTTTCCCGCAGAGCTTGGACATCCGCAGAGGCCGAGTACTTGAGGGCGCATTATCAAACAGGGCAGGGGATTGTTGCTTCTTTCGGGGATTTGACGGGAATCTTCTGCCGTGCAAGGATTCCGCTGCGTGAGATCCTGCATGAGGGAAATGGGCCGGAGTGGTTTGCCGCCACGACCCGGCCTGATCTTCTGCATCGCGAGAGGTGGGCAATTGCGCAAGATAATAAAGACTTTTTAACTAAGCCTTTACCGGGCGCCAAGGAAGCTCCGTACCGGGTTGTGGGTGAGGTACAAGTAAAGGGCGCTCCTAAGCTAAAAACCTACGAGCGTATCGAATGACGGTCGAGATTCCATACACGAAACTGCATGGCGCGGAAAATGATTTTCTGCTGACATGGGGCGAGGCCGCTCCAGGCTCTCAACTGCCGGACATTGCGCGGCGGATCTGCGCGCGCGCAACCGGCATTGGCGCGGATGGCTGGATGCTGGTGTGGAAGGAGAACAATGGGCTGCGCACCAAACTGTTCAACTCGGATGGCAGCGAGCCTGAGATCTCCGGCAATGGAACGCGTTGCGCGGCGGCTTTCGGGCTTTCTCAGCGGGCAGTCGAGCCGCCCGACGTTCGGGTGACAACCGGCGCGGGCCGGAAAATTCTGCGGTTGGTTTCACGAAAGAATTTGCAATTTGTGTTCGAAATGGATATGGGGACGCCGCAAACGGAGCAACTGCGAATGGATTTGGAACTGGCGGGACAAAACTTCGATACGACAATTTTGAACGTTGGTAATCCGCAGTGCGCCGTTTTCGTTGATTCGCTTCCGGAGAACTGGCGCGGGGCGGCGCGGGAAGCCGAGCGGCATCCGCTCTTCCCCTATAAAACAAACGTTTCGTTTGTTCGCGTAATTGACCGGCATACGATTGACGCCGTATTCTACGAACGCGGCGCGGGCGAGACGCGAAGTTCGGGAACCGGCGCGACGGGAGCCGGAGTCGCTGCTATTCTCAGAAATGAAGCCGAGAGTCCCTTGGAAATTAGAACCCCAGCCGGAAACCTTCAATTACGGTGGGATGAAAGCGTGTATTTGACCGGACCGGCTGAACTTATCGGCGAAGGCAGATTTTTCCTTGATCTCTGAAACACTTGTACCAGCTTCCGAACAGCAGGCTTCCGCTGCTGATACCTTGCGGGAGCGAATCACACAAAAAAAGGCGCGGGTTGGCGTGCTTGGCTTAGGCTATGTCGGTCTTCCGCTCGCGGTCGAGTTCGCGCGGGTGGGGTTCGACGTGGTTGGCATTGACGTCCAGCAGTCTAAAGTTGACCAGTTTAATAGCGGTCATTCGTATGTCAAGGACGTAAAGGATGACGTTTTCCGGCCCTTGGTCGAAAGCGGCAAATTGCGCGCCACTACTGATTATTCGGTTATCCATGAGCTGGACACGATTGATATTTGCGTTCCGACGCCGCTGCGCAAAACAAAAGACCCGGACATGAGCTATGTGATTGCGGCTTCGGACGCCATCGCCCAGTATATGCATCCGGGAATGCTCGTCATGCTGGAATCGACCACGTATCCGGGAACAACGGATGAGCTCGTTCTGCCCAAGCTGCAGGAGAGCGGGCTTGTCGTTGGAAAAGATTTCTTTCTGTGCTTCTCGCCGGAGCGCGTTGATCCGGGCAATCCTAAATTTCAGACCGCCAACATTCCGAAAGTTGTGGGCGGCATCACTCCCGCTTGTACCGAGTTAGGAGCGCTGTTCTATCAGCAAGCCTTGGAAACGATCATTCCGGTCAGTTCCACCCGCGTAGCCGAGATGGTGAAGCTGCTGGAAAATACGTTCCGCATGATCAACATCGGCCTGGTGAACGAAATGGCGCTGATGTGCGACCGCATGAATATCGACGTGTGGGAAGTCATTGACGCGGCGGCGACGAAGCCGTTCGGCTTTATGCCTTTCTATCCCGGCCCAGGGCTGGGCGGCCATTGCATTCCGATTGATCCGTTTTATCTTTCCTGGAAGAGCAAGGAAACAGGCATGGAAGCGCGGTTTATCGAACTGGCGGGCTACATCAACGGCCGCATGCCGGAGTTCGTGGTGGAAAAGGTGCAAAACGCGCTCAATAATGCCTCGAAGCCGGTTCGCGGCTCTCGCGTGCATATTTTAGGTACGGCTTACAAACGCAATATCGATGACGTGCGCGAGTCGCCGGCGCTCGATGTTATTCTTTTGCTGCAACGGCTGGGCGCAACCGTCACTTTCTCCGATCCGTTTGTTCACAAGCTCCAGATCAATGGAACAAAATTGGAGTCCCAGGAGATGCTGCCGTGCGTGGAAACCGCTGATTGCGTGGTGATTGTCACGGATCACACGGGCATCGATTATGCCGCCGTTGTCGAGAAAAGCAAGTTGATCGTGGATACGCGCAATGCCCTGAAAGGCTTCCGCTCGGAGAAGATCGTCCGGCTCTAATGTTGGCCGGAATCTTCGTTGTCAGCCCCTCCGCTTTCCAGGCCCATTTGCGACAGCCGGTAGCGGAGGGCATTGCGGGTCAGTCCCAGAATGCGGGCGGCTTGGCTCTTGTTTCCATTGGCGCGGCGCAAGGCTTCGCGGATCATCATCTGTTCCCAATGCTCCAGGGTTTCGCCTTCGGGAAGCAGAGGCGTTTGGGTAGAGGCGGTCATCGGCGTGTGACGCGGCGCTTCCAATCTGATATCGGAAGGCTGTAGTATCTCGTGCGAAGCCAGCACTAGGCTGCGCTCAATCGTGTTTTCCAGTTCGCGCACGTTGCCCGGCCAAGGATGATCGAGCAGGCGGTCAATGGCGGCCGGACTCAGCTCTTTAGCAATGGAGCCTAAGTCGGGAGCAAGCTTCGCCACAAAGTGCATACCTAGGAACGGGATATCCTCCTTGCGATCCCGCAAGGGCGGCACGTTGATCGGAACAACGTTCAGACGATAATACAGATCTTCGCGGAAACGACCTTCCTCCAGAGCGGCGCGCAGATCCGCGTTGGTTGCCGCCACAACCCGCACATCCACGTTGCGCGTCACGTTGGAGCCGAGTCGCTCAAATTGCCGTTCCTGGAGAATGCGAAGCAGTTTGACCTGAATGTTGCCCGGCACGTCGCCGATTTCATCCAGCATCACGGTTCCGCCGTCCGCCCCCTCGAATTTTCCTGGCTTGTCGGCGGTTGCTCCCGTGAAGGCTCCTTTTTCGTAGCCGAACAGTTCGCTTTCCATCAGGTTTTCGGGCAGCGCGGTGCAGTTGATTTTCACGAAGGGGCGATTTTTGCGCGGTGAATGCTGGTGGATGGCGCGGGCGATCATGTCCTTGCCGACTCCGCTTTCACCGGCCAGCAATACAGTAGCCCTGGTGGGAGCGACGCGCTCGACAGTGTGGAAGATCTCGCGCATAGCGGGACTACGGCCAATGATGTTGTCGAACTGATAACGGGTGTCCAGTTGTTCGCGGAGACGCCGGTTCTCATCCTTTAAGGACTGCACCGCCATGACCTTCTCCACAACGGTTGTGAGGTGGTCCAAGGAGAAAGGTTTTTGCAGGAAGTCCGCCGCCCCGAGCTTCATCGCTTCCACGGCGGTCTCCACGGAGCCGTGCGCGGTAATGACGAGCACTGCCGCTCCGATGCCTCGCGCCTGCAGTTGATGGATAAACTGCAAGCCGTCCATTCCGGGCAGGCGCAGATCCGTAATGATGAGGTTTGCCAGCGTGGCCAGCGGAAGACCCTGTTCCGCCGTGGGCGCGCCGTCTACTTCAAAGCCCGCTGACTCCAACTGA
>JAABUZ0100004003.1_pt1 | contig 20856 bp, 16 predicted proteins | sample 5562091 | NCBI WGS metagenome assembly JAABUZ01 (sample SAMN12813069, study PRJNA571459) | rock metagenome | isolation source: Antarctica rocks | place: Antarctica: Victoria Land, Linnaeus Terrace sud | collected 2015-12-21 | reverse complement strand
CGAGCAGGAACCAGTAGACGGGGTTCGCGCCATCGATGACCTTCCCCAGCCGTACGCCTGGCACGTCGGCGATCTGTTCGCGAAGCATAGCAGCCAGCGAGCGGCGGTGCGCGACTAACGCGGGCAATTTGCGCAACTGAACTCTGCCAATGGCGGCTCCAAGTTCGGTCATTCGGTAGTTGAGACCGAGGAAGAGATTGAGGCGTTCGTCGGAGTTGAAGGGCTTTCCCCGGTCCGCAAAGCGCTTCGCGTTCCAGTACAGCGACTCGTCGTTCATCGTGACCATGCCCCCCTGGCCCCCAGCCGTGGAGTGCTTCCCGCCCATCAGGCTGAAGGCACCGAGGTCTCCGATGCTACCGACTTTTCGCCCTTTGTAGACCGCATCGTGTGACTGTGCACAGTCTTCGATGATCGGAAGGTGGTGCTTTCTTGTGATCTCCAGGAGTGGATCGAGGTCGGCTGGCTGGCCCGCCAGGTGTGTCACGATGATGGCGGAGGTACGCGCCGTGATGCGTTCGGCGACCGAGGCGGGGTCCAGGTTGAAGGTGTCGGGGTCAACATCGGCGAAGACGGGGATGCATTGCATCCATACCACCGGCATGACACCCCCTGGGTCGGTTACCGGCGCACAGATGACCTCGCCGCCAGGCTCAGGACGCAAGGCGGCCAGGGCTGTATGAACGGCCGCTGTTCCTGAACTGGTGGAGGTTGCGTACGAGGTGCCGAAATGCACGGCAAACTCGCGCTCGTAGGCGTCAACTTCTATGCCGCCGTACCGGTCAAAGCCGCCGCCGCACTCCATCTCTCGGTCAAGCAACGCGACGACGGCGTCACGTTCCGCTTGCCCCACGACAATGCGGCGAGGGAACGGCGCCGTTCGCACGGGCACCCCTCCGTGGATAGCAAGGGTGGTCGCGGTTGGTGTGACAGATGTCGCAGTCACGATCGGTCCTCCTGTGGGCGCAGCCGCTCAAGCTCCTTGCTGACTTTTGCAAAGGCTTCGACGTATTGATCAATCAGACCTGGTGGCGGATCGGTGAACGTGGGCAGCGCGATCAGTTGATCGAACAGTGCTTCGGTCGCCGGGAGATCGCCTGCCGCGTATGTGACACGACGACGCACGGAAGGGGAGTCGAAGGGATAGCCGTTCCCGTAGAAGTTGATGCGCTCTCGGAACAGACGGAGTGTATGGAGCAGTCTGTAGCGCTCCCGGTCAACTTCCACACCTTCCGCACGTAACGTTTCCATGTAGCGCTCACGGCTGACACCGCCAGCAGCCTCCGGGTGGTAGACGAGCCGAGTTCCGTAGAGGCCGCCGCGAACCGCGCCAGCAACTGTCCGGGTTACCTCGATTTCTGGCGCTTCAGAGAGACCAGAACTGAGGCGCATAAAATTGGACCGTCTCCGTTCGTTCACGTCGTCAAGGTGATCGAACTGTCCGCTGGCGACCGCAATGGCGAGCGGGTGAGGACGGTACTTGAAGCCAAAACCGGTATACATGTCGTGGAACTCGTCACCCACCAGCGTGTTCTCGATCCTTCCTTGATGACCGAGGGCGACGATGCGGTCGAACACCCCGGTGTCCCGAGTGACGATGAAGCCGCCTTCACCGGCAGGCACTACTTTGCTGGCCTGCATGCTGAAACAGCCGACGTCGCCGATCGTTCCCACGGCGCGCCCTTTGTACGTGGCTCCGTGTGCGTGCGAGCAGTCTTCTACCACTTTCAGTCCGTGACATTGTGCGATCGCCAGGATCGGGTCCATGTCGACCGGATTGCCCCACAGGTGGACGACGCCGATCGCTCTGGTCTGCGGTGTCATGCGTCGTTCCACATCGCCCAGGTCGACCGTCAGTGTATGGGGATCGACCTCGCAGAAGACGGGGATGGCGTTGAGCGCGAGGATGGGTGTGACCTTGGCCGACCAGGTATACGCGGGCACGATCACCTCGTCGCCTGGTGACACCCCCACCCCGAAGTAGCCAGCGTGGAGGGTGCTGGTGCCGTTGTTCTGGGCGAGGACGTACGGCACGTCGAAGGCGCGGCGAACCTTCTCTTCAAATTCTCCAATTAGGCCTCGTCCACCACTGATCGAAAGGTCACCGCTCCGTAGCAGATCGATCACTGTTTCGATCTCATCATGCCCGATATTCGGCCACCGCTCGCTATTTGCAATCGTGACCGCTGGTTTGCCGCCGAAGAGCGCCAGGTCGCTCACAGACATGCCCGCATGTGATCAGTCACCGGGGAAACCCCGCTGATCGGCCGGGATGGAGTCGAGCAATGCATTAATCTTCGGCTCGAGATTCGTAGCAAACTCCTGGGCCGTTTCCTTGCCCGCCAGCAGCTTCATACAGTGTCTCAGGCACTCCCTGCAGGTTGGCAAGAAAGATCAACATCGAGGTGCCGAACGCCCAGAGCGACATGAGGATGAAGCTTGGTTTGGCCATGTCCTCGTCAAAGAGCCACTTACTCGGGGGCAGCCCGACCAAGCCAAGCAGGGCGTTGGCCAGGCCGTAATCCGGATTGAAGATCCACATCCACAAAAACGCCGTCGCCACGGTCGGCGTGATCGATGGAATGTAGAAGATCGTGCGAAAGATGCCGATGCCCCGGAGCTTGACGTTGAGGGCAAGAGCGACACCCAGCGCGATCGCCAGATGGAGTGGCACAAAGAGAAAGGTGTAAAAGGCAGTATTGCCCAGACTCTTCCAGAACAAATCATCGGCGGCCATCGTTCGGAAGTTCTTCACGCCATTGAATGTCGGGGCGAAGCTGATGTCGTACTCGGTAAACGCAAGCGCCGCGGATGCGATCATCGGTCCGGCGGTAAAGAGGACAAAGCCCACGATCCAGGGGAGAATGCAGATATAGCCATCAATCGCCTCCTGCCGGAGGAGGCGGGACTTTCGTTGCGCGGGAATGGCCGGGCCGACGGTATGTCGTATCATCGTGTCTTGCCTCGCCCTCCTGGACTGGAGCCGAAGGTGCACGCATCGCTGACTGCCCGTATGCCCTAGCTTGCCGTCAGTATACCGACGCGTACTGGACTCGTCAATGGCTGCCTGCCCAGGTGGTAGAACAACGCTGGACGATCACCCCTTGAGCGCACCCACGGTGATTCCTCGTAGGAAATATCGCTGGAGCGCGAGGAAAAGTATGACGGTCGGGATGGCCGCGAACACAGCGCCAGCCATTTGCAGGCCATAATCGGTGTAGCTTTCCTGCTGAAGCACCGCCAGGCCCGGCGGCAGCGTACGCATCACAATCGAGCGCGTGACGATCACGGGCCAGAGGAACGCATTCCACGAGTCGATAAAGCTAAAGATCGTCAGCACCGTGATGCCGGGTGCCGCCAGTGGGATGACGATGCGCCAGAAGATGGCGAGTTCGCCTGCACCGTCCATACGTGCAGCATCAAAGATCTCCGATGGCAGCGTCGTCATGAACTGCTTCATCAGGAATATGCTGAAGGGGGCACTGACCGCGGGAAGGATCAATCCCGAATAGTGATCGATCATATGCCACCGCGCAGACAACTCGAAAAGGGGAATCAGTTTCACCTCGAACGGCACAACCAGCAACGACATGACCGCCCAGAAGAGGATGCGGTCGCCCGGGAATCGCCGCTTCGCAAACGCATAGCCCGACATGGTGGCAAAGAGGACCGTGCTCGCGGTGATGGCAACCGCAACAAAGGTGGAGTTGAAGAGCCATCGGAAGGCCGGTGCGCGGCCAAAGAAGACGACAAAGTTCTGGAGTGTTGGCGGACTCGGAAACCAGTCGGGCGGTATTGCCTGAATCGCGACCTGGTTCTTGAAGGCCGTGACAACCATCCAGTAGAGCGGTAGCAGCGTCAGGACAGCCCAGATGATAAGCAACGACCGCGCAAGCAGGCGGTTCAGCCGCACGTCAATACTCCAGGTCGGCGCTGAGCGCCCGATACTGGAAGAACGAGATCGCGATGAGTATGACCATAAAGATCAGTGCCATCGCCGAGGCATAGCCAAACTGGAACTGCTCGAAGGCCTGTTCGTAGATGTAGTAGACGACCGTCATCGTGGCGTGGTCGGGGCCGCCCGACGTCATCAAAAAGACCGGTCCAAACAGCTGGAGCGAGCCGATGGTGCCAATGATGAGCAAATACAGCAGCGTAGGTCGCAGCAAAGGAAGGGTAATGTACCGCAGTTCGTCACTGGAACGGGCGCCATCGATCCGTGCGGCATCATACATGTCAGGAGGGATCGAGCCCATCGCAGCCGTGAGCAGTACGACGCCCGCTCCATGACCACCGGCCAGTGCCATAAACATCAGCGAAGGCAGCGCGAGGTCGGGGTTCCCCAGCCATTGCTGGGCCGGGAGACCGACCAGCCCGAGGCCGTAGTTAAACAGCCCGATCACCGGATTGAAGAGCCACTTCCACACCAGCGCGAGGACCGCGATCGACGTCACGCCGGGCAGGTAAAAGGCCGACTTGAAGAACGTCTGCTGCCTGGTGGGCAGGGCGAATACCATCACCGACAGTGCGATCGTGAGGACGAGTGCAACTGGCACAACGACCGCAGTGTAGACGGCGCTATTTTTCAGTGCCAGCCAGAAGAGTGGCGTTGCAAAGCTCTTCTCAAAGTTTGCAAAGCCTACGAACGATACCTGATTGGTGCGGAGGTTCAGGTCGGCGAAGGCAAGCATTACCGACCTGAAGACGGGATAGATCCAGAAGATCGCGAGGAAGAGCATCGACGGGCCCGCGAACAGGTACGACCATCCGTGGCGACGCAGGAAGCGTTTCGTGGCAGCGATCGCGTTTGGCCGGATCGCGCGAGGGGATGACGGGGCAACCGTCGTCCCGGCGGAAACAGGACTCGCCACCTACTTCCCGCTGCGAACTTTGTCGACGATCTCCTGACCTGGCTTCACCGATCCGGCGAGGGCTTCCTGCACCGGCTGTTTGCCCGACATAATCGCCTGGTACATCGGAAGAATCACCTGACGTAAGTCGTAGTAGCCAAGTTGAAGCACATCAGGATTACCCCATTTCGTCGCGGCTTTTGAAACATATTCGCCGTACGGATCATCCTTGAATATGTCACCCGCCGACGCCCGTGAAGGCGGAAAGCGGCCAGCCGTCGAGATCGTCTTTACCATGTCAGGACTGCTCATAAACTTACCAAGCTTCATGGCGGCTGAGACCGTGTTGTTGTCTGTGTTGTGCCAGACGGCAAGGCCACCCGATTCGCTGTAGTGCTGCGGGGGCAGCGGCGCCTTCGATGGATAGGCGAGAGGATAGAGATCGACGGCGTCCGCCGGTATATTGCCCGACTTCATAGCGGCGTCGATGCTCGACTTTGTGTTGAGCGCCCCCGCTATAAATGCCGTCTTGCCCTGTAAGAAGAGTTGCTGGAGATCGGCCCACGTCTGGCCCGCGGTGCCGGGAACGAGCGTCTTGCTCTTGAGTTCCATATCCGCCAGCACCTGAATCCCGGACGCCGATTCGGATGAGTTGAAGGCGTACTTCGCGCCGTCGTCAGAAAAGATGCGTCCGCCCATCCCCCACGGGAAGGCGTGGATATGGTAGTCCCCTGGCTTATCGGCCAGACCCAGGCCCCACGCGTAGCGTCCGTCCTTTGTCACCGCCATTGCGGCTTCCTGGAACTGCTCGTAGGTCCACGTGCGTTCCTCGTTCGTCGGCAGCAGCTTCTCGGCACCCATATCCTTAAAGACCTTGCGATTGGCCACGAGCGCCGTGCCCGCCGTGAAGAGCGGCCAGTAGTATTTCTTGCCCTGGACGGTCATCTGATTGATAAAGAGCGGCAGAAAGTCGGTCGTGTCATTCTTGTCCAGGAATGAATCGACGGGCTGAAGCACGCCGAGCGAAGCATATTTGCGCAAATTACTCGCAGCCTCGTAAAAGATGTCGGGGCCACCGGTTCCGGACGCGGCGGCGGTCCCGAGCTTTGGTCGGAGGTCGGCAAAGGTCAGGACTTCGCGTTCGACCTTGACCTCGGGGTATTTCTTGTTGAACTCCCCGATGGCCCAGTCAGCAAAATCGGTTGGCTTTGCGGTCTTTGGGTCCTCTTTGCCAGTGACACCGGACCACTGCTGAATCCACCACCAGTGAATGGTCGTCGGGCTGGCGCGACCGGGCAGAGTTGATCCGCATGCGGCGAGTGCCTCCACCGCGAGCAATCCGGCGCTCGCAGTCAGTACCCCCCGAATGAAATCTCGTCGTGTTCGCCGTTTCTCCATGTGCTTCCTGAGCCTTTCCTTTGACGATACCCCTGTATGCCAGCATGCAGGTCATGCCGCGTCCGTATGGAGACCGAGGAGCGTTGCCGCCGTGCCGCCCATAATGGCCGATCTGCGCTCGTCCTCAAATGGATAGTCCCGCAGGAAGTCGATAATCGTCAACGCTTGATGCGGACGCAGGTAATCGGTGCCAAACATAAGCTTGCTCCAGTGCCGGTCGAAAAATCCGGAAGCATAGTCCGGGTCGCGTGTCAACGCGTTATACGCTGACTGCGCCGAGAGGTCTGCGAGAAGGTTCGCGTGCTCGGTTAGCAACCGATCGGTGGAACCGCCGGGAACAATCGGCCCCGTCGGGTAATTCGCGGGTCGCGTACGGTCATAGTCGCCCGAAATTTCGCCCCAGAACGTAGGACCGTGGCCGATGAACGTGGTGCCAGGATACCGCGTGAGCACGCGTTCGAGGCCAGGTTGCCCGTTCTCGTCGGTGTTCAAGGTAAAGTCGAGGTGCAGCAGGACGGGCAACTGGAGATCGCTACAGATGCTGTAGAGTTCGCATGCCCACGGGTGATCGATTGGGAGACCAACCTTGTGTTCGCCAAAGCCACGTGCCCCGGCAGCCTTCATCGCTTCCAGACGCCGTGCCAGATCGCTCACCGTGTGCCCGTAGTTCAGGCGGCGCGGGTCGGCATGACAGAATGCAACGAGTCGCTCGGGGAAACGGGCGGCATCGGCAAGGGCTTCGTCGGTGAGGTACAACTCCCCGAAGGAATCGGGTGCTTCCAGCGGCAAGAGCACCGAGACATCGATGCCGTGACGATTCATCCGGTCGATCATCTGTTCCGGAGTCAGGGACCGCTCCGGTCCTAATGGCGGAAAGTGACCGCGCACAAGATGGGTATGGACATCGACAACAAGCGGCATGCCTGACCTCCTCGCATCCGATGGGGAACAATCGATGCGTACGAACCGTAGCACCTGGCGTGCAAGCAGTCAACCGCGCTGTTACACCTCTCCCAGCCACGAACGGCGAACCTTCTGGATCGCTGTCGGGATATCGGATAGATCATTATCGCTCGCCAGCAGCATACTCTGGCCGAACCAGACCCCTTCTAACGTGCATGTCCGTTCTGTCACCGGGAGTTCCGCTGGCAATGGCTGATCGGTGCGGCCTGACCGGGAACGCTGTGCCGCCACCGCATCGATGATGGCGGGACTGCGATACAACGGGACGGTGTAACCAGGGCTTGCCGGGATGCCTTCGGCACGCAACGCCGACAGGAACTCTTCACGGGTGCGCCCGCCAAACATCGCGGCGTCATACCGAAACATATACAGGTGGTAGGCGTTGGCAGTGACGCGAGGGTCGCGCGGCATGGGACGGATGCCGCCGATGCCGCTCAGTTCACGATCCAACAACGCTGCGGCGTGCTCGCGTCTGGCCATCTGCTCGTTGAGGCGGGTCATCTGTACACGCAGCAGCGCCGCCTGGAACTCGGTGAGGCGGTAGTTGAAGCCAAGCATCTCATGTTGATACCATCCTCGCGTGCGCCACTCGTCGTTCAACGTCCGCCCCACGTTATGCAGCGACCAGATGCGCGCGTACAGCGCGTCGTCGTTGGTGACGATAGCACCACCCTCACCCGAGTTCAGATTCTTGCTCCCCTGAAAACTGAAGGTACCGGCGTCTCCCAGTGCCCCTACCCGGTGGCCGCGCCAGGACGCGCCGTGTGCTTGCGCCGCGTCCTCGAGCACCTGCAGCCGGTGCGCACGCGCAACCGCGAGCAGCGCGTCCATATCGGCGGGGCACCCACCCATGTGAACGGGCACAATGGCACGGGTACGCGGCGTAATTGCCGCTTCGACCGCCGCCGGATCCAGATGAAAGGTAGCAGGGTGGATGTCGGCGAAGATCGGCATGGCACCCGCAAGCAGCACGGCCGAGGCGGTGGCGATAAACGTGAATGCGGGGATGATCACCTCATCGCCCGGAACGATGCCCATGGCGCGGAGGGCTACCTCAAGTGCTGACGTACCGTTGACGACGGCGACGCAGTGCTTCGCCTCCTGAAAGCGCGCCCACGACGTCTCGAATGCGCCAACTTCGGTGCCAACGGTCATGCCCCAACGGCCCGACCGTAGCACCGTGAGCAGTGCCTGTTCTTCTCGCTCGTCCCACACGGGCCACGCGGGCCACCCTCCGGCATGGACGGGTGTTCCGCCTTCGACCGCCAACCGCTCCTGAACGACTGCCACCCTAACCGCTCCTCTCTTTGCTGTCGCGCCGCACCTGCTGGATCAACGCTGCTGCCTGTGCTGTAACGAGCTCTCCCGACTCAGGCGACCAGGCGGCGGGATAGCCGTAGTAACGATACGCGATGTCCACTTCATACCCGCCATACAGATACTGGCCACGCGTCGGGAAATAGCCAAGGTTATCATTGGACCAGGCGGCAATCATCACCGGATCACCGGGAGTGGCATCTTTTACCTCTCGTCCAAACGCTGAAAAGAACTCGCCAGGCAGTGACGCCACCATGATCGGGCCAATTCGCACCACCTGCGTCTCCGCCAACAAGGTTGGCAGCGTATCCGAGCCCCAGATCAACCTTGCGAGCTTCTGGACATGGTTGCGGTGTGTCACCATAGCGCCACGAATGGTCACACTGTCGAGCGCCTCCCGGTCACGAATGGCCAGCCATTCCTGCCAGAGTATGGTGCAGGCACGGTCGTCGGGAAGCGGTAGGAACGACACCGGGCACCGGGCAGAGGCCGCCGATACCCCTGATGTTTGTTTGGGAACGGCACGCTGCCATAGCGCCAGCGCAGCCTCCGCGACAGAACGGCCTGTCTGCTCCACTGCGTGATATCCCCGCGACTCCATGATGGGATTGATGTCCCCTGCCGCGCCATTCATCACCAGCACCGGCCCCGTGCCCTGGTCCTCGAGCAGGCGCCGTGTCACGCCACACCAGTCCGCCGTTGCCAGTCTATTCGCGGCACCCGCGGCAACGGGGTGACACGTGTAGTGAAGCAGCGTGGCCAGCGGAGTGCCATCACGGTGCGCGATCCGGCCGACCATAACGTCTGGGTCGATGGGCCAGATGATGCCGGGTGGCTGTCGGCGGTTAAAGGCCGCGTGGCACTCGCCACGGCCCCAGCCGACATGCGCCGGCGCCACAGCGGAAGATGCCTCGGCGACAACATCGACGAGGGTGCGTTCCAGCCTGGCCAGATATGCGGGATCCGCCGCGCCAATCGTGGTGATCACGCCTGTTTCGGGCCCGCCATGGGTATGGGTGCAGGCGAGCATCTGTGCGCCAGCGGGGATTCGTGTACGCCGCTCCACTCCGATGCGCACGCGCTGGACCATGGCCGCGCCCAGTCCGATCAGATCGCAGGAGGTTATGGCGACGCCGTCGTGACCGTCGGTTGCCACGATCGCCGTCGCGGTCAGCGGATCGTGGGTGCCAGTACAGGGGCCGTCCCGTGCCACAAATCCCGACAGGTCGATGCCTTCGGGGGGCGAAATGTCACAGCGGGCAACGCCTATGAGAAGCATGCCTACCTCCCTGCCGCACCCTGGCTCACTGCGTCAGCGGGTCGCTCACAGCGCAAGTATACGGTGGTTCGTTGCCACACGTCACCTCAGGTGAGATATTGAGGCACGTCAGGTGCAGTGGCTCCCGAACTCTCGGTAATGCCGAACGGGTGCGGCGTGCATTTCGGTGGCGAGCTGGACGAGTCGGTCAACGACGACGCTGAAGAGCCGCTCACCTTTTTCCGCACTGGCGACCAGAGGATTGCCCATCACGCCAGTGTTGTGTTCCGTGTCACGCCGACGTTCGGCGTAGTGCGCAAACGGTCGCAGGCCCGCGCTGTACGGGTTCGGAAAGATATCGGCCACCATGCGATCGTTGTCGATGAGGTGCGGCCGCAAGTAGAGCTGCAGGGATGTCTCCCACTCACCGCCGTGCCCCACACTGCCCGCATCGGCTTCCGACCAGTCGCGCATCTCCTGCTGTGCTGCCTGCCAGTAGCTGAACGTGATGGGGAAGATGTCCTCCTCGGCAAGCTGCGTTGTGACGGCCCAGTTGGGCGCGTTGTTGCCGCCATGGCCGTTGATCACGATGATGCGGGGAAAGCCATTGGCGTGGATACTCCGAAGGATATCCGCGAGCAGCGCCTGGTACGTTTCTAACCGAAGGCTGATTGTGCCGGGGAAGCCCATGTTGTAATGGGTGAAGCCGCTCCACACAGGGGGCGCCACCAGCACGGGAAACGGCCCGACGCGCTGAGCCGCCGCCACCGCCATATGAAACGGTCCTGCGATATCCACATCCATCGGGCAGTGGGGGCCGTGCTGCTCGACCGAACCGGTGGGTACAATCACGACCGGCTTGTGGAGCAGGGCCTCCTCAAACTCGTGCCGCCACAGTTCCTGCCACAGCACCTTCTTGTTGGTGCCGTCGAACGACGCAGTAAACATGTGTCCTCCTAATTTTGCGCATCCGAGTCATGGAGAGCCTTCCGCGGCCTCTTACTCGCTCAGCCTCCCGGAGAGCACTGCCACGCGCAAAGGCCCAAGTTTCGTGTACAGGGAGTACGGTATCCCTGTGTCACGACGTTACTCCTCGAGAAGCACCGGTGACGGCACGCAACCGGTTCACCAGGTGGGGAACGTCTTCCTCACGGAGCGCCATCGGGTTGATCACCAGCGTGCCGTCCACAGCACGGCTTTCGCTGATGGCGACCCGTGGCGAGCCATCAAGCAGATGTCCAATGAGGTCGAAGGTGGTGCAGCCGAGTGCGCCCTCGTCGATCGCGATCCACGCCTGCGGCACGGCCGCCCGAGGGGGGCCCACAATGGTCGCCTGGAGATGCGGGATGCCGGCTATCCCTTCGCAGACGCTCGTCATCAGACCATGCCAGTGCGCGGTATCGGCGGCATGATCGCGCAGTACGTATCGCTGGAGCGCTGTGATGAGTCCCGCGACTTCCTCTTTTCCCACTTTGAAGCCGCGCCCCATCCCCTGGTGTGGTGGTCCCGAAAGGATGCCCGACTCAAGATAGCGTGCGCGATAACTCCAGGTGGTGGAATGCACGTCCATATCCTGGTTTTGCAGGAGAACCGATGCGATCAAATCGTGCCGACCACAGAGGATGCCGCTGGCCTGCGGTCCCATAATCGCCTTGCCACCGCTAAAACTCACAAGGTCAGCGCCCGCGGCGACAAAGCGACGCAAGTTTTCCGCTGGCGGCAGCGCTGCCGCCGCATCCACGATCACGGGGAGGTCGTGCCGGTGAGCGATGGCACAGACTTCCTCTAACGGGACGACGCCCTTGGCGGAAATGGTCGCCCAGTACAACGCAACGGTACGTTCGGTGATGGCTGCTTCTATCTGCCAGGGGTGTGTGCCACCCGCGCCGGGGTAGCCAAGATAGCCGACCTCGACGAATCGTGCTCCCGCGGCGCGGACAGCGTGGTCGTAGGCGTTGCGATGCGCTCGCTGCACCACCACCTCGTTGGGGATACCAGACGTATCGGGCAGACGGTCCATCCGACTGACGTCGTAGCGCGCCAGGCACGCAGCCGTGGCGAGGGTGAGGCCAGCGGCGGCGCCGGAGGTGACGTACCCTGCTTCGGCGCCCGTCGCCTCGGCGATGACACGGCCCGCCGCTTCCTGCAGTTCTTCCATGCGTACGCACTGCATTGACGCCTCTGCCATTGCCTGTACCACTTCGGTGGGAAGCGGCGCACCGCCAAACCGCGTCTGTAAACCAGCGGCGTTGATGACCGGACGGACGCCCAGCCTGTCATACACAGTCGTCACCCGACTCCTCCTGCGCTAGCCCAGTACCTCATCGACGTCGAGCACGATTTCCGGTAGCACGCTCGAAGCAAGACGCTCGCCCCGTATCACGCGGGCAGTGTGACGATAGTCGTTTCCCCCCGCGATTAAGGTCGACTCTGTCGTCGTGCCCCAGGATGCCAGCGACCCCCATCTGATGGAACTCACTCACAGTAACGCGCCGGTGTTGCGGCTCGGCGGCCATGACTGCTCCCTTCGCTCTGGACGACGTGACATCAGACATGCGGGTCACGAACGTAGGTCAATCTCCAATGCTGTCACCGAGCAGGCCGGGAAAGAGTAGGATGCCTCCCATTCGCTCGCTGCGCAGGTGATACGCACCGTGTCGCTGTTACTGACACTGTTGCGCGCCCAGGGATGTGGGCCAGTCAGGGTGTGTATGGTCATGCGCGTGGGGGTAGCCGGGCCCAGGTCGATCGCTGCTTCCATGGCTCTGTGCGGATGGCGATTGACCACGTGAAGCCAGACCTTTGATCCCGCGTGATCCCGCGTGGACGCGACGTCGAGGTAGTGCTCGCCCTTGCGGGCGGGCATGTTTCCCATCGCCCGTACGTCGAAGGTCGGTGATTCCACACACGACCGGACGGCCACAGGGCCACTATGATCGACATACAGCAGGAAGGCCAGGTACTCGGGGGTCCCGTAAGCGCCAGTATCGGTGGTCTCGATCAGGCCGAGCAGGTTGACCAGTTGTGCCTGGTTGGTCATGGTGATGTGGTTCGCGTTGCGTAGCACCATGTTGAAGAAACTGGCAACATAGAGGCCATCGGCCAGGGCATAGTTCTGGCGGCGGGGCGACGAGAGGCCGACCAGGCTCGTCAAGCGCGCCTGATGCTGAAGCATCGTCCACTCCATATTGCGGTGGATGGTCTTGGCCGACGTGGTCAGGCGGTGGTGGACGTTCCACTCGTCAAACGAGATGGGGATATGCTTCCCGTCGGGCGCGTTCCTGTCAATCGCGGCGCGAGACACGTCGATGAGATCTTGAATACGGGCTGGCGCTGTCACCGTCATCCAGTATTCGTCGTCTTGCGGTGTATCTTCATCCGCACGGGCGTAGTGGTGGAGCGTGAGGTAGTCAATCTCGGCGCCGGCGATCCGCACCACCGTCGCGTTCCAGTCGGGCCAGCGCTCGGGGGTTGCTCCCACCGCCAGGAACTTCAGCCGTTGTCCACCGGGGTCAGCGGCGCGCATCGCACGTGCCCAGACAAGATACTCGTGGGCATAGGTTTCCGGATCGACGTGGCCGACCTGCCAGTTCCCATACGTTTCATTGCCGATGCCCCAGTAGATGACGTTGTATGGCTCGGCGTGGCCGTTCCGCGCGCGTCGCGCGCCGTACCGGGAGTTCGCCGGGCCGTTGCAGTATTCGACCCAGGCAGCGGCCTCCTCAGGCGTGCCATCTCCGGTGTTGACGCAGAGATACGGCTCCGTGTGCATCAGGCGGCAGAACCGCATAAACTCATCAGTCCCGACGTCGTTCGGCTCGTAGACGTGCCATGCGCGGTCCACCCTCACCGGACGCCGGTCACGATCGCCGATGCCGTCTTCCCAGTGGTACGCTGAGGCGAAGTTCCCACCGGGGTAGCGAACGATGGGCGGCTTGAGCGCACGGATTAAATTGTTCACATCGGTACGCCAGCCGTCCTCGTTCTCCTCGGGCATCAGTGACGCAATCCCAACCCAGAGCGTGCCCGCTTCGACAGCTGTGATGGAGAACAACGCATCGTCGTAGGAGCGCGCCGGGGCGAAGGTGAACGTGAACGTCTTCCACGTTTCGTCCAGTCCCTCGATGGTGTGCGAATCTTCACCGAGCGACACCCTGGCCTGGGGGATGCCGCGGCTCCGCAGCACCACACTACCCGTGTACCGTTTCCCTGCCACAACGCCCAGCCCATCCTGACCGATGCCATAGGGCGTACCATCTGCCCGGATCACGTCAATGCGCTGGGACTGGCCACGTCGGTGCTCGCCGGGGACGTAATAGGTCGTGTTGTCGTGGCGGTACACGACGGGGTCGTCCTGATGAAACCCTTCGTCGTCACCTTTATAGGAGTTGCGGTAGAGGCGCAACACCTCCGCGCCAATGGGCTTCCAGGAGGAGACGACACCGTAATACTGGCTATCGTGCCCGGCAAACTTGCGGTTCTGGAGCATTTCTGCCCACATGCCGTTGTACAGGCACTCCCCCAGATGCTCGATAAAGTGCCCATAGACATGCGGGTGAACGTCACCGATGGGTTGATCCAGATGAACGGTAATTCTGCTGTCCGCTTGCTGTTTCACGAGCAGTCCGCTGGAGCGGTCGCGATGACGAACAATCGTCGGTACACACGTTTCTCCTTCTTGAGCTTCCGGGTAGGCACGATCGCCTGCATCAGTCTATGGGCACAAAAAAGCCTTCCCGCATACCGACATATCGGTGCGCGGGAAGGCCTGCGATGATGAGAGCCAGCACCTATCCTTTGAGGCCGCTCAGCACAAAGCCACGGATGATTTGCCGCTGGAAAATGGCGTAGACAATCAGGACCGGAATGGTGGCCATCGTCGCGCCAGCCATCACCAGACCACGCTCAGACCAGTATTCGCCGACAAACACGGTGAGACCGACCGGCAACGTCCGCATTTCCAGGCTGTTGGTAGCGATGAACGGCCAGAGGAAGTCGTTCCACGAGCCCAGGAAGACGAAGATGCCCAGGGCCGCAAGGGCGGCCTTCGAGAGCGGCAACGCGATCTTCCAGTAGACCCCGAAGCGGCTGAGACCATCCAGGATGGCCGCCTCCTCAAGCTCTTTGGGCAACCCCTGGAAGAACTGCCGCATCATAAAGACACCGAAGACGCCAGCGCCGTGGGGCAGGATGAGTGCCCAGTAGGTATCCAGAATGTGCAACTGGCGCATGATCAGGAACACCGGGATCATCGTGACCGCGCCGGGGATCATCATTGTAGTCAGGAGCGCGAAAAAGATGATGTCGCGGCCAGGGAACTCCAGGCGCGCATAGGCGTAGGCGGCCATCGATGCCACGAGCACCACGAGCAGGGTGGTGGCCAACGACACAAAGACGCTGTTCATAAACCACCGCGCCATCGGAAGGTCGGGCCGGGCAAGGACGCGAAAGTAGTTGTCGATCGTCGGGTGATCTGGAACGAGACGGAGGGGCCACACAAAGATGTCCGCCTCCGGGGTCAGCGATTGCGACACCATCCACCAAATGGGCAGGAACATGGCGGCGGCGACGACGTAGGCGACAGCGGGTATAACCAACCGGCGTGGCCGGAATGGCGGGCGATGCATGGTGACCGTAGCCTGGTCGATTCTCGAACGAGTAGCGACAGCCATACCGTGTTCCTTTCCCGTCTCTCAAGACGTCCTAGTACTCGACGCGGCGACCCAGCAGCCTAAACTGAACCAGTGTCACGATGAGAATGATGAGCGCCAGCGAAAAGGCCATCGCCGCCGCATACCCCATACGGAAGTACCGGAAGCCCTGATCATAAAGATACATGATAATCGTCTCACTATGGTAGTCGGGACCCCCGAGCGTCATGAGGTAGACCTGGCCAAAGGCCTGCATATGGCCGATAAAGGAAGTGACGAGGACGAACAGCGTAGTCGGCATCAACAGCGGCAGCGTGATGTGGCGGAAGAGTTGCACTTCATTTGCGCCGTCGAGTTTGCCCGCCTCGTAGTAATGGTCGGGGATGTTCTGCAACCCGGCGAGGTAGATGATCATGGTGAAGCCCACGCCCCACCAGATCGTCGCCCAGGAGAGTGACGGCAGCACCAGTGCGGGGTCTCCAAGCCAGTTGATTTTCTGCACATGGAGGAACGACAGGATGTAGTTCAGGTAGCCCCAGTCGAGATTCATCAACCACTGCCAGATGATGCCCATCGTTGCGACCGAGATGACCACGGGTGAAAACAGAATGACGCGCACCCATGTACGCAATGGAAAGTCTTGATTGACCAGGAGGGCCAGCAGCAGGCCAATGACGACCTGCTGTGACACTGTGATGATCGCGAATGTGAACGTGTTCTTTACCGCTTTGAGAAAGATGTCGTCCGTGAACAGATACTGATAATTTTCCAGAGCGACAAACGGTTTCTCTACAGAGATGATCGGCCAGCTATGGAAGCTGATATAAAAACCGAAAAAGACGGGGTAGGCGAGAAATACCAGGAAAAAGAGAAAGTGCGGCAAGACAAAGAGGTAGTTCGGTAACTGCTTACGGATCGTGATCCATTTTCTGTTCGGGGCGGCGGCGGCCACGGTGGCTCTCCTTTTGCTCTCGATGTCTTGGGGGCGAAACGGGCCGGGAACTGGTCGTCCCCGGCCCGCGTACGCGAGGAGGATTAGTCCTTGCGCTGGAGCACTTGCCGCTGGCGCTGAGCCGCTTCCTTGAGCGCCTCGTCCGGCTTCTTCTGCCCGTTGAGGGCCGAGTCGATGGCCGGGTTGGCGAGGTCGTTCAATTCGATCAGCTTCAGGTGCGGTGGGAGGATCACCCCTCCGGGCAGTTGCTGAGCGAAGACACTCTGTGGCCAGAGAGCCTTGAACTCCTCACTGTTGAGGATGGACTTGCGGGCAGGCGTCTGACCTTCCTTGGCCCACTCCAACGTGTGATCGGAAATATATTTGATGGTCTTCCACGCCTCTTCCAGCTTCTTGCCCTGATTACTGTTGGGCATGGCCATCTGGTGGCCCGAGAACGTCGCCTTCGGCTCGCTGCCGAACCACAGCGGGGTGGTACTGACACCCACCTTGATCTCGGGATGCGCCTTGAATCCGTTGGTGTTCCAGATGCCATTATAGGTCATGCCGACTTTGCCAGCATAAAAGCCGTCCATCACGTTCACGCCTGAGGGGCCGGGGGCCATCATTTGCTTTGTGGTCCACGACACCATCTCTTCGAGCGCCTTGATCGACTCGGGAGCGTCGGTGTTCACGTCGGTGGCTTCGGGACCGGTGATCATCGGTGGCAGACCCTGCTGGGCCACCATGGCGTGCCAGATCTCCGCCTGCAGGCTGTGATAGTAGCCCCACTGCTTCACATTTTTGGCGTCGAAGCCGCTCTCGCCAGGATGTTTCCCACCGTTGTCGATGGTCATCCTCTTGCCCCACTCAATGAACTCAGCACCGGTCTTCGGCGGCTTCTCGGGGTCGAGTCCGGCGGCTTTTACAAGATCCTTGTTATAGATGACGCACCAGGTGTACTGGTCCAGCGGCACCGAGTACAGCTTGCCCTGGTACTGTGCGTATGGCAGCGTGTACCCCATGTCGGCGATTGGGATCGTCTGATCCGGGAACATGCGTCCACCGGCAATGTCATCAAGCTGCTTCATCAGCCCCTTGGATGAGTAGCGGATGACGTCTTCGGAGTGCTGGATCCACATTTCCGGCGGGTCGCCAGCCACAAGGCTCGCGCTCAGCTTGTCGTAAAAGGTACGCCAGGCGATCATCTGGATCTTGACGCTGACGTCGGGTGCTTTCTCCGCGTAGGTCTGGACGATACGCACCATGCCGGCTCCGTCGGCGCCGGTCAGCCCGTTCCAGAAGTTGATCTGGGTCGCGCCTTTGCCTGCCTGGGCAACGATCGCCGTAGGCGCCGCCGCCGCGCCACCAGCGGGAGCCGCCGCAGCCGCGGGATTGCCAGGTTTGGTTGCGGCGGCCGCCGCGCCAGCTGCCGCGGTCGTTGGAGCACCTGCTGGGGCGGTTGTCGCCGCCGCACCCGCTGGGGCGGTTGTTGCCGCCGCACCTGCTGGTTTGGTGGCCGCGGCCGCACTTCCCGTAGTGGGGGCGGCAGTTGTGCCCGAGCCGCCACACGCCGCGAGCAAGGACACGGTGGCAAACATGGATGCGCGCGTAATAAATTGCCGTCGAGAGATGTCAGCCATTGACAGGATTCCCTTTCAAATCGTTGGACCGGCATGGCTACTGTGCCGTGCAGTAAATCGACATGTATCGTGGAGCGTGCATGCCACCCAGTGGGTTGCCGCGTTGACCTCCTTCCCTACAATGTCATGTCGCTCTCCAGAATAACGAGACGTCGTTGGGGCGTTACCACAACGGAAGAAATTACACCGATGAGAACACGAGGTGCGATACCCGGGTAAAGGTGCCAGAGCACATGATACTGGAGATGATCCATGCGGAGCCACATGGATACCTACCGATACAGTACCACGCGCTCTGTTTCCTCGCAACTGTTCCATGTCATCTTTAAGGAGACATCGATACAGAGTCGTGATTACGGAACCGGTTCAGGAATCCTGTTTGGCCCCTTGACCACAGGCACGTCGCCCTCCCACACGAGTTCATCGATGTTCATGGCGCGGTAGGTGATAGTGGGGTCCCACGAATGGTACAGCATCCACGTCCTGCCGTCTTTCGCAACGACGATGGTCTGCCCTCCGGGACCGAAGACCGGGCCATTTTTCTGGCTGGTGGTGAGGAGCGGCGTGCCCGGCTTCGTATAGGGGCCAAGGAGCGCGGGAGCCTTCGCATAGCCTACGGCATACGCGAGGCCGCTGTAGCGGTTCGCTGAATAGAACAGGTAGTACATCCCGCCGTGCTTCCACATGGTAGGGGCCTCCACGAGTGAACCCTCCCACGCCAGCGTTTGATCGATCAGGCGTGTGGCGGCTCCCTGGAGTGTGACGCCATCGGGGGCGACCTTCTGAATGTATAACCATGTGTCGAAGCCACAGCAGTTGCCGTCATTTTTCCAGAGCACGTACCGCTGGCCATCGTCGTCCTTGAACGCACTCGGGTCGATCGAGCCGCCTTCGTCGATCTGGCAGATCAACGGCTGATCACCTTTCGGGTCGAACAGGCCATCGGGCGTCGTCGCGCTTGCCACACCAATGCATTGCTTACCACTGGCCCTGTGGCGGGCCGTGAAATACATGACATAGCTGCCACCGGGGATGGTCTCGATGACGTCTGGCGCCCATGTAAATCCCCGTTCCGCCCAGGTGGGAAGGATGGGCAGGACGTCAACCAGAGGGTCCCAGTGTACGAGATCCTTGGAGCGCGCTGCCTGGATGTTTGCCCCGGCACCGTTCGTCGCATAGACGTAGTAGGTATCGCCAACTCGGAGCACACCGGGATCAGGGAAGTCCCGGTCGATGACTGGGTTGACGAAGGTGCCCGCGCCCGGCGCCACCGCAGCAGCCCCCAAAGAGGGAGTGGCCACCACCGAGGCTTCAGTTGTCGGGCCAATCGTGTTGCTGCCTGTTGGAATCGGCTGCGGCGTGGACGCCGCGGTGGTGGAACGGGTCGTCGGGTTCGCTGTGGTACATGCAGTGGTGAATAGCAAGCAAACGATTATCATTCGCATGAGACGCGATGGTCGGGCAGACAGAGCCATGCAAGAAACTCCTGTTCTGGTCGATCACGTACGTTAGCCGCGGCAGCATGTTCGTGATACGGACAGCGTAGCGTATCAGATGTGGTGGCGCCCATCCCGCAGAGACGCATCCCCAGCATAGAGGCGCTGCATCTCGCTGCTGGTAGCCAGCAGTTCGGGGAGCCTCCCCTGTGCGACGACATACCCATCGTCCAGGACGATGATATGGTCGGCCCGTTCCAGAACGGCGCGACGGTGCGACACGACCAGGCACGTCGTGTCCAGTGCAAACACCCGCTGCCAGAGCTTACCTTCGGTGTCGATATCCAGTGCACTCGAGATGTCATCGAGGACGAGGAGCTCTGGATTACGCACAAACATTCTCGCTGCGGCCGTTCGCTGGATCTGACCGCCCGAGAGCCTGACGCCCCGCGCGCCAATCACCGTATCGATCCCCTTGCTCCATCCCGCCAGATCGTCTTCGAGGACGGCGCGATGTATTGCCTGTTCCAGCTGGTCGTCGGGAAGTCCCATCAGGATGGTGTCTCGGATAGCTCCGGAAAGCAGTGTAGGCGTCTGGGGAGTGTAGGCGACCCGCGGAGGTACCATCGCGGCTGAGATGTCTTCGATCTTGTGCCCGTTCCAGTACACCTCGCCCTTCTGCGGATGGAGCAGGCCCAGTATGGCACGCAACAACGTCGTCTTTCCCGACCCGATTCGGCCGGTGATCACCGTGAAGCTTCCTCGTGTGATGCTGACAGACACGCCCTGAATACCGCGCCCCGACCCGGCATGGATGAGGTGCATGCCGACAACATCCAACGTCTCCAGCGCATCGTGTACCCCTCCATGGAGCGGTGGAAGCGCGGGCAATGGCTCTGCCAGGTACACGGGATGATGGGCAACCAGCAGCGCGGGCGGCGCGCCCTGAAGCAGGTCCACGCCACGCCGAAATGCCACACCCATTTGCTGATACGACGTGACGAGATATCCCAGGAAGCCAGTCATGCTTGCAACCTGAAGGAGGTAGGTGGAAAACAGGGCGAAGTTACCAATGGAGAATCCATCCGAACGCATGGCTGAGGCCACAACAAGCAACGTCAGGCCGATCCCGACATTCGCGGTACTTGAGAACACGGCATTCAGCGAGAGTCCCAGGAGTTGGTCGCGCAGCATCATGCGCTGGCGTGTCTCCCCCAGGTGGCGGAGGCGCGCAATGACGCTGTCCTCGGCTCTCGCCACCTGAATGGCCTGAACGGCCCCGAAGATTTCCCCAATTGACCCCGTGACCGATGCTGTTGCCTGCCTGCTGTTCTCACGCACGCGGGTCAAACGTGTGCGAACGGCGTGAGCGAGTGTCATGAGGACGACGATCGGCACGAACACCAGCATGG
>JAABUZ0100004001.1_pt1 | contig 20862 bp, 19 predicted proteins | sample 5562091 | NCBI WGS metagenome assembly JAABUZ01 (sample SAMN12813069, study PRJNA571459) | rock metagenome | isolation source: Antarctica rocks | place: Antarctica: Victoria Land, Linnaeus Terrace sud | collected 2015-12-21 | reverse complement strand
ACCTTGTGCAGCGGCGTATAGCGCGGGTGATGCGACTCTTTGTAAGGATCGTTCTTCGCGGCGTTATAGCAGCAAATCATGGACCAGCGCGGATTGTCTGACTTATTCTGATCCGAGCGGTGCAGCATGTTGGCATGGAAGAACAAGGTGTCTCCCGGTTCCATCTCGACATACACCAGCGGCAAGCGTTTCAGGATCTCGTTCACGCGATCCAAATCCGCCCCCGCCTGATCGCCCGTGAGCACATGCTCGATGCGCCCTAGCTTCTGTGAGTACGGAATCACCTGCATGCAGCCGTTCTCCTTGGTGGCCGGGTCTACCGCGATAAACGCGCTGGTCAGATTTGGAAACAGCACGCCGTTCTGGTACCAATACCCATAATCCTGATGCCACGCCCAGGCCCCGCCCACCTTGGCGTCTTTCATGATCATCTTCGAATGATAGTGATAAACCTCGTCATCCAAAAGCTTTTCAGCCGAGTTCACCACCGACTCGCAGCGCGCGAACATCCCATAAATCGTGTCGCCCGGATGATTCCAAAGCGAAAGCCGGACAGCCCCGCCCTCTCCGTCACCACGGCTGAACGAGTGCTGGTCTAGCGCCCGGTCTTCCTTCGCGGCGCGTTGCAGCAATTGAATTTCTTCTTTATCGAAGAATCCTTTGGCAAGAATGTAGCCCTGATCCTGATAGTCCCGGACTTGGTCGTTAGAAATAGCTCCACGCGGCATCTGTGTTTTCCACCTTTGCCGAGCATATCTCATTCCAGTTCTTTAGTAAGCTTTCTGAGGAACAAGGACGCGATGCAAAACGTAAATATAGGGCTTTTAGGATCTGGCTTTGTCGCCGACTTTTTCATGCAGGGCTTGGCTAATGTGAACGGCCATGAGGTAGTAGCTAATTATTCACGCAGCCTTGAGAGAGCCGAAGACTTCGCCCGCCGCTGGTCCATTCCCGCGCCATCCGCCAATCTGGACAGTCTGATTGAACGCCAGGATATTGACCTATTCTTGATTGCCTTGCCGAACGACGCTCATCTGCCGGTTTCGCTTGCCTTATCGAAGGCCAAACGGCATCAGGTATGCACCAAGCCGCTGGCCCGCAATCGCGCCGAAGCGAAAACAATGCTCGAAGCCGCCAAAAGTTCCGGCGCGCTGCACGGCTATGCCGAAACCGAAGTTTTCTCGCCCTGTGTTGTGAAAGCTCAAGAGATTATCCGGCAGGGCGCTCTCGGAAAAGTGCTTTGGGTGCGTTCGCGGGAATCGCATAGCGGCCCGCACAGCCGGCATTTCTGGGATGTCGGGCAAACCGGCGGCGGAGCCATGCACGATCTTGGCTGCCACTGCGTGGAAGCCGCTCGTTACTTTTTCGGCAAGGAGAATCAGATTGTGGAAGTCATGGCTTGGGGCGCTAATCTCGTGCATCATGACAAAACAGCGGGCGAGGATAACGCCCTGCTGGTTCTCAAATTCGCCAGCGGCGGCATCGCCCATTGCGAGCTTTCGTGGACAACCAAAGGCGGCCTTGATCTCCGCAATGAGATACACGGCTCGGAAGGTTCCATCTTCACCGACGTCACTCGCGAGACTCCCATAGCAAGCTTCTCCACCCAATCCGCCGGTTACGTCGTCGAAAAAGCTGATATTGATTTCGGCTGGACCCGTCCCTTGCCCGACGAAGCCTTTGCTTACGGCTACCAAGCCGAGATGCGGCATTTCGTCGAGTGCGTCAGAAACGGCGCGCCGCCGCGCGAAACTTACGAGGACGGTTATATTGTGAACTGCATTCTCGACGCAGGCTATCAATCCATGCGTTCCAAGCAATGGATATCAGTGGAGTACTGAACATGAACAGGCGGGAACTTTTCTTAACAGCGGTAGCGGCTACCCTCCGCGCCGCAACCGGTCCATCATCGCGTTTGTCAATGGAAGCGTATATTTTCCAGCAGTACGCCAGTCGGCAGGGCAAGAAGCTGAGAGACGTGTTGGGCGAAGTCATTCCCATGGCCCAAGCCGCCGGATTTAGGAACATCGAATTGAACACGGAATTCTTCGTCCCTGACATCCGCGCCCGCACGCTGGACTTAGTACGTTCCAGCAAACTATCGATGCCCTCGGTCTATGTAGGCGGAGTCATGCACGAAGAGGCATCTGCCGCCAAAACAATCCAGCAAGCGGTCGAAATCGGTAGCCTCTGCAAGCCATTCGGCTGCGCTGCGGTAGTCCACAACCCCAGTCCCAAGCCTAAGAGCGCCGAAAAATCCGACGACGAACTGAAGCTGCAAGCAAAGCTGCTCAATCAGATGGGCCAAACCCTAGGGCAAAACGGATTGTCCCTTAGAGTTCACCACCACACCCCGGAAATGGTCAACGACGCTCGTGAATGGCGCTACATTCTGCACAACACCGATCCCAAACACGTCCAGCTCTGCATGGATCTGGACTGGGTTCACCAAGGCGGTCAAGATTCGTTGGCCTTACTCAAGGAAGGGGGCTGGCGTGTCACCGAGATCCACGTCCGCAATAGCAAGAACAAACTATGGCTCGAATCGGTAGAGGACGGCGACATCGACTACCGCGAAATTGCCCGCTACCTGAACACTTCCGGCCTCTCGCCGCTGGTCGTAGCGGAACTGGCTTACGCCGAAAAAACCGAAATTACTCGCTCGCTGCAAGAAGACCTGCGCCGAAGCCGTCTCTACACCGGGCAAATTTTCGGCATCAGCGAGTAATTATGGAACAACTATGCAAAATGTTGGTCAACTCTCTCCAACGATAGGCACCCTCTCGGCTCGCGCTGCCTTTACAAGCGCAGTATCGAGTGTCGCAAGAACTATACTTTCCCGTTGCGCCAACTCAAGATAGGAAGCACCGTAGACTGAAAGCCGGTGAGTTCTGGCGAGCCGCAAAATGTTGTCTTCATCCGGTGATCGATCAATTCGTATACTAAGCCGGGAAAGATCTCGCAAAAAGGTGCCCGTATCAGCTTCAGTAATGCGCTGCCGTCACTCATTCACAACAAGAATGTTTCATACTTCGAACCACCAAAGGCTAGGCACAAAAGCCTCATCGGTGCGGATACGGATGAACGCCATATCGGCATCAGGATGACTCTCATCCTGGAACGCCCAACATGCCGTTATGGATGCATCAAGCACAAAGGGCATTACTATCTGCGTCCCTCATCGCGAGCAGAAAACACATCCTCGGGTCTGATCCGGCCTGTTCGCTTCCGAAGCTCTTGAATACTATCTATGGCTTTATCGATTTCTTCTTGCCGCCGCTCCACTTCGGGCATAATTCTGGCAATAGCGCGTCCATGACGAGTAATAATAAGCGTTTCGCCGCGCTCTACCTCATCAAGAAGTTCAGGAAAGTGCGCGTTTGCTTCAGCCGCTTGGATTTCACGCATTTTTTGACTGGCCACTTTGATTAGTCTAAGTCTAAATTGTTATTTAAGGGACGTCAAACCGGTTGAGGGTTCAAAGCAGAGGTCAGTGATATCGACTGCCGCGAAACCGCCCGCTATGAAGACATGCGCCGGAGCCACGTATCTATTCACCGGTATTTCCTTCATGACTGTAACTTGGCCCTATGGGATCGTCGAAGCCCCCTGGAAACCAAGGCCGAAAACCGAGGAACGACAGAAGCGCGTGCGTGCCGATGCTCTAAATCAAACCACAGCATAGGCCGGACAGTGCGCATACGCGCAAGGTCATTAAACATTGCCTTTTAAGCTATCTGGTGTCCGGCTATCCATGTGGTTTGATTTAGCCTATTCGTACTGAATCACGCAAATAGACTGCGCAGCGTTTCGTCGATGTGATTGTGCTCGAACCGGAAACCGGCTTGCTGGGTTGCTTCCGGCACGACTCGTTGACTGGCGAACATAAAATCAGCGGCTTCGCCTAGCGCCGCGCGGAGAACCAGTTTGGGGATGGGCATAATGGTCGGACGGTGAAGAACCTGTCCCAGAGCCTTTGTGAACTGTCTGTTGGTGACCGGTTCGGGAGCCGAGGCATTCAAAGCGCCTTGCACATTCTCATTCTCTGCCGCGAATACGAATAATCGCGCCAAGTCATTCAAGGCAATCCAAGACATCCATTGCCTGCCATTACCAAATGGCCCGCCAACGCCCAGCCGGAAAGAGGGAAGCATCTGCTTCAACGCGCCCCCATTCCGGTCCAGCACAACAGCAATGCGAAGCAGAACCACTCGCGCTCCCCACTCGCGCGCTTGTAAGGCTTCCCGTTCCCAGGCTACGCAAACATCAGCCAGAAAATCCTTGCCGGGAGCGCTGGCTTCCGTCAGAACCTCATCGCCGCGATTACCGTAAATTCCAATAGCCGAGGCCGAAACCAGCACCGACGGCTTATATCTCAGCTTGCCCATGGCGGCGACCAGCTTGCGGGTGCCGTCCACGCGACTGCTGTAAATTTCACGCTTGACCTTTTCATTCCAGCGCTGCGCCACCGGTTCGCCAGCCAGATGAACGACCGCATCCAAGCGGGGTACGCTGTTCAGCGCTGGCTCGTCGTTTCTGTTCCACGAGTGAAAAGCGGCGCGACTGTCCAGGGTCTGGCTGCGCTGCCGTCCGAGGTAGTTGACTTCGTTGCCGCTGTTCAAGAGGTAATCAACCAAGCATCGTCCCACAAAACCGGTAGCGCCGGTAAGAAGGTAATTCATGGGCGCTAAATCACCTTAGCTGGATCTTTGCCGGTTCTTTCCATCTCGCGGATCTCCTCAATGTAAGCCTTCGCGTTTGTTTTGCGCCGGGTGCTGTCCCCTGACATATAGCGGATTTTTCCAAAGATAGGCCGCTCACCCCAGGCGCGATCATGCAAGCCGAAGCACCAGAGAATATTAGTGTAAGTATTGGGATCTCGTCCATCCAGCGCGTACCTGCCGTGCGTATCAATCATCCAATCAACAGCATCCTGATAAGCGCGCGACCACTCCAGAACCTTTTTGCCCCAGTACATACGGTAATAGCCATGAATTTTGCCTCGCAGCAGCATCTCTTTCTGTGTTGCGTTCCACAGATCATCATACGTCTCAGCCTGTTCCATCTGGCGGGGCGTGTAGAGCGGGTCCCGCTTGTCTTCCGCATGTTTACTCATGGTTTCCCGCGCCCATTCCGGAAGATTCTCCAGCCGTTCCGGACTCTCTACATGGCTGACATAGTTGAAAGAAAGCTCACGGCGAACAATCAATTCTTCCAGGTAACTGTCCGCCATGAGGTGATTCTTTTCCGCATGCTCCTTCACCGCCAGCGCAATCTCCAATGACGAGATCTGCCCAAAATGAAGGTACGGACTCATGTGAGACGTAGCGTGTTCCACCGGTTCGTTGCGATAACGGTCAAAGCGCTTCAAGTTGTTTTGGAGAAAGAACTGAAGCAGCTTTTCCGCCGCTAAACGCCCGCCTTTGAAAGATAGGGAAGGCGCAACTGAATGATCAATTTCGCACGAGCGGACAAGTTCCGCGATCTCTTTGTCGCGCACTTCAACGTGAAAAGAAGGAATAGACTCCTCCCATCGGCATTTGACACGCAGCGGGTCTGGAGCGTGCAAGTACTTGGGCAACAACTTAGCGATTCTAGGCCGGATGGTGTAAGCGCCATACTGCCGCGCCTGAATCTGTGACCGGGGCACAACGCAATTCGAATCCACTACGTAATAGGCCACATCCAGCTTCACGGGCACCCGCCGATTGTTTTCATGAGCAATAAAAACCGGGTAATCATCCGTAACCACCGCGGCGGCATCCCGAGCCAGTTGATGGAAAATGTCATCGGGCGAATCGGTTGTCCGGCGAAGGTAAAAAACATACCCGATACCGACTTTTTTAAGACGCTTTGCCGTTTCCGGAACACCCTGCAGAACAAATGTATGCAGCCGGTCGTTGGCGTACTGGTAAGTACAAGTCAGCCCTTCGTAATACAGCACCGGCAAACGGTATCGATTGGCGATTTCCGCCGCATGAAGCAACGCATGATTGGCATCCACTCGCCGGTTCATCTGCGCCCAATAGAGGACATATCGGCGGTCCGGTCTTTCCGGTGCCTCATTCAGCTTGCGTATTCTTTCTGGTTCGACCGGCATCGCTTCTACGATGCTCTTTGCCTGACGACCGCGCTATGAATCGGCAAGCCTATTCTTTCGGCGCGATACCGAGAGCTTTCATCTTGCGGTATAAATTGCTTCGTTCCAAGCCCAGCAGTTCGGAAGCGCGGGAAACATTGCCGCCCGTTTCCTCCAGCTTTCGCAGGATATAGTCCCGCTCAGCAGCTTCCTTCACGTCCTGCAAACTGCCGAACCCATCGGAAGGCCTGCTGTTCTGGTTTTTCCGTCCGCCATCGAGCAAAAGGTGCCGCGCTTCAATCCGGCGTTGCGGATACAGAATCACAATCCGCTCCATCAAGTTGCGCAGCTCCCGCACATTACCAGGCCAGTGATACTGAGAAAGCGCGGTCACGGCCTCCTCGCTCAGTTCCTTGGGTTTACGTCCGTAAGCCGTGGTGAACTCGCGCAGGAAGTGCGCCGCCAGAATAGGCACATCTTCTTTTCGCTCGCGCAAGGGAGGCACGGTGAACGGAATTACATTCAGCCGATAAAAGAGATCCTCGCGAAAATTTCCCCGCTCGATCTCCTTTTCCAGATTCTTATTGGTAGCCGCGATCACGCGCGCGTCCACCTGTATCGATTGCGGAGCCCCCACCGGCTCAAAGCGATGCTCGTCAAGAGCGCGCAACACTTTGGCCTGCGTGCGAAGGCTCATGTCGCCCACCTCGTCTAGAAAGAAGGTGCCGCCGTGAGCCTTTTGCAGCTTGCCTATTTTCTGGTCCGCGGTTCCATCCAGATTATGGCGTCGATGTCCGAACAGTTCGCTTTCAATCAGATCTTCCGGCAGCGCGGCGCAATTCACTTCCACGAAAGGTCCCTTGGCCCGTTGACTGGCTTGATGAATCGCGCGCGCCACCAACTCTTTACCGGTTCCGCTCTCGCCGTAAATGAGAACCCGGCCGTTGGTTCCCGCCATCAGCCTCAACTGTTGACGGAGCGCCTTCATCGGCACGCTAGCGCCCAGGATCTGGGAGTCTCCAGCCGCTTCCCGCAGCCGCTGCACTTCCTGGTCCGAGCGCCGCTGCTTAATGGCGTTGTTAAGCACAATGCTGACCTTCTCAATCGTCAACGGCTTCTCCACAAAATCAAAGGCGCCTAATTTTGTGGCTTTCACAGCCGTTTCAATGTTGCCGTGTCCGGAAATCATGATCACGGCGGGTCTCGATTCGGGCGGGATCTCCTGGATTTGCGCCAACGCGGTAAGGCCATCGATGCCCGGCATCCAGATATCGAGCAGAACCGCCTCGAAAGATCCGCGCGCCAGTTCCTCTAAACAGGCTTCCCCGCTGCCTACCGCGGTGCAATCGTAATTTTCGTCGGAAAGAACTCCCCGCAGCGACTGGCGAATGCTCGCTTCATCGTCCACAATCAGAACTTTCGGTCCGCGTGCCGTCATAAAAACGCTTTACATCTTCAGGGTAGCGGTCGGCTCCATCTCGGAGTTCCAATGAGCTTCCGTCAGCGCGGTACTCAGCTCAACAATGAAACGCGCGCCGCTGGGATAATTGTCCTCGACACGCACCCGGCCATGATGTTCCGTTATGATGTGGCTCACAATAGCGAGACCCAGGCCGGTGCCGCGTCCCTTGGTCGAGAAGTACGGAAGAAACAGTTTTTCCTTGTCTTCCGCCGAGATGCCGCAGCCCGTGTCAATCACCTGGAGTTCAATAGTATCCGTCCCAGGCTGGGAAGTCTTGACGAATAATTGACGAACCGGAGCCTCGATCATCGCTTCGGCGGCATTATCAATCAAATTAACGATCACCCGCTTAATCTGCTCCCGGTCCGCCAACACGGGTGCAATCGCGCGATCCAGTTCCACCGAGAGAGCCACTCCATCCAGCCTTCCCGCGAATACCGCAATGGCGCTCTCGACAATTTCGTTAAGATCCGCCGTTACCGGCTGCGCGCTGGGAAACCGTGAAAATTGAGAAAACTCGTCCACAAGCGACTTCACCGTGCCAACTTCCTGTTGAATGGTCTGCGTGCATTCCTGGAGAATGGCGCGGACATGCGGCTCAAGCGTAAGGCGCGAGATTTGACGCGCCAGCCGGTCAGCGGACAGCGAAATGGGCGTCAGCGGATTCTTGATCTCATGCGCGATGCGGCGCGCCACCTCCTGCCACGCCGCGGCCTTTTGAGCGCGCAGCAGGTCGCTTGTATCTTCCAGCACCAGCACGAATCCCCGGTGCTCTTCCAGGGACGCGACCGTTATCGCCAAATGAAGAACCGAGTTGGGACGCTGAACGTCAAACTGCGAAGCCGCTGCTCCGGTGCGGCGGGCGCGCTTTAGCAAGTAACGAATCTCCGCCAGTTCCTCGCCGGAAAACAGATCTTGCAGCAATCTGGCGCGCGCCGTTGTTTCGCCAGGGAAAATGCCTGAAAACGCCCGATTAACATGCTCAATTCGCTCGTCAGGGGTGAGCGAAATAACGCCGGTCGGAATGCTTTCCAGAATGGCTTCCGTGAACCGGCGGCGCGCTTCCAGCTCGCGAGCGCTTCCTTCCAGTTCATTTGTCATCTCGTTGAACGCCCGTACCAGGGTGGCCAGTTCATCGATAGCGTTGACCCGGACCCGATAAGACAGGTTCCCGCGCCGAATCTCATGCGCCGCTCCTAATAACGCGGAGATCGGAATCGCGATCTGCCGCGATAAAATCTGCGCGGACCAAGCGGCTAAGAAAAGCACAAACAGCGTAATCAGGCAGATGAGTTGAAAGTACGTTTCCTGATAAAACTTACGGCGTCCGGTTTGTAATTCGCGCTGATGATTGACTTCCTGCGCGAAAGCGCCCTCGCTGGCCGACAAATCGCCGTTCAACGCCGCCGCCACGGAAACTTGGCCCAGCTTCCGGTCCCCGTCCATCACGCTCGAAGTAGCGTGCAGCAGCGCCGAATCATTTTTATCAAAACTTTGATACAGCAGTATGGGAACGCCAACGTTCCGGTGCAGTATCAATTGCCGGATGCCATGTTCCTGGGAAATCTTCTTAAAAAGCGCCGTGTCCACCTGCTTAGACTGAGCGGCAAGACGGGTTTGCGGAAGAAGGCTGATCCAATCCGTTTCCGCTTCAACACGCTCCTGAGCTTCTTTCTGGTAAAGCTGGTTCACGCGTTGCAGGGAAGTTTCACTGAACCAAGTGTCCAGATGACGATTCAGCACAAACACGCTGAACAACACCGAGAACAGAACCGGAGCCAGCGTAAGGGCGAGCGCTCCGAACAGCATTTTAGAGCGTATGCGCGATCCTTCTTTGTTGCGATGCCGGTCAATGTAGACCTTCACGCCGGCCCGAAACAGCATGAAGGCTACAACGACCGTTAACAGAAAGATAATGGTCGAAATAGACCAAAGCAGGGTAGTCTCGCTGGCGCTGGAAGGCGAGTAGGAAATACGGAATGAACCTTGCCAAATCAGCAGGATCAGCAGAATGACAAAACTCAGTCCGGTTACTATGGAGATAAAACGTCGGCGCACAACACTGCCATGGTAGCGAAAATGGGGGAAATCCGAAGGGGCATGGGAACCCGCAGCTCCCTAACTGGAAGAAATTCGCTACCGGACACCTGGAGCCTCCCAGGAACAATGGAACGCCTCTACTTGCCCTGAATAACTCCCGGACGGCTTTGCGTCCGGAATTCATACTGCTGAATCTGCAGCGCTAGATGTCCCTTATTGTGACGGGTCACGCGACCTCGCGCCACTAAGTTGAGCAGACACTTTTCATTCAGTTGGGCTGGCCAACTAATAGAAACTTCCAAACGGGTTCCCACCGGAAGATCATGATCCGAGGTGAAAAGCACCCCGGAACTGCTGATATTTAAGGTTTTCCCATTACCGGCAAGAATTTCAGCGCGCTGATTAAGAGTTTTATAACGGACTTCCCGTTCAATGGGAAAGCGGCTTGACCTTCTCCGTTCATTATTGTTCGATGCTAGAACGTCCAGGCGACCGCCCAGCGTCAAAATGTTTTCGGACACAGTTAAATCAGACTCCGATCTTTAAGCTTACACAATGCAATACACATACCTAATCGGCTGTACCGGCGCTTTTCTTGCGGTTATTTTTGACCCATTGCAGCCTTTCCCGCAGTTTTTGCTCAAAACCTCGGTTGGTCGGCGTATAAAAACTACTCCCTTTTAAGGAGTCCGGCAGACATTCCATATCGGTAACGGCATTCTCCTCTTCATGTGCATGTTGATAACCTTTTCCATAATCCATTTGCTTCATCAGGCGTGTCGGGGCATTTCGTAGTTGAAGCGGCACCGGAAACGCCGGGCTACTCTCGATAATGGAGTTCACCTGGTTTAACGCCTGGTACGAAGCATCCGATTTAGGAGCAAGAGCCAAGTAGATAGTAAGTTGTACCAGGGCTAAATCTCCTTCTGGTACCCCTAAGAAATGTACGGTCTGCATACAGGCGATGGCTTGCACGATAGCCTTCGGATCGGCCATTCCTATATCTTCAATAGCCATCCGGATCAGCCTACGGACTAAATAAAGCCGATCCTCACCGGCTTTCATCATGCGAGCCAGCCAGTAAACCGCCGCATCCGGGTCACTGGATCGCACGGATTTATGCAGAGCCGACACCAGATTATAATGCTCTTCGCCCGATTTGTCATAAAGCAACACCTTGCGTTGCAGGGCGTCGGATACTGCCTGCTGATCGATGACGCCGTCCTGCGCTGACTGGGCGGCAATTTCCAAGGTATTTAGGGCGGAGCGGGCATCTCCGCTGGAAGCAGCGGCAATTTCTTCTAGTAGCTGGTTACTGACCTGCAGATGTAAATGACCCAAGCCACGCCCAGGAATCTCCAAAGCGCGCCGGAGGAGCAAAACGACCTCTTCTACCGAAAGCGGCTGGAGTTGATAAACCTTTGTTCGTGACAACAGCGCCGAAATGACCTCAAACGACGGATTCTCGGTAGTAGCGCCGATAAGAAGAACATCGCCGCGCTCCACGTAAGGCAGAAAAGCGTCCTGCTGCGCTTTGTTGAAGCGGTGAATTTCGTCCACGAACAGCACCGTGCGCCGCCCCATGCGTCGGGTCTTCTCCGCGTCCACCATCACGGCTTTGATTTCCTTAATGCCGCTCAGAACAGCGCTGAACGGGATAAAGTCCGATTGGCTGGTCCGCGCCATGAGAAACGCTAACGTTGTTTTGCCCGAACCAGGGGGGCCCCAAAGAATCAGAGAAGAAAGATGTCCGCTTTCAATCTGAGCGCGAAGCGGTTTGCCGGGCGCCAGGATATGTTCCTGCCCAATGTACTCGTCCAGCGTTTGTGGACGCATACGGTCGGAAAGCGGTCTGTCCATGCTCTCCGGCTGATGGGCGCCCACGGCGAACGGCGCGGCGTCAAACAGGCTCATGAAGTTCTCTGCTTATAAGCCTCGAACAAAGCCAAGGAACAAGCAACCGCCGCATTGAGCGATTCTACTTTCAACGTCGGAATGGAAACCGGTTGCGCCTGGGCCAGCACATGTTTCGATACGCCAGCCCCCTCGTTACCCGTAATTAAGCAGCAAGACCGGCTCAAATCAGTCTGGGTAATCAACATTTTACTTGTAGCTGTAAGCGCATACGTAGCTATACGGTTTTCCATTGCTTGTTGGATGAAGTCTTGAGAACTTATTCCCTCGGAAAAAGGAAGACGGAAAATGGAGCCGGCGGACGCCCGCAAAAACTTGCCGTTCGGGACGCGCACGCACCCCTGAAGAAAAATCACGCCCGTTGCTCCAAATGCTTCGGCGGAGCGCACCACCGTTCCCGCGTTGCCGGGATCTTGAATCGCATCCAACGCTACCAGCAACGCCGGCTGCCGCCAGACTTCTTGGGAGGACCACGCGCGGGGACGCAGCAACGCCAGCACTTCCTGCGCTGTTTCAGTAGCCGCCACAGTCGCGAACGCCCGGCTGGAAACGCGTATGATCTCGGCCCTTGACGCATGGAGAAGGTCACGGTATCGCTCAAGACCAGCCGCCGTGATCAGTATTTTTTCCACGCTCCAAAAGGAACGAAGCGCTTCTCCGAGCAGGTGCGGTCCTTCCGCCACAACCGAGCCGTCCTCTGTTGCGCGTCCAGCGTTGGCGGCGTGTCGAATACTTTGGAGAAAGGAATTTCCCGAGCTGACTAACTCCATAACAACTATAAACGCCTCGCAAAAGGACGTAAACTAAAACTGATCCATTCCCATATAAGATTTCGAGCGCAGCCGCATGAAGCGTGCTATTGCAGGATTTCTGATCCTGATTCTAGGCTACCTGTTTTACGTAGCAAAACAAATCGAGCGTCAGTCGGACGCCGACGAAGCCCAACGCGCCGACGTAATCATTGTTCTCGGCGCCGCCGAATACAACGGCAGGCCCTCGCCGGTTTTGCGGGCGCGGCTCAACCATGCGCTGCTGCTGTACCTGCGCGGGTTAGCTCCTTATATTTTGACAACGGGCGGAGCCGGCGGTGATCCGGTCTATACCGAAGGCGAAGTGGGCCGCGCTTATTTAACCCAGCACAGCGTGCCGTCGGAAGCCATCCTGGTGGAACCCCAGGGCTCCACCACGGCCCAGAGCTTGGAAGCAGCCGTCGAAATCATGGGCCGCATGAACCTGCACTCCTGCATCGTGGTGAGCGACGGATATCATATTTATCGCGTCAAGCGCCTGCTGCAGAACCGCAACGTACAGGTTTACGGCTCCCCGCGCCCCTACGTGGGAACACCCAACCCCAAACAGATGCGCTGGCTTTACTTCCGGCAGGCGGTAGGATTTGCTCTTTGGCAGATAGGAATCAATGTATAAACTGCGCCGTGTCCAATGGACGCGGGACGCGGCTGGTTTTCTCCTCCACTACTTTGATTTAGCGCTGTTTCTTATTGCTCCAACAACTTCCCGGATACTGGTAATAATAAGCTTTGGTTCATCAATAATGACCATATGAGAACTCTCTCCGGCAACAATCTGTTTGCTGTTGCGCGATAGCAGCAATAACTTTGCCTGGAGTCTCTCATAAGCAGGCAAATCGTTGTTGGTTCTGATAACTATGAGCGGTCGATCGCCCAACGAATGCGTCTGGCTTTGGGTGGCGCTGTCCACGGCGGCCAAACACTCCGCCGCTGTTTCCGCTGTCGGTCGCAACGGATGAATCGACATAGCCCAGGCGTGAAGATCCCGATTTCGTTGCGGCAGCTTATTGAAGTTCTGATCATCTTCCAGACCCAGCGTAATAGGCGACGCAGAAATGAGAACTGGCGGGCTGTCTACGGAACCGGCTAAAGCTGGCCCTGCCGGAGCCTTTTGGGATAGTTCAGAAGAAACCGGTGCGCGCGGCGATACGTCTGAGCCAACATCGATGAAAGCGTGATCAACGATCACCATTCCAGCAACGTCCTCCGGGTAGCTGTGGGTATACAACCGCCCCACAAGACCTCCGATCGAAAAACCCACGAGCACATAAGGACCAGAAACCCCGCCATTCTGAAGAAGGTGATGAAGTTCCGCGACTCGATCCGCGCAACGTGGAACCGGCTTCTCGCCTTGCTGGTTGACAGAACGAGGGGCATCACTCCAGGCCGTGCCCGACGGGTCGTAGGTGCAGATCCGCGTCCACTTCGCCACCTCCGGCTGCACCAAGCCCCAATCGAAAGAAAAGGCCCCACCAACGACTATGACTGTCGGGCTTCCCGTACCGGTGCAGTAGAGGTGAACACGATAGCCGCCAACATCAATCAAACTTCCCAGAAGCGGAGGCGGAACGGGATCGTTGGCAGCAGAAGCAAAACCACTGAAAAGCAAAAAAAGCGCGAGAGTTGCCCTACCAATCGCGTTATTCCTAGCCAACATCCGAGCCGTTCTCTTACCCAGTATCGCCAGCCGGGTATTCTCAAAATGCAGAACCGACAAACTCACCATTTATGCAAGCAAAAAGCCCTGTCCCTAGTAGGGACCGTGATCCTCTTCTTTACTCCTGGATGCTCCCACAAAACTCTTCACCTACCCGCAAAGGCAACAAACTCTCCCACTGACAATTCATACATGGACTTAACGCCCGGTTCACGTTTGCGAATACTGGTTCCCGTGCTCCACTCAGGGACCTATCCAGTTGTGGCGGACTCTCAACACCAGGAGGGAAACACCATTGTGCTTTCCGCAACCAATCTGGCCGGTTACGAAATGTTTTATTACTCCATCAAGGGCAAAGCCGACGGAAGAATTCGGCTGCAATTTACCGCCGCCGAAAAAACGATGGACGGGAAAACAGTTCCTGAGCCGAATGTACCCAAACTTCCGTTCTCCCTGCCGCAAGGGTTTCAACATATTCGCTTGATCTATATGGTCCGCCAGAGTCAATCAGACCATAACATGGCGATTACCGCAGCCAAGAACCTGGATACTTTGAATGTCTTCACCAAACAACTCAAAGGCAAGCCAGAGTTCTGCAAGGGAGAGGGGGAAATTTTCTGTTCCTGGGTGCCCGCCGGAGTTGCAGTAAGACCGGAATCGCTGTCTCCGCCCAGCTAGAACTGTTACAGATAAACGGAAAATCACCGCTGCGGAGCGGCGGCCCCAAACTCCACGCCTTTCTTCTCGCGCCCTAAACCCGCAATGACGGCCGTTATCAGAAAGACTGTGGCTCCTGTTGCGGCCATGGCGGTTGCATAACTCATGTGCTCGGCGAAGGTCGCTTCCAGCGCGGGCACGGAACTGGCCACGAGAACTCCGCACTGATACGAAAATCCGGGCAAAAGGCCGCGAATCTCGTTCGGTGAAAGTTCGCTCAAGTGCGCGGGAATCACGCCCCATGCGCCCTGCACAAAAAACTGAATCAGAAAGGCCCCCGCGATCAACAGACCCGTGCTGGGAGCATACGCCCACAAGGGCGTAACAAGAATCGCTGCCAGCAAGGCCAGTACCATGGCGCGACGCCTTCCGATACGATCCGAAAGCAGCCCAACCAGGACACCGCCGAAGATTGCCCCTACCATCGATATCGCGGAGATCAGCGAGCGCGCATGCGCGTCCATGTGCCAGAACCGCTGTAGAAACGTGGGGTACATATCCTGTGTCCCATGCGAAGCAAAGTTCATGCCGGCCATCAGCAGAACCAGATAAAAAAATAATTTCCAGTGCCCGAGAAGACTGGTCCGGATGCCGCTCCAACTCTCCTGTTTTGACTTTTGCCAAACCTCGGATTCTTTTACGCGCACTCGCACAAACAGCGCCAGCAGCGCGGGCAGTCCGCCCAAAAAGAAAAGCGGCCGCCAACCCCAACGCTCGAACAGGAAGAAGAAGCAGAAAGCGGCCAGCAAATTCCCCAGCGCATAGCCCTGTTGCAGCAGCCCGGAAAGCACCCCGCGCCATTTCGCGGGAACTTTTTCCATGGCGAGCGACGCGCCCACCCCCCACTCGCCGCCCATGCCGATCCCAAACAGAGCGCGCAGAATCAGAAAACTCGTGAAGTTGGGCGCGAAACCGGTCGCCACCTCAACTATCGAGTAGAACACCAAATCAATCATCAAAGGCAAGCGCCGCCCATACCGATCCGCCATCAACCCGAAGATGAATGCGCCGACAGGCCGGAACGCCAGCGTCAGCAGCAGGGAAAGGGACACCGCCTTATCCGACTGCCCGAACTCTTTGCCGATAGCCGTCAGGCAGTAGACGACCAGAAAAAAGTCGAACGCATCGAGCGTCCAGCCCAGGAATCCGGCCAGCAAAGCGCTCCAGGCGTCACCCGTGGAAGGGGAAGTTTGAGGTGTGGTTTCCGGCAAGTGCTGTGGCCTTAGCTATGTGATTGCGCGCTGGCTGCCTGGTTCGGCTCCCACAAGGTTTCGGGAGCGCCTAGAACATGATTGGCCCAGCGGCTCCAAACAAAGAACGCGTCACTCAATCGGTTCAGATACTGAATCGCCTCCGCAGGAACGGGCTGTCCGGCATGGAGCCGCACCAGCAGCCGTTCACCCCGGCGGCACACCGTGCGGCAGATATGCAGTTCCGCGTCCAATCGGCTGCCGCCCGGCAGCACAAAAGACCGCAAGGGTTGAAGCTCTTCGTTCGCGCGGTCCATCTCCCGCTCCAATTGCGCGATCTCCTCCGGGGTAATACGCGCCTGTTTTGGGTGCACATCGTCCGGCAGCGTCGCCAAAATAGAGCCGAGATTAAACAATTCATGCTGCACGCGCTTGAGAATCACGGCAAACTCCGTCAACCGGTTCTCCCGTGTTCCCAGTTCTTCCGCCGTGGTTCGCGCCGCCCCTACAAACGCGTTCAACTCATCTACTGTTCCATAACACTCAATGCGAAGATCATCCTTCGAAAGCACTTGGCCTCCGGCCAGTTGCGTCTGGCCCGCGTCGCCCCGGCGCGTATAAATGCGGTTCAGCGCAATTCGAGGTTCATTGAAAATCTGTTCGCTCATGGTAGCTCCCGGAAAGGCATGCCTTTCCCACCGGCATGCGCCAACATATTGAGTGTAGGCGACCGTCTTCTGGCACACTATATGCTACAAGCATCACGTCAGATTATGAGAAGACTACAGCCGGTGGTATGGGCCAAAGGAACGTTTCTCTCGCCGCAGCATTTGCAGGCGCAGGACATCTTTCACGAAGACCTTCTCCAATTCCGCATCGACGCGCTGCATCATTTTCCGTGGGGTTTCCGCTCGTTAACCCTCAACCGGGAAGCGCTGGCGAGCGGCAATCTTGCGATTGACGCAGCCTCGGGCCTTCTCCCGGACGGATTAGCGTTCGATATCCCGGAAAGCGATCCCGCGCCTCTGCCCAAACCATTGCTCTCCTACTTTGACCCAACCCACGAAATCATTGACGTTTATTTGGCGGTACCAGCATGGCGCTACGGCGATGTCAATGTCACCACCAGCATGAGCCCCAATGCCGATTCACGGTACCGCGCGGAAGTCGCCCTGCTGCGGGACGAAAACGCTTCTCAAGTGGAACGCCCGGTGCAAATTGCCCGCAAGAACTTTCGTCTCCTGGTGGACAACGAAGCTCGGGAAGGCACCCCGGCTATGAAACTGGCCCGCGTGGTCCGCACGGATAGCGGACTGATCCAACTCGATCCAACTTTCGTTCCGCCTTTGTTGAACATCCAAGCCAGCGAGTTTCTGATGTCCATTTTGCGGCGGCTGTTGGAAATCCTCACCGCCAAAAGCGCGACGCTGTCCGGCATGCGCAGGCAAAAAAGCCTGGGACTGGCCGAGTTTACCGCCTCCGACATTGCCAATTTTTGGCTGCTCTACACCGTTAATACTTTTCTGCCGCCTTTGCGCCATCTCTTCGAACTGCGGCGAGCCCATCCCGAACATTTGTTCAACATCATGAACTCGCTCGCTGGCGCGCTGACGACTTTCTCCACCAAAATTTTGCCTCGCGATCTGCCGCTCTACGATCACCGCGAACTGGGCGCGCGCCTGGCAGACATGGACGACAAGCTGCGCTTTTTGCTGGAAACCGTGATCCCGAGCAATTTTGTTTCTTTGCCGCTTCGGAGCACCAGCGCTTCCATTTACGCGACAGCCATCAACGATGATAAGTATCTCAGCAACACAAAGTTCTATTTGGCCGTTAACGCGGAAATGGGCGAAGGCGATCTGATCGGCAAGGCGCCGCAGTTAATCAAACCCTGCTCGGCAAATCATGTAGAGCATTTGGTCCGCAACGCCCTGCCCGGCCTTTCCATGCGCCACTTGCAGCAGCCGCCCAACGCGATTCCGGTGAAGCTGAACTATCAATATTTCGCTCTGAACCAGGAAGGCCCCTGCTGGGAGGCTATTCGGCGCTCCCGGAATTTCGCAGTCTGGGTGCCCGCCGACTTCCCGAACCCGCAACTGGAGTTGCTGATTCTCATGCCGTAAGGCGTAACACACTTATTTTTATAGATGTCAGCCTCCGCCTAGGCTCGCGGCCTTACGGAGGAGAAGAGAGTAATGAACTTCGAGCAGCCATTGCTTTCCTCAGCTCTTCTGTCGGAGTTGCAGACTATTCTCGCCCATCCGAAGTTTGACCGTTACGTCTCCATAGAGATGCGGAAACGGTTTATAGCCGCTCTCGTGCGTGTCTCGGAATTTGTCCTGACTACTAAACAAGTTTTGTCTGCCGCGATCCCAAGGACAATATGCTCCTGGAGCCAGCCATCAGCGGCCAAGCCCATTTCATTCTGACGGGTGATCGAGACTTCCTCGAATTGGGCTGTTTTCGTGGAATTCCGATCGGGACACCAGCCCACTATCTTGTCCAGTGATGCGATGCCTGTTTCGCTTTCAGTTGCCAGTAGGCCAGGAGATCGGCAACGTTCGCATAAATTTCCAATTCGTTGCTTTCGGCCTCCGTCAGCAATCCCTCATTGGCTCTCGAATTTAGTTCTGCCGCGCGGATCGCGTCACTTCCTGGAAATTCGAGGGGCAGTATGCTTCCGACGAGCGGTTTTGACAATCCTCGGCCTGGGAGATCAAACACTTTACGCAACAGTTCTGCATAGGGTGCCGGGTGAAGTGAAACTTGTGCCATCTCACGACTAGCGTACTTTTCCCAGGACTTGACTGGGGGCATCTCGGCCTGTAGCGGCGTGCTCGTTAGACTTCAATCCCGTCAACGTGACTGGATGCGCTACGGCCGGAAATCACTTTACCTGGAACCTCACATCAGATGCACAATCGGAAAATTAAGTCTCCAATTAGCGCGTTAGATGTCAACTTGCTATATCCTTAAAGCTGTTTCGAGGACCCCTGTGCGATTTGGAATAGCAACGGTTCAATTCTCAGTCAAGGTGAGTGAGTTCCTCCCCGAGACTCTGTTCAATATCCTTTATTCGTCGGTACTTTAAGCAACGCTGTCCCTGAACATCGAACTTGAGCTCGTCGCCGTCGCGGACAAGTAAAATTGTAGGTTTGTTACGCCCCCAAGCATAACCCACCTCTAGGTAGACGTTCGGGTTCGCGTAGGACAGGTCTGCAACAACCGCTTTACATGCATCAATTCTATCTTTTACCCGAGCGAGTATGTCTCCGGTGAAATGAGTTTCATCTACACGCTCGCAAAGAAGTCCCGCCCTCTGCGCCGCCGTTAAGATTCCATAGTCATAGTGGTCGCGCATATCATCTCTAAATGGCATAGCAACAAAAAGAAAGGGCTTGCTCTCGGATGCATACCCAGCAGCACGAATTCGCTCACGTGTCGCCGGTTCGAGGTTCAGACTTAGAACGCCTCGATCATCGATCGGGAGCACTCTGGACTTAATAAGGTTGTTGAGAGCCTGATTGAATCGATCAGCCCTGCGTTCTTCCCGTTCGACTATTGAGATATCCTCCAGCTTTGAGGGAAATGCACCAACGAGTAGTGCATCCAGTAGGCCAGCAATCATTGTTTCGAAGCACTCAACTTCGTCAAGCCCTAAATTTGGTCCATGCACCGTCAAGACGATACGATTTGCCCCTATAGTAATGTCCGATGCCAAACTCAAAGCCGTTCTTGCGAAGTCTCGAATCTCGCGATAACCAAAATCTCGAAGTGGTGGAACTCCAATAAATAGAACCTGAGCTGCACCCAGTATTCCTTGGCTCGAAAATAGACGATAATCGCCAACTCGTGGCATCTCCGGTGGCAGAAATAAGTTCGGGCCGAGAACCAAGGCAGCTGCCCTGTCAACCCCATGAAGAGCCTGAGCGTACTTCAGAATAAGCAGATCACCAACGTAGGCTAATGCGTCCCCTTTCTCTACATGGAGATGAATATTTCGATGTGGTGTTCTGATGTAAGCTGCTGCCATGCTCATGAGAGTATCTCAAACGCTTACATTGACTTAAGAGACCACGAACCCAGTCAACGTTATTACCAATGTCTTCGGCGTCCGATAGCCCTCCTATAATCGGCTACACATGATCCGGTCCAGAAGTCCGGGGATTCGTACAGTGACTCCGCAAATCGGCTCGCGTCAGATTTCTTCCATTTGTCGGCCTGTGTTGACAAATATCAACCCGATGCTTTGAAAACGCGTTTCAGGTAAACTGACGGGTTGTTGATGACCTTCTGCGCTTCTCTGCAACTCCACAGCACGACAGGTCTTGTTTACCGGCGGCAGCGCGGGCGAGCTGTCGGGTGCATGCGGCTTTACACTAAAACCTTTCGCCACCGCTATCGAACGAAAGTATGCTCCTCCGTTTTCTCGTGCTCCAGGCGCTCGGCTTCCTCATTGCCCTAGCAGTGTTTGTGCGCGATTTGTTCCGTCGCGACGGCAAAGACGAGGCGCGTTTTGCGGACGACAAATGAATCTACCGGTCGTAGCCGTGGGGGCGAGTGTAGAAGGCAGTGATCGTTATTATGAACCTGTGACGAGTGAAGGAGACGCGAGAGATCTTATTAAGCAATTGGATGGTTGGGTGAACAACTTAGCTAGGCCGTTGTTGCCGCCCCGGATGGTTGCGGAAGGAGATAGACATCGCCTCGAGTTTCGCCACCACGATCCTCAAGTCGTGATGATCGGTAAATTGGTTCGAGCAGTGAGCGGTATCAAAGCGGCACTTGCGTTGGCTGATTTAGGTTATATCGTAGAGTGCGGAGCACTGCTAAGAATAGTGTCTGACCTTTGTGAAGAGATCTCTGCCATCGGCGATGCGTTACGTTCTGGTGGTGAACTTCCAAACGCTGTTCATAAATTCATAGAACAGTATTTTTCTCCAAGAGCGCGCACACCCGAAGAGTTTGCGTCGCAGGAGCGTACCCGCTATGTT
>JAABUZ0100003999.1_pt1 | contig 20883 bp, 19 predicted proteins | sample 5562091 | NCBI WGS metagenome assembly JAABUZ01 (sample SAMN12813069, study PRJNA571459) | rock metagenome | isolation source: Antarctica rocks | place: Antarctica: Victoria Land, Linnaeus Terrace sud | collected 2015-12-21 | reverse complement strand
CATTGCGGGTCTGAATCCCCCAATGTACGGAACCTTCTGCCTCCAGATCCCGCTGCCTTCTTCAATCGACTTTCTCTACCCCCCTGAACGGTTACGTTTTCCGTAATCTCCATCTTCAAACTTTGTGCATCTAAGCCTGTCTCCTGCAAAATTTGGTCAATGTGGCTGATTAGATTAGGTTGGCTGAAATGTTGGCTGCAAAGATTAACGCTGATTGTCAAGGGCAAGTTGTCAGGAAATTGCTCTTGCCATACGCGGATCTGGCGACATGCTTGAGCTAACACCCACCAGTCCATAGAAATGCTTAGCCCGGTTTCTGTTGCGATTGGGATGAACTCTGCTGGGAGAATAAGACCACGCTCTGGATGCTGCCAGCGCACTAGTGCCTCAAAACCCCTAATTGTCTAATTAGTATGTAAAGCAGATAAACTAAAAAAGGAATCTACCAGCAGCAAAAAGAAGCGTGATAGTAAAGAAGCCACGTCATCGCCCACAACGAAATTTTCCTGATGCCCAACGTATAATTGTGGAATGCGAGCTAAAAGAATGTATCCATTGTGGAAAGAATTTACTTAACCGCAGAGCTTGGCATATGCGTAAAACTGTTCAAACCATGAATGGAGCAGTGTTTGTAGCAGGTAAAAGCAAAGAATGTAAGAATCCGGTCTGCACGCACTTTAATAAACACTACTACGCAAGTGGCGTATTAAAGTATAGCTTGCCCAGCAGTACTTATGGTTTAGACGTGCTGGCATTTATAGGTTGGCAACACGAACATGAACATCAACAATTAATTGAGATTCAGGAAAATTTAAACCAGCGTGGGATCGAAATTAACGGGCGGAACGTAGGCAAGCTATACCGTCAATTTCTGGCACTGTTGGGTGGAACGATGGCACATACGCAGGAGAAATTAACTGCCACAGCCCTTGAACATGGTGGTTTGATTTGGGCAATTGATGCCTTACAACCCGAAGGTCATGGAACCTTGCTGTATGTGTTGTGCGAGGTATTAAGTGGCACACCAGTTAGTGCGATTCAATTGCAACAAGCACAAGGACAACGGCTAATTGAATGGCTGCAACCATATAAGGAGTTACCATACAAAGTGCTGGCAACTTTGTCAGATGGGGAATCAGCGATTATTACTGCTATGAATTCAAGTTGGCCAAATGCACCACATCAGCGTTGTCAGGCGCATTTTCTCAGTAATTTGAGTGAAGCGGCGCTGCCATTAGATACAAAGCTAAAACAACAATTAAGAGCAGATTTAGATGGATTACCCAAAATACCTGAATACTCGGAAAGACCCCAAGACCCAAGCCAGGAACAGCAGCCAGACAGTACCCCCCTTTTTCCGCAATCCCCTATTTGTCACGAGACGCACAGTTAATGGCAGTTGAAGCCCAAATTCGTGCTGCTATTCGGGATTGTGTCAATCGCATCAGTCGTAAACCTTTTCGTTGGGGCGGTTTAAGCGGCTACCAACAATTAGAAGCGATTGGGCAGATACTACGTAGTTTACCATGCCGAGAAATGGACACAGATTATTTATCTCTGTTGTCAGTTTGGGTTGACGAAGCTTTAAGAAGTAGTCAGACAGTAGCATTGGATTTGTCAGAGGCGCACAAGTGGTTGCAACGAATTGCCGATTGTTTACGCTACCCTAATAACTCCGACCACACCTCAGACAGTGTAATCGATATTACAGAAGCTGCAAAATTACCTTTAACAAGCTTTCAAGTCCGGTGTGAGATGGAAGAGTTATTAGAGCAGTTTGTGCCTGACCCTCAACAAAATCCGGCACAGTTTGCCTTGAAGAAAAAGTTACAACGTTTATGGGATAAATACGGGACTAACTTATTGCACTGCTATGATATCCCTGGCTTGCCACCAGATAATCTCAAAATGTCAGCTATGTTTAGCCATTTACGTCGCCATCAACGGCGCATTAGTGGGCGCAAATCAACTGTCGAATTGCGTGATTTTGGGCAATATCAAGTTCTATTCTTAGCCGAAAGTGAAAAACAGTTACTTGAACAAATTCAGCAAGTACCTATAACTGAGTATAAAATTCAACGTCGTAGATTGGCTTTGGCGGAAGCTCCTCGCCAACAGAAACGTCGCCTTCATCATGACCCAATTAGCGCAATTCAAGATTTAGTCAATCAACATACGGAACTTCGCACTATGCTTGAGTCTCAAGCTCTTTCATACCAATTAGACAGCTAGGGCTCAAAACCGGTAAGTCTACCGCTTTCCAGTGACACTATCGGCTGGTAGTGAATCCGTAACTCCTGACGTTCAAAGGCATGGCGCAGAGCGGTTTCCAACTGCAAGCGTGCCACTGCCCGAGTATGCATATCTGGGTTAAATATCTCGTAGCGCGCCTTACCCAAAGCCTTAGCACGATACATCGCTATGTCAGCGTCACGCAGTAGGTCTTCCGGCTGGTCATAGCCGGATGTACTTAGGACGATACCAATACTCGCCGTGGTAAACACCTCTTGTCCGCTTAACTCGAAAGGCAATGTCAGTTCCTCTTGTATCCGCTCGGCAACGCGGCTCGCGTCCCTGACCTGTTCAATATCTTCAAGCAAGATCGTAAACTCGTCTCCCCCAAGACGTGCAGCCGTGTCTTTTGGGCGCAGGCACGCCTCTAGCCTGCAAGCGATCGCAATCAGCAACTGGTCTCCGATGCTGTGTCCAAGGCTGTCGTTAACCACCTTGAAGCGATCTAGGTCTAAAAAGAGTACCGCAAACAAATAGTCCTCACGCCGTTTTCCCCGCTCGACCGCACGAGAAAGGCAATCTACAAACAAGGCTCGGTTTGGTAGGCCCGTCAGTGCATCGTGAAAGGCATTATGTAGTAATTGTGACTCAGCAATCCTGCGATCAGTGATATTGGTTTGAGATCCGACTATGCGGTAAGCTTTCCCGTCTGCGTCCCGAACCGCTGTTCCGCGGCTGAGCATCCAGCGGTAGGTTCCGTCCTTAGACAACATGCGATGTTCGTTTTCGAAGTAGGGTGTAAGCCCTTCAATATGAGCGGTGATCTCCGCCCTCACCTGCTTAGTGTCTTCTGGATGCACTCGGTTGAACCAGTCGTTCGGGCTGTTTCCAATCTCGTTCTCAAAGTAGCCGAGCATAGATTTCCAACGGGCGGAAAAATAGACCTTGTTGGCGATCAGATTCCAGTCCCAGAGCCCGTCGTTGGCGCCACGAACAGCAAGTGCGTAGCGCTCCTCGCTCTTACGTAGGGCTTCTGCTGCCTTGCGCTCAGTGATATCGCGCTTGATCGAAACCCAGTGGGTGTAGCCGCCGCTTTGGTCGGTCACTGGGACAATGCTCATTTCTACCCAGAACTCTGAACCGTCCTGGCGATAGTTGATCAATTCGAGTATCATAGGCTGCCAGACCGTAAGCGCAGCGCGCAGCTTGTCAAGAGTTGCGCGTTCAGTCTTTGGGCCTTGCAGGATGCGTGGCGTCTTGCCCAGTACCTCCTCCAGGCTGTAACCAGTCATGCGGGTGAAAGCTTCATTGGCGTAAACAATCCGGGGGCCTGGCTCGTCAATCGGCTCAGCTTCGGTAATCAGCACTGCGTCGTTGGCGTTAACGACAACCGACTCGAGCAGCCGCAGTCGCTCCTCAGTCCGCTTCCGCTCGGTGATATCGCGCTGGAGCGAAACCCAGTGGGTATACCAACCCCTGTGGTCTGCCACTGGGACAATGCTTAGCTCCACCCAGAACTCTGAACCGTCTTTGTGGTAGTTGATCAGCTCGACCTCCACTGGTTGCCACACCTTGAGCGCAGCGCGAACCTTGTCAAGGGTTGCCCGGTCAGTCTTTGGGCCTTGCACCATGCGTGGCGTCTTGCCCAGAACCTCTTCTAGGCTATAACCAGTCATGCGGGTGAAAGCTTCGTTGGCGTAAATAATCCGGGGGCCTGGCTCGTCAATCGGCTGAGCTTCGGTAATTAGTACTGCGTCGTTGGCGTTGACGACAACTGACTCGAGCAGCCGCAGTCGCTCTTCAGTCCGCTTGAACTCAGTGATAGTTGGGTCCTCCTTGGTCGATGACCGATGCTTTAATCCTATAATTTCACAGCTTTACCAGAACCAGCAACTGCTCCAAGCCTTCTTTGAGAGAGAGATGGAATTTTGAGCAAGAGGTTAATTCATGTTCAAAACTCATAACTTTTCTATCAAGCCATCCGGTTGATACCCGCAATTTCCTACAATGATCCCAGAAACCTTCATAAGAGATATCAGCTGAAGATGCCCAAAACAGTTGCCGAAGCCATGAGCCGTGACCCAATTGTTGCGCGGCCGGAAACACCTCTGAATGAAGCCATCAAAATTCTGGCAGAGCGACACTTCAGCGGTCTTCCTGTTGTAGACGACGCTGGTCAATTGGTAGGGATTATATCAGAAACTGACTTGATGTGGCAGGAAACCGGAGTCACTCCTCCGGCCTACATCATGTTTCTCGACAGCGTCATCTTTTTAAAAAATCCCGCCACCTATGAGCGTGACCTCCACAAGGCACTGGGGCAAACCGTTGGGGAAGTGATGAGTCGTGATCCGATCACTATTTCCCCTGACAAACCCTTAAAAGACGCCGCCCAGCTAATGCACGAGCGTAGCGTTCACCGTTTGCCGGTACTCGACGCCACCGGGCAAGTCATCGGCATCCTTACCCGTGGAGACATTATTCGGGCTATGGCGGCGAGTCAAGAGTAGACAGTAGCGGTTGTCAACAACTAATAACTAACAACTAACTAGAATGAGCGTTACCCCTGAGTCTGTTAAAGAATTGCTAAGTTCGGAAGATTTGGGCGATCGCTTGCGAGCGGTTAATCAAATACGTGAACTGGAACCGGCGATCGCGTTTGAGCTAGTTAAAACTGCCATCACTGACCGCAATGCTCGCGTCCGGTACTCCGCCGTCAGCCAAATTGACACCCTGGGCGGACAGGATTTAAAAACCTCTTTGACCTTGTTGCGCGAGCGCCTCCTCAACGACCCCGAACCCGACGTGCAGGCGGCAGCGGCAGACTGCTTAGGCGCTCTAAAATTAACTGAAGCTTTTGATGACTTGCAGCAACTCTACCACACCACTTCCGAGTGGCTGGTCAAGTTCAGCATTATCGCCACGTTAGGAGAGTTAGGCGAGCCGCGCTCGTTTGAGTTGCTCAAAGAGGCACTTGCCTTTGGGAATGACCTGGAAAAAACCGCTGCAATTAGCTCCCTTGGTGAGTTGGGGGAAATGCAGGCAATTCCGCTTTTGATTCCCTATGCCAGCAATCCAGATTGGCAAATCCGCTACCGAGTCGTGCAAGCCCTCAATCGCTTAGGCGGTGCAGAAGCCCAATCTACAATCTTAGCTTTGGCAAATGATGAAGTAGAGGCAGTAGCTCAGGAAGCCAGAGACCGTTTGAAATCGGTTTGAGCAAAGAATGAGTAGTCAGGAGTCAGGAGTCAGGAGTCAGGAGAGAGGCGTCAGTCGTCAGTCGTCAGTCGTCAGTATGAATCCTGTAGGAGTGGTGGATGACTTGGGTTTGAAGCCCATGTCTAAAAACAGGGGGAAGGAAAGAAACAAAGTATCTTTAATATTGAAACCCCTGAATTCACCTATGGAGTTCTCCTGACGACTGACGACTGACGCCTCTCTCCTGTTCACTACTCACTACTCATTAATCAGATTCTCTTTAGCTGCAATCGTATCCCGATCAATGGTGACATAACGATATCCTAAAGACGCAAGTAGATGACCACACTCGCTCTTTTTTTCGGGTGAGAGGTGAATACTCTCAAAGTTAATAATGTCGGGTTCCAAGCCAGCTTGAAAGGTCATCTTGATGATCTCGTCATCAAAACCCTCGGTATCGACCTGCAAAAGGTTTAGATGTTTGAGACCGTGAGTCGTAAGGAGTGAACTAACTGTCTTCGCAGGGACGTCGATTGTATCAATAAACTGATCAATGGTAGGGACGGTTGGCTTTTGTCTCAGGATAACATCGCGATCAAGGCTGGCAAGTTCCTTAACGTATTCCGGCCAGGGTAAGCGCAAGAAAAAAATGCCCAAAATATGATATATAGGCAATGCTAATCCCAATAATGAAGTTTGATTCTTAGCTTTATTGCGATTATTCTCAGTATTATTGAGAGCCAAGTACTTTTATTGCTTCTTGCGCTTACCCTGGTATTCCGGCAACGAGTCATCCTCAACAACTCGGTACATTTTTACAGTACCATCTGTGTTGGCAATAGCGCAGTTCTCTAGTTTTACGTTTGGCACATCGCGGTAGGTGTTAGATAATTTCTCAAACATGCTAGGAATGGGTTCAACAAGGATACCCGACCAGCCTCGCTCCATGATGAATGGATACACTGGATCTCTGCTCTTGCCATCATTTGCACCAATTTGAACAACGGTAAAATCAGCACCATCGACGGGCAGCCGATCCACAAGCAATTTCAGGATGTTCATTTCATTCCCCGCTGGCATGCCGCCTAAGCGTTGGATGATAAAGCCACGTTTCATCAGAAGTGACTGGAGCCAATATTTGAGGAAATTCATCTTGGTCTTCAATTTTATTTAGATAAGTTTTAGCATGGTGAGCATAAAAAGTATCTGAAGGCTCGGCGGCTAGTAACTACTGGTTACTAATTGCACCGCGCACAAGAATGACAGTGCTTTCCACACTGCTGGCGATCGCTTCGGGAATATTTCCTTTAATCGTCTGCTGGAGCAATCCCTCACGGCTCGCTCCCAGGACGACGACATCGAAATGCTCGGTTTTAACCAGATTAATCACACCTTCTGAGACAGAACTGGCTTTGATTGGGGCGGCGATTACCGTGCTGGATAACTTGCGGTGGCGGATTAGATCGCGGCGTGCTTGTTCCAGGATTGTTATATCTGGCTTAGAGTTAAATGGATCAAAAACCTGGCAAAGTACGATGGACGAAGCCTGTCCCAACTTCACTAAAGCAGGTATTAGTTGAATCGCCTCTCTGGAATTGGGACCACCAGCCATCGGCACTAGCCAGCGGTTGAAAGGGTATTGGTACTGATCAAAAGAAACCACATCTCGGACTTCGTGTTCCGCAGCCTGGCTCCCCAATTTCACCAGCACGACTTCGCAGGGTGCCTGCCGAATCAGGGTGTCAACAACACCGCCAAAAATCCGACCGGGAGTTGAGGTTTTACCTTTCCAGCCCATTAAGAGCAGGTCAATATGTCGTTCTTTAATCGTCTCCAGAATCGCCGACGCCACATCATGACCAACCCGCACCTCCGTGTGGACGGGAATTTGCCACTGCTGTCCCAGAATTTCAGCCTGATGTAACAACAGGCGGCTTTCAGCAGTATTCACGGTTGCCTCAGTTGGGGAGTTGTGGCGTGGTGCCAGAATTACCTGGAGGCAATCCATTTCGTAGTGGCGATCGCGGGCAATGGCAGCTGCCATCTGTAACAAAGTTCCAGCTGTTTGGGGATTAGCCAGCAGTACCAGTAACCGCCCCTGCCCTACCCTCGGCGATCTCGTTTGATAAACTACGTAGGAAGGCTCAGGCCGGGGTCCCAGGCCGGTATTATAGCTTAGTTTGTCTGCTTCCGCCCGAATAATGTCGCCGCGCGTAATAATCCCCACCAGCTTCCGGCCTTCTATGACTGGCAACCGGCTAAGACTATTACGATTAAGCATATAGAGAACATGGCTGAGGGAATCGGTCGGACTAACCGTCAGTGGTTGCGGGGTCATGATCTCCCTGAGGGCGTTATCACCAGGTAATTGTCGTTGGGCGATGTTGGCGAGGTCAGTCTGGGTGACAATGCCCACTACCTTCCCATTCTCGACCACTGGAAAGCCCCGATGATGGGAGCGGGAGAAGGCTTGAACGGCTTCATCAAGACTCATCTGGCAAGATAGGGTTTCGACACGCCGCTGCATCACGTCAGCTGCTGTCATCTGGGCGATTATTCCCAGGTTTGGGGTCTCTTCTTCTTCTAGGTGAATACCCTTCAACTCTAGTAAGAGATCGTAAATCGAGCCCTTGGCTAACATGTCAGCCACCAAATAAGAAGTGACTGAGCCAATCATCAGGGGCAGTACGAGATTAAAGTCAGTGGTCATCTCAAAAATGAGGATGATCGCCGTGATCGGCACCCTAGCTACAGCGCTAAAAAATGTAGCCATTCCCACACGGGCATAGGTTGTAGCCAGACTCATGTGGAGCATACTATGCTCAAATGCACCGACTAGATAGCCGAGGGCAGCCCCTAAGATCAGGGTTGGAACAAGTAAACCCCCCGGCGCTCCAGAACCGGCGGCCACTAGTATGAGGACAAACTGAGCGATAAAGACGATGGCTGTGAATTGCCAGCCAGCATGACCAGTAAGCAGAATTTCCCTCAGCCCAACAGTGTCACGAAAGGCAATTGGCAGCAGGGAAACCACTATACCAGATATTAGCCCCGCCAGTCCTACTCGCAAAGGTACGCCTCGGCGTAGCCATTTGCGGTTAAGTGTTAGACTCACAATTACCCCTTTATTAAAGAGTACGCCTAACAACCCAGCCAGTACTCCCAATATTACGTAGAAGGGAATTTCCTCTGCAAAAAAGCTGGTCGCGGGTGCCGCCAAATGGAGATCAAGATTTAAGCTACGGCTGCCCAATACTCGGGCTACCACTGCACCGATGAAGGAGGCCAGAATAGCAGGGCCAAGGGTGATGCCTGATACATCCTGGAGTAGTTCTTCAACTACAAAGAGGACACCCGCAATCGGTGCATTAAAGGCGGCAGCTAACCCCGCTCCCGCACCGGCTGCAATCAACTGGCGTCGGTGTTCTGGTGAGGTGGGTACCCAGAGGCTGAGTTGAGCTGCTAAGGCGGCCCCAATTTGCACTGTCGGTCCTTCTTTACCTAGAGCCAGTCCAGAACCCAGCGTTATAGTTGCGCCCACCATCTTGACCAAGGCAACTCGCAGATCAAGTGGGATTGGCACGCGGGCAAGTACTGCCTTGACCTCAGACATACCGCTACCAGCGGTTTCAGGAGCAACGCGCTCTACTAGCAATCCAGCAATAATTCCACCTACCAATCCGATTCCTGGTAGCACGAACCAGGCAGGTAGGTGTTCGGGTGTATGCACTCGCCATCCCCCCAACCATGCCACTCCTTGTTCGAGCAAGAATGCCGCTAAACCAGACACCAAGCCAATCAGACAAGCTTCAAAGATAGCTAAGCGACGCCGAGGCAGCAGTAGTTGGCGAACGCGCTTGGAGATGGACGGAGGCCACATAAATTATTAGAGAGAGGGGGAGGGGGGGAGGGGGTTAGTTTTGCCTGCCTGTGGTGGATAGTCCTTCCACAATTAGAGACGGAGTGTAGCAAGAGCCGTTCCAGTCAGCGTCGCCGCCCAGTACCATCAGCTGTTTTAACGCTGTGTAGACGTTACCTGCAACCATCGTATCTTTCACGCGACCTACGACCTGACCATTCTTGACGCGATAGCCTAAATCGACATTGATCGAAAAGTCGCCAGAGATGCTGCCGCCGCCGCCCAGCATCTGATCCACGATCAGTCCGTCACCCAGCTGGGTAATCAAGTCCAATAGGCAAACGTTTCCCGGCTGAATCAGCAGGTTAAATAGACCAGGTGTGGGATAACTGCCCAATCCGGGGCGAAAACCATTGCCAGTGGTGCCGGTAGCCAACTGCCGTCCGGTGGTGCGATCGCAATAGAAATGCTGCAAAATCCCGTTTTGGATAAACACCAGGGGCTGAGTGGGAGTACCTTCGTCATCAAAGGGGCAGCTAAACGGCCCTGAGTCTGGCTCTTGGAAGAGGGTTATTGCCTCAGAGATGACTGATTGACCGAGACGATCAGCCCACGGAGAAGCCCTCTCCAACACCCGTTTGCCATTCAGGGCTGCCTGTACAGTGCCCCAAAGCATATCAGCAGCTTTAGAAGTAAACAAAACCGGTACCCGCCCGGTGGGGGGTGCAACATTTTCCCCCGCCCAGCCCAGCCGCTGCAAAATCTGGTTGGCAATTTTCACTGGATGAAGGCTGCCCCGCTGGGTTTGACCATCTGAGACACTCAAGAAGTCATCGCCGCGTATCCATTCTGCTGATAGATAACAGCTGAGTGTGGTGTCTGTGTAGTGGCAATCTAGACCCAGGGAGTTGACCAGGCGAATAGTTTCAACTTCACTGTCCCACTCAGCGCTAGCGAGGACTTCTGGGTAAGCGTCTCGAATTAGGGCGATCGCTTCTTTTCCCCAGTCCACGAGCTGCTCCACTGGTACCGCCTCCCCCAGGTCAGGATATTTTGGTTTTGAGGCACTACCCAGTTCCATTGGTTCAGGTTCGTTGAGTTGACTAAGTGCTAAAGCACTTTCTACCATCGCCTGAGGTTCCACTGGCCCGTAAGCCACCGTCAGTCCTGGACGACCCTCTCGCCACAGCCGTAGTGCTGTTCCTTCTGATTGGGCGCTTTCGAGCTGCTTCAGTCGGTTAGCCTCAAAAAAGACCGGTCGAGACAGCGATCGCGACTGATACACCTCAGCTGCCTCTGCCCCGGACTGGGTAGATAACTTCAGCAGCTGTTCTGCTAGTGTCTCTTGTGGTAAATTTTCAGAACCCATGACCCCTGCTGAGTTTTGTTTATAAAACCGCCAAGACGCCAAGAGCGCCAAGAGGATTCAGGAATGATCGCTAATCCTTGGTGTCTTTTTGTCTTTGTGGTTGATTTCTACTCTGCAATCAATTTACGGCAAATTGAGCTCTTGCAATAGCCAAAAACCCGCAAACGATTCCGCCTGTGGATTTGACTGAACGGCTAAAAAATGTACTCCCTGGGCTTTTTGTTTGGCGGACTCAAATCCTGCTGCTTCGGCTTGGGTTTGTGGGTTTTTGAGGTTTGCCAAGATCCAGCTTTCTCTGGCACCCGTTGACAACAGCAATCTCGCCACTGGCTGACTTTCAAATTTGAGGAAGGCTAACTCCAGTCCCGACATCCACCCAGCCAAGGGTACAGCTCTGGGCGAGAAGATCACTACACCTGGAATTTTTGTTTCAGGCGTTAACATCTGTAATGGGAATCCCTCACCAAAGTCAATGTCCCACTCGTGCATTTCCTCAAATGCCGCTGCTTCCAAGGTGAGAAACACCCACTGCTGTCCTCTCAGGGCATCTGGTAGGGGTTGGGGTGCTGATGTTTCAAAGCGGACAGACGGATTCGTAGCAGGTTGATACCCAGGTATGTTAGGATACACCTCCTCCATCCGTTGTTGCAGCCATTGGTAAAGGGCGAGCGTGCGGCGGCTAGGCTGCGCTGGGACGCCCAAGTCCTGACAGGCTTTGATGATCATGTTGTTCATCTGGCGGCGGAAGAAGCGGATTCTTGTAGGTGCTTGAGGGGCTTTTGTAATTGCCTCCTCTAAAGCCGTCCGCAACCAGACTGAATTTACCTGCGAATTGTCACAAAATTGTGAATAACGAAATAGTGACTCGGTTGGTGTGCGCGTATCCATGGGACTCTCGCACACCAAGACTTCCCAAAGTTTTTTCTTGTTTTCATCTAAAATCGGACGGGAGTAAAAATCAATTTCCCAGATACTGCCCATGCCTTGCTTTAAAATCCGGCTACTTCATTCATCATAAGTGCGATTGTGCTTCGGCACACGCTTTACGCTTGGCAATAGTAGTCAGTAGCCGCATGACTACTGACTACTGACTACTGACTACGCTTTGCCTATAGCGACGCCAATCAAGTCCTCTATTCTTTTCAGATTTGGATCGCCAGCTAAATAGCCGATCCCGCGATGCAGGTGGAGGCGAAATTGCGTAGCGAGGATTTCACGCTCAGTACCTATGTTATCATTGTGGCAGCGCTGGAGGAGAGCGATTAGCAGAATATCGGACATTTCTCCCCCAAAGACGCGCCAAGTCATCTCAACGTTGCTATCGGCTGGAATTGGCACAGGTGAAGGGATGGTTGGCTCTGCTAGTGACCGACAGAACGCCCAGCGACACAAGATATTCCATTGGTCTACTTTGGTGACGCGCTTGAGTTTAGTCAACTGGTCTTTGGCAGTTTGGGAAAGGCGAATGCGGTCAATTGGTGGTTCCATTGGTTACCAAAAATAACCCGGTTCTATGATTGTCTGGCGCTCGGATGAGTTGTATTTTAGAAGATATTCACGTGCGATCGCATCCTGTTGTCGCAACTGTTCTATCTCTACTTCCCCAATTTCTGTATCTGTAGATAGTAGTATGACTTGATGACTGGCTCCAGGGAAGTAGCGCTCTACTAGATTAGTCCGGTGAGAGGAATCTAGACGCCCTAACGGTGTATCAATCGCCACTGGCAAATTTCGTCCTGAAACACGGGCTAATCCCCACAAGAAAGCAATGGCTAGCAGTTGTTTTTCCCCAGCCGATAGACGATGTTTGGGAACTGGCTTACCACCTAAATCATAGAGAGAAAGGCTAAAGGTGCTGTTGTCAATTTCCACCCGATGAACTAAATCGGACTTGTGCAGAAGATAGAGAAAACACTCGGTAACGACAGATTCTAACTGATTCAGTTTGCGGAGCGTTAATCGCTCTCGGAAAAGCTTGAGCGTGGCTTGGACTTTGGCAGATGCGGCAATGATATGTTGCTCATTTTTTCGGTCAATGTTTTGCTCACTATACTGTGATAATTCCTTTTTAGTCTTTTCAATTGCAGCCGCTATTTCATCACACTGGCGTCTTGCTGTTTCGTAGGTAGCTTTCGCTTGGGCTAGTTCAGCTTGCGCCTGTCTGACAGCATCAGCTAATTTTTCATACGCTTCCGGTGAAGCAGCAGCAGCCAGTTGTTTTTCTATCCCTGTAATCTCTTCTTCCTGCTTTTTGAGATTAATCAGTTGCTCTACGCTGTCAGCTTTATGAGTTGGTAGGTAGTGCTGGAGAACATTATCCAACTGATTCAAAGTCTCAGTGTCAGCTCCTAACCAAGATTCTTCATCTGAGCCAATATTTTGCTCAAGCTTTTGATTTTCTTGGTCGAGAAAGGATTTAATTTTATCAAATTTCTCCGGAATTAATGCTAGCTGAGCAATGCAATTTAAAAGACGTTGATCTCGTTCTTTTAAGACATCTTGTGCTATTTTTGCCTGTTGCCGTCGGTATTCTTTTTGTGCTTGGGCAAAAGCCTGGGTTAAGAGTGGTGAAATCAAAGCAAGGGGTAAAATACCGGCAAGTGAGTCACTCATAGCCTGACGTTGCGCCGCCGCCGCCTCGTTAGAGTAACGCAGCTGTGTTTCTAGCTGGCTACGTTCCCCAGCAATTTTGCCGCCTTCAGATAGGAATCTTTCAGAGGCGATGCGCTGCTGTGCTTGGGCTTGTTCTAAGTTATTTTGAATTGTTGCGATCGCTTGTTTTGCCGCCAGATATTCTGATTTTTGAGATAGTAGCTTTTGTTCTATTTCCTCTAGGGTTACAAGTTCCTGGGCGTCGGCAAGAGCTTTGCGTTTGCGGTTGACTAAAATATCGATATCAACTGATAGACGTTCAGCCAGTTCTAGCCCCAAAAGCGCTCGAATTGCCTCAACTACGACGGATGGAGGTGCTTCCTGCTCTGCTAATTCTTTAACCTGTTCACCATCAAAGAGAAACAGATTAGAGATTCCCAGGGGTAGGAAATCTTCAATGCGCTCATCCCAGATTTGGGCAAGGGCGGTGTCTGGCCAATCATCGACTAAAACCCCTAAGATATCTTTACCACCTTTAGGGTTTTTTGTCCAGGTGCGTTTGATTCGAAATACTACCTGCATGTTGTTGAGGATATGTTCAAAAGCTAATTCAATACAGGTTTGTTCCCCTGTTGTGGTGTGGCGGTTAACTGACTGGGTGAGAAATTCGCTATAACTCAAGTTGCCACGGGTGGAACATTGGGCACGATGCCCGTAAAGAGCGAGGCGAATGGCATCCATCAGGGTAGTTTTGCCCCCACCATTCATGCCGCCCAATAAGATAATTGGACGAGGATGGCGATCAGCCTCTGGGCGGAAATTTAGTACCTGACGCCCAGAATAGGGACCAAAGTTTTGGAGTACGAGTTCAAGAAATATCACAGGAGTAGGGGCGTGCCTTGTGCCCGCCCGGAGTGGGGAGTGGGGAGTGGCAATTACTCAGTCCTCATTTTGGAATTTTAAGCTTGCCCAAGTTAGTTGTTTTATGGTTTCAACGTTGCCAACACCAGCAGCCGTTTTTAAGTCACGTTTGTAGTGGGCGTTGGCGATCGCTTCTGATTCCGAACGCGAGCTGGTTTCAAAGCATTTCTCTAAGGCGTCGTATATCCCATTGCGACGAGCCATAGTGCGATACTGGCGTTCTGTGTCTAGAAGTTTTGCCATTAGTTCCAAGTGCATGGCATCATCGTGGCAAATTTCTTCCAGAACGCTCCACTCGTCGCTGCCTAGCAAACTGTTTTCGGCTCCAGGGCGGCAGTCTCTGAAGGGTTCGCCGGTGACTAAGCGGTAGATGCGGGGTAAGCTGTCATCAAATTCGTGTTTTTCCTCTAGCCAGATCCGACGAATTTCGCTCAGTTCTTCTGGGGTAATCAGGGTAATGTCACGCACATTTTCTGGACCATTGTGACGAATTTCTGTTTGAGCCGTGAGAACTCGCCTTAGCCATGTTTCCCGCCATTCTTTAGTATAAGGGCCAGGTATCGGTTCAACGGAAATTTCGCCATTGACGTTGCGCTCAAACAGTTGGACGTTTCCACCTATACGACGAAAGTCTCTACGATCGCGATCGTTCTCGGCATCTAAGTCATTGCGGATATCTAGTAGAGGCTGCATCCATTCTTTCTCTTCGTCGTTCTGGATCATCGCTTCCATCGATTTATCCTTGCTTACCATTGTGCAAACCCAGCACCCAAAGCGGGAATCGCCACAGCTAGGGGTAGAGGTATCGATTACAAGGGGGCATTCGTTATCAGCTGTAGCGCCTCGATACATGGTGAATAAGTCTTTGTTGCTTTGTCCCCAAGGATTTTGCCACTGATTCAGGTAAATCCAGACTTCATCAGTGCGCCAGTCTTCGATTGGACTGTATATTAGGGAGTTTGGCAAGCTAGCGTTAGGGCTGAGGCGATCGCGTACTCTACCGGCTTGATGCTTTTCCATTGTGGCAGCCCGTTTGGCGCTTTCTGCCTTGCGAGTACCCAGGACAAGAATTGTTTCACCGTTCGCTCGAACCATGTCGCGGACGAAGCGGTTGGCTGGATTGATTTTCAGCCGTGCAGTACACCAACGAAATTGGTTGCGAGGCGCTGGGTAGCCTTTGCCTATGAGGTTTACCCAGAAGGTGTCTTTAATCTCGGGTTGCAGCAGATTCGGTTCAATTGGCATTCCCTGTTCAATCGCCGCCACCTTCATCTGCTCTAGTGATTTGCGTACCCAGGCAGAGACTATAGGGTTTTCTACTAGGGTGTCGGTTGTGATCACGTGGATTGTTTTGGTTCGTTTTTCTGGTGGGAGGGCGGCGATCGCATTCCATATTAGCTGCAATACTGTCGTGCTATCTTTCCCAAGCGAAACGCCTACGATCCAGGGTATTTCGTCTAGACAGTATAACTCTTGGATTTCTTTGGTTAGCTTTTGTATGTCTTCCACTAGCTCTGCAACGGTACGCTGCCGAGGTATTGATTTATTGCTATCTGCCATGTCTAAAAACTCCTGAAAATCCTGTTTACAAAGACTTAGGTTTTATGTTCTTTTCGGCGATAGCGATGAGCCATGCCTATCTCACCACAATTTACACATTGAGCTTGACCTTTGTTATCTGGCTCTGGAGTTGTCGTCATTTTTCTTTCCTTACCAGCACATAGCATTTTCAGGACTTACGCACGTTTGTGTTGTGAAACCCGGTTTCTTGGTAGGACTCTGTCGGATAAACCCGAGGGTTTTTGGCATCAACCGGGTTTCTTGCCAGCACACAGCATTTTCTAGACGTTCCTCGGGAATGTCCATAGCTACCCTTTCTGGTGTGATTTAAGTCCAAGGACTACAGTAGTCTAATTTTGGCTGCCAAGTCAATAATTGATGTAAAACATGAATTGTTTATGTGAAAATCTAAATAAATCTATTGCTACTTGGTAAAATAGGTGTATGATGGAATGAATGTATCAAAGCCTGAAGTCTCTGTCCCTGGGGAACTCACTCGCTGTGTTTCCGGAGTTTCTCTGTGGCGTCCCGTTGAACTGGCGTAGTAATTTTTCTATGGCAACTTCCGACATCAACGAGTCTCATACCAATAGCACTCAGCCTGATTTAGCAAAGCAGTTTCAGGCTGTAATCGAGCGGCATATTTTGGAGAGCTACGGCAAGGCTCAGTGCTATCCAGCGTTGCGCTTTCGGCAAGGGAAGCGGGAGATGGTGCAAATAAATGTACCTGCTATTGAATTGCCTACTCTTCTTAAAGCCAAGCCTTCGGATGGCAACGATCCTAACTCAGGTAAAAATCGACCGCTGAAGAAAGAGCATGCGGATGAAATAAAGGATTACATTCTGCACCGCACTAAAGCTAGCAAACCCTGGGTTCTAGGCACTTTGACGGCTAATGTGCCAGAGGGAAGAATTGAAATTGTGCCAATTTGGGGGAGTATTTGCTTAGTCAAAATTCCTAGAGGAGTGTTTTTAGAAATCACAGATGGACAGCATCGCACCCGTGCAATCCAAGAGCTGATTATGAGTGAGGGAGATGAAAGAGATTTAATTAGTAACGACTCTTTTGCAATCACACTTATTTTAGAAGGTGATCTTCGCCAGTGTCAAACTGACTTTCGTGACATGGCTCAAACATTATCTCTACCTAAGGCTCTGCTGGTTTCTTTTGGTGGTTTGGGGCGAGATGGAATTACTCAAGTATTAGTTGAGGAAGTTCCAATGTTTAAAGGCAAGACGCAGAAGATTCAAGCGTCTCCTGGCTCTGGTTCCAAGTTTATCTACACCAGTAATTATGTAGCAAAGGCTGTGAGTTGTGCTTTTGCAAATGAGCCAGATGCTGAACTGCTAGCTCATGATGTTGGAGATTCAGCCCTCGCTTTGACACAATGCTTCAATCAGTTTTTCTCAGAATGCTCTAATACCAGGGAGATTTTTGCCAAGGAGGAACTGAAACCTGATGATGCCAGTTTATTCAAAGATAACTGTCTATTAGGTGTGAGTGTTGGACTGGAAATTCTGGGACGGTTGCTATACTGCACTTATAAAAAAGACAGCAATTCTTTTGATGCAGAGAAAGTCTCACAACTTGCGCAGATGGATTGGACACGCGAAAGCCCTCTGTGGAAAGATAACGTAGTGCGGTTAGATGCCAAGCCTAAAGATCCAGCTAAACCTTACAAGATTACTGCCAGTGGAAGTGCTGTAAACACGGCAGTCAAGGTAGTCAAAGCGAAACTGGGATGGAAATAACCAGAAATTTTGAGAATGAGAGGTAGGGGCTTTTGCTACTGGAACTGAGGCGCGAGCGCACTTTAGGATTTGGGCAAGGAGAGCAGCTTTTATCCCCCTGCTCCCTTCGCACAACTAGGACATTATCTCTCGCGCTTTCAACAGATTTATCTCAAATATTTAAGATACTGCGTCGCCCTACCTTGTAAGGTTCGCTCTGTCGTGTTCTATGCCCAAAAACCTCTTAAAGCAAAATATGATGAACGAACAAAACGCAGAAATTCAACTCCCAATCGTTAAAAATCCAACAAGATCACAGAGTGAAAGTGTCCAAACAATTGTTAGTCGCCTAGAAAATAATGAAGTTTATATTCCTGATTATCAAAGAGACTGTGACCAGTGGAATGAACGAAAGAAGTCACTTTTTATTGAATCTTTGTTGAACAATTTAACTAGTCCGGCTTTCTTTTTATGTGAAGATAAAAATGGCGATGCCGAGGTAATCGATGGACAGCAGCGATTAACTACTATCTTGCAGTTTGCCAGAAATGATTTCCCGATTAGTAATGATGACCGAATTGATTATTTACTGCCCCAAGCCGCTCAGTATCGAGGCAAAACTTATGCGCAACTACCAGTGGATTTACGGAAAACTTTCAACAGATACCCACTAACTATTATCTACCTACCTAAAACTATGCCACTCGGCATAAAGCTTGAGGTTTTTAGGAGAATTAATGAAGGTGGAACTCCTCTTACAGGTCAAGATATTCGTCTAGCTTATTACAGTCAATCTAAAAGTGTTCTTTTCATACGTCTTGCTGGAATTCACAACGACAGTGAGTCTTCAAAACGTATGAAAGATGCGGCAACTGATCAAGGGCTTATCAGTCCTTGGGATAATCATTTCCAGGCAAAGGAAGAGTGGGAGGAATGGTGGAAAGGTAGAGAAAAAGCGAAAGGACAAACCCCCTCATTGATGTTTTTGTGGTACTTGATATGCCTTGAACGTAGACACCTTAATGATATGTTGATTCTGCCTGGTGGAACGAATCATCTTAGCATCGTGTTTCGAGGAACAACAGAATAAGCCCTAGACATTTACTGCGCTCAACTTCAATATCAAGAATCTCAAAATAACGGTCTGGCTTTAGTTTCAAATTTAGAGAAAATATCTAAGCACTACTTTTTTAAATTTGCTCAATGGATGGATAATATTCTTTCTAAGGGGCTATCAGGAATTAGTGTTGATACATACAAGCAACTAGCTTTATTCATTGCGGGGGCTGTAGAAACTGAAGTATTGCCAGATAATTTGTCTAATCGACAGTGGAACTCAATAGGCAACTTTATTCGTAGACCTCGACAAACTAGCCGCGATTTATTGGGCAACAGTGATGCTTATCCAGAACCTAAAGGACGATGGACTGGTCAAAGAGGACAAAAGCAGCAATGCGACAAAGCAGTCAAAATTGTAAAAAAAATACTTGAGCTAACATGAACGAGCCTCCTCGATGGTTAGAAAAATGCGCTTTAAGACAAAGGACATTTCCGTTGAGCTGGAAAGAAGCTTATTTCAGAATGCATTTTAGTGATGAGCTAGGAGGTTATGCTTGTCCTATATGCAAAAAATTTTTTCGTGGAACTAGAGGATTTGGGCAACTCAGAGGCGATCATATTCATCCCTTTTCTAAGGGAGGATTGACAGTGTGGCCGAACTTCCAGGTTCTTTGTGTAAAGTGCAACCGTGATAAATGGAATTACCTTATTTCTTAAGAACAAAAGCGCTGAGCGAGAGCTGGGAGTAGATTCAATAACCTTTCTTTAAGACTTTGGTCGCTCGGGGCGATCGCACAGGCGTCTGCCTTGCCGTCTTGCCAATTGAACAGAAGAAGCTGCGACGAGAGAAGGATTAGGCTTGATTGATTAAGACCAAAAAATCTTTCAAAACTGAAGAGACAGACTGTTTACGCCAAGCTGTTGTGATCGTAAGAATTGGAGTGGGTGTTGATAGGGGGCGATAGACAACACCAGCCCGATGTCGGATCTCAGCACCCGCTGCCACGTTTGCTGCGATGAAACAGTTCAACCTGTAACTCCATTTCAAGTTGACGAATCTGCCGACTGAGGGGCGGCTGCTCCATAAACAGACGCTCTGCTGCCCGTCGAAAGTTGAGTTCCTCTGCTACGGTGACAAAATATTTAAGTTGCCGGAGTTCCATCGTTGTTTACCGAGCGTGGTGATACCGATTGAGTATCAGCTTAGCTCAAAATAGATATTGGACAAGTTGTCAAAAGCGACCCTACGATGAACTCGAAGCGTTTGAGTAACTCATTGAAAGAGATCGCACTCCATGACAGTAGGTCGGGGTCTAGACCGGTGGGTACTTTCGCCTGCCGACTGTTTGCCACCCCGTCCAGACTTAACAACACCTGATGTAGATGTAAAGGAGAAACCTATGAACGCGATCGAACTTCAAGGATTTGGAATTAAACATCTGCAAATGATCGAGAAGCCCAAACCCAGTCCTGCTCTCGAACAAGTACTTGTGAAGATGGAAGCAGTGTCGTTGAACGCCGTCGATCTGCTGACGATCAACGGGAAACTCAATCCAAATATCTCCCTACCTTATGTTCCGGTTGCGGATGGAGCAGGTGTGGTTGAAAGCGTCGGAGATCGTGTGACTGAATTCAAACCAGGTGATCGAGTCGTCAGTTTATTTATTCCAGAATGGCACAGCGGTCGCCCCACCGCTAACGCCACCGCTAACGCCACGCGACCCGGATTAGGTGAAACTCCCGGACAATTGACCGAATACAAATTGTTTCAGTCACACCAACTGATAAAGGCACCCACAAATTTATCTTCAGCAGAAGCTGCAACTCTGCCGGTCGCAGGACTTACCGCTTGGAATGGCTTGAAGTATGGCAATCTGCAAGCTGGTGAAACAGCTCTACTGCACGGTACGGGCGGAGTCTCGATCTTTGCCCTGCAATTTACTAAAGCACGCGGGGCAAAGGTCATCATTACCTCTAGCAGTGATGATAAGCTCAAGCGATCGCAGCAATTAGGAGCAGATTTTCTGATCAACTATAAAACAACATCAGAGTGGGAACCGATGGTGCATCAGTTGACGAATGGACAGGGAGTAGATGTGGTGATTGAGACAGTCGGAGGTCAGAATTTACAGCGATCGATCAATGCACTCCGCATGGGCGGTCATATTTCGATTATGGGTTTACTCAACGGCTTCGATACCAGCATTAATGCGTTAACGTTGATGAGTCAGCAAGCCACGATTAGAGGCATGGAAGTGGGCAGCACGGAGGATTTTGCGGCGATGAATCAGGAGATCGAAACCCACGATATTCACCCCGTAATTGACAGAACCTTCTCGCTGGAGCAAATTCAACAGGCGTT
>JAABUZ0100003998.1_pt1 | contig 20888 bp, 16 predicted proteins | sample 5562091 | NCBI WGS metagenome assembly JAABUZ01 (sample SAMN12813069, study PRJNA571459) | rock metagenome | isolation source: Antarctica rocks | place: Antarctica: Victoria Land, Linnaeus Terrace sud | collected 2015-12-21 | reverse complement strand
CCAAGCCGTCTTGCAGCCGACAACGCGATTGATTGGATCGTGGACGACAGGAAAGGCTTGGAGGGTGACTACAACATGTGCCATGTGAGTCGTACCTTGCGGCCAAATTAACATGGCAGTTTTGGTCGAACTTTGAGATTGCCGATCTCGATATGTACAGGGGGGAAGCCTATCTTGCATTCTTTGATCACCTTGATAAAACGGGCAAGTTCTTTTATGAAAGATGGGGCGATGCCCCGGTACATTCGCTCTTTGTGTCGTTATTCCTTAACAAGTCGGAGCTTCATTGGTTTGGTGATTTTGCATACTGTGAGTGAGCATCCCTCCCCGTGCTGACTCAGTCCACGTTCCGTGGGAGAATTGTCCTACAGATAAAGAAAGAATAATAAGCGGGCGGTGCAGCTGTGATCCAGAAAGCACATTTTCGAAGCATTCTTGGTCGTGCATGAATGAATATTGGCGTGTTAATCCAGCTTGAGATATAAAGGACTGGGCGTAAATTATTGGGCATGATGACATAATTAAACACCGTCGAGGACAGGCTTCTCGTGCGTTCCTTCAACTGTTTCAAGCTGATTACCGAGTTTTGAAATGTGCAGAAACAAGTCCACGCCATACCCGGCCAGGTTGTGCAGCTTTAAGCTCCCATTCCAGTATTCCGCATACACTCGACTCATTGGAAGGCCCATACCTAGACGAAGGTGAGGTTGACGACTCGTCAGCGATGTGAGTGACGACATGTGCTCCTTATTGAGCTCCTGCATTGTCCCCGCTAAAGTGGGGACTCGTGCAAAGTTCTCAAGACGCTGGTCGTTATGCGTGCCACTTTTTTTTCGAAAACTCCAGATGTGTGGTAGTAAGTCAGTAGGTATGCCTCCTCCTTGATCAGAGACACGTATGATGACTTGTCGTGCTGCATCACAGACAGTAACAGTAATTGGAGGAGGATCTTTTGCGTGTGTTTCCATGGTAGCCACGATGCAGTTGCGGAGTAATTCGCCCACCACATACTCCAGGTGCGACTCTGTGAAGGGAAAGGTGGTACCCAGGTGACCCTCCAACACAACCTCGGGAATGGGAGCATTGGTTGTTGTTTTGGCCAATTCTGTCGTGAATTTCGCACAACGTTTGATGATATCATGCGCACTACATCGGAGCGAGATTTCCCCAACGTTATCAGGATGGGTTGCCTCTGGGTAGTGAAACGGAGAATTGTAAGTCTCAGATAGAGATATGTGCTGCTCCGCAATGACGCGCCTTGATATACGTGCCCGCAATAGCCGGTTCATGAACTGGTCCATCTCGTCGGACTGCACAGAATCAGAAGTCTCTATGATACCCATAGCCAGATTGGGGATAATTACCAAGTGTTCTCGCAACAGCCTTTTAACAGTATCGCACAAGACGTCGTTATCCTCAACGCTCTTGACCTCGGGCACTTGCTTGAGCGTCTCAAATGCACGATAGTACATCTCATACACCAACGAGATATGCGGGTTTTGGACGACCACAAACGGAAGCTTTTGCATATCACGAATACGATGGGCCAGACGCGTGGGTAGCTCAGTCCGTACATAGTTTGCACTGCTCAGAAGCTTCTCCTTAGTCAGGTGCCGGCCAAAGTTGGTGAGAGCTCTCAGGGAGATGGGCCTGGCAGCTCGTGACACATACTCTTGCAACCCCTCATTCTTGTAGAAGTGCTGCGGTGACAAGGACCGCTGCTGCGCCTTGTCTGGCAGGGCACTCGTGCTCAAAGCACGTGCCACCTTGGTCGTCATCAGTTCACCTTTCCCACTGCTTCTCCAATCATTTCTAGGCCATGTTGCTTGCTTGGGGTCCAACGGAATTTCTGGTAGGTAGGTATTATAAATCGCGACCATCGGACCCCAACCAAGGCTGAGCGAGACTGACATCACAGCTCCCCGCCAGCTGAGCCGTTGAATACCTGCCAAAGGCGCTCATTTCCCAGCTTTCGCGCGGAGTCTGCCGAAAGGTAAATGGACCGGGATATGACGGATGATGCAGAGCCGTATTCGGCGTCACGAATGGTGCTGAACGAGCAACACCGTGAGCCCGAGGGAGAGGAGGAAGTGGAGCAGACAGCACCATCGGCAGATGATTATAGCGCGATGACAGCTCGCCTTTTGCCGGCTGATGAGTATGAGGAAATTGAAGTTGGCCACTTCACCTGGGAAATCTCGGGATATAGAACCCTGGACAAGAAGGTCTACAGTCCAACATTCACCGTTGGTGGCCATCCCTGGCAAATCCTACTATTTCCGTATGGCAATCAGCATGGTGATCATGTCTCCATGTACCTTGAGACTGGTTATCCAAAAGACAGGGAGGACGATTGGTCTGTGTGTGCGCAATTTGCAATTGTGATGCACAATCCCAATAGTCCTACCACTTACTACGAGCATAGCACAGCAAACCACCGATTTGATAAACAAGACCGTGATTGGGGTTTCCTACGTTATTATCCTTTACGGCCTCTCTTCAGCGGTATGGACGGCAATCGGGCTCTTGTCGAAGATGAAAAGGTAAAAATTACAGCATACGTACGGGTTGTGCGGGATACAACAGGAGTTTTATGGCATACTTTTATTAATTACGATTCTAGAAAGGAAACTGGTTTCGTGGGATTAAGAAACCAGGGTGCCACGTGCTACATGAACTCGCTTCTTCAGTCCTTATATTTGACGACACTCTTCCGTCGAGCAGTCTATCAGATACCCACTGAACAAGATACGCCGGATAATAGCATCACGCTAGCTCTCCAACGCCTGTTTTACCACCTCGAAACCGCAGAAGACGCGCCAGGTACGACTGAGCTTACGCGATCCTTTGGCTGGGACACTGCTGATGCATTCACCCAGCATGATGTACAAGAATTAAATCGCGTGCTGCAAGATAATCTTGAAGGCAAAATGAAAGGCACATCCGCGGATGGCATTTTAAGCGAAATATTTGTGGGCAAAATGAAGAGTTATATAAAGTGTGTCAACGTTGACTTTGAGTCCTCGCGGACAGAGGACTTTTGGGACATTCAACTCAATGTCAAAGGAATGAAAGACCTGGCTGCATCGTTCCGCGACTACGTACAGGTCGAGACTATGGAGGGTGAAAACAAGTATTTTGCTGAAGGATATGGTCTACAAGATGCCAAGAAAGGCGTATCTTTCTTATCATTTCCACCTGTTTTGCACTTGCATCTCATGCGTTTCGAATACGACTTGCAACGCGATCAAATGGTCAAGATCAACGATCGCCATGAATTTCCTCTGACAATTGATCTTGAGGAATATCTTGCTCCTGAAGCGGATCGCTCGATGACATCTGTCTTTCATCTCCATGGGTATGGTTGTGTAGAAGACAGTATTTAATAGTAGGGTCCTGGTACATGCTGGAGATCTCAATGCAGGGCATTATTATGCCATTTTGAAACCTACAAAGGACGAGAAATGGTTCAGATTCGACGATGACCGTGTTATTCCTGCGGCTTTGAGAGAAGTCTTGGATGAAAATTATGGCGCTGATGCCGCATCGATCGCGCCAGGTCCGAATGGATTGTTGACCATGCGCCAACGTCTGAGACGCGTCTCCAACGCGTACATGCTTGTTTATCTCCGAGAGGATCAGATGAGCAAAATTCTACAGCCACTCAAGGTGGAAGATACGCCGACACATATCAAGGAGCAGCTTGACCGGGAAAAAATTGCATACGAGGCTCGGAGAAAGGAATTAGAGGATGCGCATTTGTTTATGAATATAAAGGTATTGACGGAGGAGGATTTCAAGAAGTACCAAGGTTTTGATTTGGGGAGCTTCGACGACAGAGACCCAGCAAACCCGATGACAGCGAGGCCATACAAAATTATAAAATCGACATCATACGCTGAGGCTGCTGATTTGATAGCCAAAGATGTCGGTGTTGCACCAGGAATGATACGGCTATGGGTTATGGTGAATCGCCAGAACAAGACAATAAGACCGGACCAGCCGCTACCAGTAGACTCATTATGCACCATGGAGGAAGTTAGGGATCGTAACATAGGAACCAAGGAAAAGGAGCTTCGACTGTGGGCGGAAATTGGGGAAGTCATCGAGGGAAATATCGATGAGGTTGAATGGCCGACAGATCCTGCGGTCAGCAAAAATGCCAAAATTTTAATATTTCTAAAATATTTCGATATCGAAGCACAATGTATACTTGGAATGGGGCACGTATATGTCAATCGACTGGGAAAGATTCTTGATCTTGTTCCGCAAATTAATACTTTTATGAAATGGCCGGCATCGACTTTGCTTGACTTGTATGAAGAAATCAAGCCAAACATGATTGAAGCAATACGGTTAAAGCAAACATTCACGCAGGCAGAGATTAGCGATGGGGATATTGTATGCTTCCAGAAAAAGCCACCGTGAGTATTGAAAACGTCACCTGCTAATCCTAGTGAGGAGAATTTGAACAGTAAGTTCAAAGACGCTCCCCGTATTTACGAGCATCTTTGGAACCAGTTTATGGTTTACTTCCGGCAACAGGATTCCAAGAGTGGTGATTTTGAGTTGATGCTCAACAAGAAAATGACGTACGATGAAGTCGTGGAGCGGTTGGGGCAAAAGTTGCAAGTAGAGCCAACACACCTGCGTCTGAGCCTCCCTATTCCTCGAAGTACAGAATCAAAGCCGCTAGCTCGACGCGCTCCAAATGTCACATTGGGCACTATGATCCAAGCACCGTATTACGCACAGGGTATTTCAAACGTATTGATCTATGAGGTTCTCGAGATGAGCTTAGCCGACATGGAGAACTGCAAGGTAGTGAAATACAACTGGGCCCACGATGATCTGTCCAAGGTCGTTGCCGTGGATGCACTTGTGCCAAAGAATGCGGTTATTGGTGACCTCGTTCAGCCTTTGCAACGTCGATTCGGCATTTCGGACGAAGACGCCGGGCATCTACGCTTCGTCGAAGTGCATGCCCACAAGGTTTACAAAACAATATCGCTAGATCACTCGGTCGCGTCGCTGCATGAGTACACGCCTGTATACGCAGAAGTTGTGCCAGCAGAAGAATTAGAGGCAAATGAAGAAGGCAGAACCATCTCGGCATTTCATTATACACGTGAGCCAAATCGGCTGTTTGGCATTCCCTTCATATTTCTCATCAAGCCAGGCGAGAAGTTTGCAGAAACAATGCCACGTTTGGCCAAGCGGCTGGGTGTCAAGGAAATGGAGGCCGCGAGGTATACCTTTACGATTGTCAATGTGACGGAGTTCTCGAGGCCGACGCCATTGGAAGCGGAAGATGTGCTTTTCGATTTAATACCAGCCGAGTCGAATCACTACCAATTAGGGTTGGATCATGTGGATCGATCGGCCGGAGTTGCACGTAACACGGGTGAGCGCGCCATACTCATAAGGAGATGAGGTTTGTAACTAGCAATTTCCATGTCTATACTTTTGATCTGCCCCCATCACACCAATGCTTTGCGCGCGCCGACAAAGAAGAAGCGCACGATGAATACCTGCAGACAGGCCATCGACACCATCATGAGCGACTCAATCACGGAAAAGTAAAATATCCGCGACTCGGTGGACCTGACTGTCGAGAAGTTGCGGTTCTCGCGCGTGCGAAAGTACTTTTGGCTGCGCGCAATGGTGGAGATCTGACCTGCCAATTTATGCAGCGATTCTTCCAGCGCCGTCGTCTGTTCCGACGTGGTGCCCTGTTTCGCCGGCAGTTCCGCCCGGGCCTCATGCTCCACCGAGACCTCAAAGTCTACGAGCTTCTCTGCAAACGTCGACATGTCATTCGAGAAGCAGAGGGCATGTTCTCCTCGCTGGCTTGCAGTGAACACATAATCGCCCTGGCGCTCTTTATCTCCTTTCATGATGATGCCGCCGTCTGGTGCCGTGAAGCTGTAGTCGATATCGAAGGACCCGCCCGATTGCACGGCAAAGTAGAAGGCAACCTTGAAGCCAGGATGCTCGATATGCGTATAGAAACAGGCCTGCTCATTCGCTTCAAGTTTGTAGGTCAGTGCAGTTGCAAAAGCACTCCCCAGGAGCGCCAGCAGTGCAAACAGCATGTGGGACACTTGTGTTTTCCGCGATCCCAACGCAAGCCACCTCACACAAAGGAATGATGGTGTAGTGGGTTGGGGGGAAGGGAGATGAATGACATCCACACGAGAAAGTACATTCTCCATCAGCCAGACCATGAGGACGCGCGTCCATCAGATGCTATCCGGGTGCAGTTGCCGGCGAGGTTTGACAAGTCGTTTGATATGTACCAGCCCTTTGACACGATTCATGGGGGGATGAAGCGCAAGCTGAAGGATGGTATGCGGCGCAAGGATGGCGTGCTTGCTCCCCAAGAGCTAAAGAAGGATGTGATTGAGATTCATGCTCTTGGAGTGAGCTCAACGAATGGCGTTTCTGTAAAAGCTGTCACTACGGATGAGGAGAGGGGCAAGCTGAAGGTTAGGATCTGTGCCGCATGGCAGCTCTATCAAGGGATTACGCATCGGTCGGATATGATGGTCCGTACGAGTGATGTCAAGCGGGTGGTGTACTCTGAGACAGATTCGCTTGTCGTGAAGCTTGAAAGCAGGACAGTGAATACGGTCTACGTGTTTGCTGCGGACCAGGGGTCGAAACTCTTGCGAGCCATACAGCATCTTCCTCAACAGATGCCAGTGGACAATCTCGTGAATCCTTCGCAGGTCCAGCGGCTCGTGCATTCGGTATTTACCGACAGGGAGCAAGAGATTATGGAACACGAGATGACGAGACCGAGGGAGACAATTCCTCTGAAGCCTCTCTCTTCACTTAGTTTGGAGAGCAATCATGAGCGCAACGAGCGCCATAAAAGGAAGCGGCTGATAAAAGCTGAAACTGCACAAAATGATCTAGATGAAGACCCCATCGAGTTGTTTGATGGGCCGGCCTCCATCTCACCGGCCATCTCACCGAAATCAACCTATACTCTGCGGTCAAGACAAGACAAGTCCATCAATGTGGATCCGCCTGTGGTTGAAAAGACACCCATCAGGCAGCTTACCCTACATCCTGACTTCTCCTTCCCACCCAGCGGCCTCGGCAACATTGCTGTAGGAAACGAAGATCTACAAAGACTGCAGCACGACGAATTCCTCAACGATGTCATTATCGACTTTTATCTCAAATTCATCCATCGCGAACTTCATCAGCTACACCCACACCGGGCAAAACATACGTATATCTTCAACTCTTTATTTTACCGCCGACTCCTCCAAGAGACAGGCAATTACGAGCAGGTGAGCAAATGGATACGAAGGGTAGACCTATTTGATATGGAGCACCTTGTTCTTCCCATCAACGAAAATATGCACTGGTCGGTCGCCATTATCTGCAACCTCAATACCCTCAAGCCTGAGAAGCTCGAACGTCGGGTAGAGGATCTCACGCTTGACAACCGCGCTCGAGGCAATAATATACGCATACATATTCTCGACTCTTTGGGACTGCAGCACGCGCAGACCTTCAAGAGTATCCGCTCCTTCCTCATTCATCAAGCCGCCACACGCCTTCAACGCGAGGTGCCGCGCGACGCGCTCAAAGGACACATGCTCCCGGTACCCACGCAAGACAACTCATGCGATTGCGGTTTGTACGTGCTGCACTTTGTCCAGGAGTATTTGATGGACCCGGCCAAGTTCCTCGAGCGGCTGCCGTCGAAATCTGATCGCCGGGGACTCGAAGTTGCATGGCAGACGGACGTCGTTCCCTATCGACGGGAGGGCATACGCGACCTGCTGGAGTATTTAAACACATTGTATTATACATGAATCTAATGCATTCACACCGACCCGATGCCCATCTCTTCATTTTTCACTTCCATGCGGAGTTGTGGGGATCCTGCCATGCAACTCATCCCCGCGCCAACATGCTAGACCTTGCGGGGGAATGCACCGTTCTGCGTCGTCGCTTGCACTCCATCGAGCAGCTGCTGCTCCTCCTTCACATTCTTTGAGCGGTCCGTCATCTCATGCTGGATCTGCGCCTGGGTATGACGAAAGATCTCCTTGGCGTAGTCCTGCATGGCCTGTCGACTCCTCTCGTCAAGGCAGCTCCTATGCGCGTGGAAAGACTGGGCCATGCTCTGTGCATCTGCGATTTCCATGTTTGGTTCTTTCTTTCTTTGCGTGTGCGATGGGTGGGTGGCGTGAGCTCCGAGGGATCAGCGTAGTACTTAAAATTAGCCGAGTCCTAAACGAGGGGACGCCACCTACGTAAAGAAGGTGACGTACCTTTGCGACAGCCCCACTTCTCCCTCCCACCTATCCGTGTTAGCCTGGAGCCACGAGAAGACGGAGAAGGTGGTGGTGACTAAGGGGAAAGATACAGCCTCTCATAATGGAAAAAGTGATGAATCTAACGCTCGCCCCACGTACTCAGCGCATCGTCATAGGCTTCATATCCCAGTGGTGTCACCCTTGAGGATGATGAAGACGCAGGAGGATGTCGTAAGAATCAAACGAACAAACGAACAAACGAAGAGTTCCCCATCTCTTTGACATCATGAAGAAGATGGAAAACTGCAAGCCGACTCCGTGGACTTGCCGGCGGGGAGCATGACTTCAGGGCCCAAACTGTCCAAACAATTGCAGGCTTCTATTTCGCCAGATTTTTACCGCCACAGTCAATTCATCCTCTCCCCTCGCTGAGATGTGGATGACCCATTCAGCGTCACAGTAGCAGTAGCATTCCGTAGAGCAGACTGACGTAGCATCCCTTGGTTGGCCTCAGAAAGGATTTCCGATTTGACACCCAGATAAGCGATACTAAGTTTACTTGCACCATGGTGCTCGGCGACCTTGGAAAGAGGATCAATACCGCCCTTGGAGAACTCACGCAGTCCAGCTCCATCAACCAAGAGCTCGTAGATGGCATACTGAAAGAGATCTGCACGGCCCTGCTTGAATCCGACGTCAATGTACGCCTTGTCGGAGGACTACGCAAGTCCATCAAAAAGCGCATCAACTTAAATGAGATCCCATCCGGTGCAAACAAAAAGCGTGTCATTCATAAAGCCATCTATGACGAGCTGGTGGCTCTCGTCGACCCTCACACAACTCCCTACGTACCAAAGAAAGGGCGGCCCAGCGTCATCCTCTTCGTCGGACTGCAAGGCGCTGGAAAGACGACATCGTGTACAAAACTCGCTCTGTATTACTCACGACGAGGCCTTCGTACTTGTCTTGTCTGCGCCGATACTTTTCGCGCGGGCGCCTTCGACCAGCTCAAGCAGAATGCCACGAAGGCAAATATCCCATTCTACGGAAGTTATGTGGAGTCCGACCCGGTGAAGCTGTCGCGAGATGGAGTAGAGAAGTTCAAAAAAGAGAGGTTTGATGTGATCATTGTGGATACCTCCGGGCGGCACCGTCAAGCCGACGACCTGTTTGAGGAAATGGTACAGATTAGCGATGCGGTGCAGCCGCAACAAACCATCATGGTGATCGATGCCTCCATAGGACAAGCTGCGGAAGCACAGAGCATGGCATTCAAGGAGACGGCTCACATTGGAGCTATCCTGATATCCAAAATGGACGGCGGAAAAGGAGGTGGAGCATTGTCAGCCGTGGCAGCAACAGGCACGCCTATTGTGTTTGTGGGAACTGGCGAGCACGTGCATGACCTTGAGCGGTTTGAGCCAAAGGCATTCATTTCAAAGTTGTTGGGAATGGGGGACATAGCAGGGCTTATGGAACATGTCCAGACACTTCGTCTCGACCAGAAAGACACCATGCGTCATATTCAGCAAGGAATCTTTACCCTTCGCGATCTTCGCGATCAATTCTCCAATATTGCCAAAATGGGGCCATTATCCAAGATGGCTGCTATGATTCCGGGCATGCCCTCGATGGAAGGAAACGACCAGGAGGGCAGCCAGGGTTTGAAGCGGATGGTCACTATCACTGACTCGATGACGGAGAAGGAGTTGGACTCAGATGGAAAGCTATTCATAGAGCAGCCGACTCGCATGCTGCGTGTGGCGAGGGGTAGCGGGACCTCGCTGCGAGAAGTAGAAGATGTGCTATCACAGCATCGCATGATGGCTCAGATGGCAAAGCGCTTTGGAAAGAGCGGCATGGCTTCCAAGATGCAAGGCCAGCAAAAGCCGGGGCCGGGGGCAAAGCCGGGTATGCTTGGCAACCTTGCCAATATGGCCAATATGGCCGGCATGGGCGGCATGGGTGGCAATGGTGAGATGGATATGAACAAGATGATGCAAATGATGCAGACCATGGGCTCGAAACCCAAAATGCAGCATGTCCGTAGATAATTTGTAAGTAGTAGACTCTGTGGGAGCACTGGGAGGTATTATGAAAGGCCGATCATTCATGCACAACGCTTCGTCTAAGGTAAAATACATTTTTTGAGACATCGAAGAGCGAGCTTTTACAATCACATGATAAGACGTATATGAAGGTGTGCGTGATCGGCGCCGGCGCCAGTGGAGTCGTGACCGCCAAAGTACTCTTGCAAGAAGGTGTAGATGTCGTGGTATTTGAGCAGAGAAATGAATTCGGAGGCTTATGGAATGCAAAGTATCCAAAGGATGGAGATTTCGCGGAAGATGACAGTCTGATCTCGCCCATGTACGAGGGTCTCATTACAAATATTCCAGTGTCGACAATGGCTTATAATGATGCACCGTTTCCCCCTGGACCCGTATTTCAGGATCGCGTCAGTGTGCTCAAATATCTCCGCAGCTACAGTGAGGGCGTCCGTCCACACGTACGCTTTGCACACAAAGTGACGCATCTGGAGAAGAAGCACAAGATTTGGGAGGTGAAAGTGATGTCGCTCCTGACGAAGGAAACCAGCTCGTACACATTTAACGCTGTAGCTGTGTGTCAGGGATACTTTCAGATCCCATTCGTTCCAAACTACCCCGGCCTGGACGAATGGAGTAAGACACGTCCCGCCATACACTCAAAATACTTTGACAAGCCGAATGATTATCAAGGAAAACGCGTGCTTGTAATTGGGAATCAAGCGAGTGGCATTGACATATCATCGCTTATTGCACAGTACTCGAAGAGCTCTGTTTTGCTCTCTGGGCGCACACCTTCAAAATTCGCATTGCCAAAGAGTAACGTTCAGGAGAGGCCTGCTGTTGCTGCATTCCACCCCTCTTCCTCCACGGTTGAGTTTGTCGATGGACAGGTAGAGGTAGTGGATAACGTGCTCTTCTGTACAGGGTATTTGAAACATTTTCCATACGGGGAGCAGTTTATGAATGGAGAAGATCCAATTATCACGGATGGTCTGCGCTTCCACTCCATCTACAAACACGTTTTCTACCGGCCGGACCCGTCACTCGCTTTCGTCGGACTATGCAAGTGGATCGTTCCCTTCATCACCTCAGAGTCTCAGGCATGCTTCCTTGCTGCGGTATGGACAGGGCGGGTTTCCCTTCCGTCTCGAGAGGAAATGAAGAAGTGGGAAGAAGAAACGGTGGCGCAAAAGGGAGATGGGAAGGCTTTTCACGATCTCGAGCATCCGTTGAATGCGCACTATTGTGAAGATATATGGAAGATCGTATCGCAGGCTGGTCTTGTTCATCAGCCTGTCAAATGGGATACGCATCGTAGTACCATACGAGAAAAAATGGCTACAATTCGAAGGCAGTTTACTTCTTTGAAAGGTGAAGGCATCGTCTGTACAAATGTAGACCAGCTTCTTGAGCAAGTCTGACCGAGTCGAGCATGACTTGTTTGTTGTATAGTGTACCATAGTGTTACATATCGAGACTTTTGTTTCATCTGACACCTCCCGTGTTCCTGATCCGAAACGGGATGATAATTTTGTAGAACATGGAGACCGCATGAAAACCAATTTTGGATTCTCAAATCTACTCGGCACTGTGTATGCAGGTGGAACATTGGTCTTCACTCCGGATGGGAACAGCCTTCTCAGTCCTGTTGGAAACCGTCTTTCGTGCTTCAATCTCGTACAAAATACTTCATTCACATTCGACTACGAACATCGCAAGAATATCATCACATTAGCGCTCTCACCCAAAGCCACTCTTTTAATCACTGTGGATGAAGATGGGCGAGCAATTCTGGTCAATTTTGTCCGGAGAAGAGTCCTTCATCACTTTAATTTTAAGAAGCGGGTGACGGATATTCTCTTCGCTCCAAATGGGGATTGCTTTGCAGTATCTGCCGGGATTCATGTTGAAGTGTGGAAAACACCAACTTCTACGCGAGACCGGGATTTTTCTCCCTTTGTGAGACACAGAGTGTACGCCGGTCATTTTAATGACGTTCAGTCCATTAGCTGGTCAAAGGATTCTCGATTTTTTCTCTCATCATCGAGGGATCTCACGGTAAGAATCTTTTCAGTTGACCCCACGGAAGGCTTTCAACCGACTATACTGTCTGGCCACCGGGAATCCGTTATTGCATCCTTTTTCTCAGACGATCAGGAAGCAATTTACACGGTCAGTAGAGATGGTGCTTTATTCAGGTGGAATTATGAATCGACATGGAAGATTGCTAGCCGTCATTACTTCTTGCGAAAGGTACGATGTGCTGCGTTCCATAGCAAGTCAAACTTATTGATTGTTGGTTTCACAGATGGCGTCTTTGCACTCTACGAGTTGCCAGAGTTCAATATGATTCACAACCTCAGCATCTCACATAGTGCGATCGACTATGTAGCAGTGAATGGAACCGCTGAATGGCTGGCTTTTGGAGCCTCCCAGCTTGGTCAATTGTTGGTGTGGGAATGGCAGTCCGAGACGTACGTCTTAAAACAGCAAGGGCATTATGACGCGATAAATTCAGTGATTTATTCTCCGGATTCATCCAAAGTTGTCTCTGCAGCGGACGATGGGAAGATAAAAGTATGGGACCCATTATCGGGCTTCTGCACTGTCACCTTTACAGAACATACGTCGGGCGTAAGCCAGCTTGAATTTGCACGACGTAGTAACGTCTTATTTTCTGCTTCTCTTGATGGCTCAGTCCGCGCATGGGACTTAGTAAGGTATCGAAATTTCCGCACGTTTGCCGCACCGACCAGATTGAGATTTTCTGCATTAGCTGTGGACCCTAGTGGAGAGATTGTTTGTGCTGGCTCTCTAGATTCCTTTGATATCCACGTGTGGTCGGTACAGACTGGTCAGCTATTGGATCGACTAGCGGGTCATGAAGGACCAATTTCCAGTCTATCGTTTGCACAGGATGGAGGACTTCTGACGAGTGGCTCATGGGATAAGAGCGTACGGGTCTGGGATATTTTTAGCCGGAAAATGTCGGCGGAACCACTGCAGCTGCAGTCCGATGTGTTATCGATCTCTTTTCGGCCAGATGCGCAGCAGCTAGCTGTCGCTACACTGGATGGCCAAATCACAATCTGGGAGGTACGGGACGGCCGTCAAATTGCCAGTATTGATGGAAGAAAAGATATCAGCGGAGGACGAAAAGATTCCGACCGGCGCTCAGCCGCCAATTCTGTATCTACAAAGCACTTCAATAACATCTGCTACAGTACCGACGGTACAGCAATACTTGCGGGAGGGAATAGCAAGTATGTTTGCTTGTACGATTGTGAAACGGCAGCCTTGATTGAGAAGCTGACGCTTTCAAATAATTTGTCTTTAGAAGGTACTCAAGAGATCTTGAGCAGTCGCAATATGACAGAAGCCGGACCAATCGCTGAAATAGAAGCAAATGGAGATCACTCAGAGGACGAGCTTCGCCCAGAGTCGTCTATGCCAGGCGCTGCTCGAGGTGATTTATCGAGTCGCCGCACGCGGCCGGAAATACGGAGCAAAGCAGTCAGCTTCTCGTCCACGGCCAGATCGTTTGCGGTGGCTTCAACAGAAGGACTCATGGTGTTTGCCCTCGACAACGATACAGCCTTTGATCCTTTTGATCTAGAAATGGACATTACGCCTGAGAGCACTCTACTGGCTCTGAAACAAAAAGAGTACCTTCAGGCTTTGGTCATGGCTTTTCGCCTGAATGAGCAATACCTGATCAAACGAGTCTTCAACAGTATCCCCGCTGAAAATATAAAATTAGTCGTACCAAACCTGCCATCTATCTATTTACCTAAAATACTCGAAGCAATTGCCAATCCCTCGGCATTTCTTGAAGTCCGGCTGATGTGGATGCAAGCGGTCCTCACTACTCATGGCAAACACATCAAGGCTTCCTTCAAAGATTATGCTTCTAATATCCGCGATATTCAAAAGACTTTGAATGAGATGCGAAATGACATTGTCCGGATATCGGATGAGAATGTTTATGCATGTGAGTATATTCTCGACCAGGGAAAGAATCGAGAAGTCTTGTCTGAAGGATGATGCTTGCTACTTGCTTCTTTTGGCAACTATCCCTCTACCAACAGGTGTTTGGAACAATTCACATCTTCCGCTACCCACCAAGTCATGCAGAATCCAATTGCAATTTACACCTGCAAATTCCCTCCACTTTTTGGGCGACCATCTTTCCTCGAGCATATTCTCCAGCATTTCATGATATGGGGTCTTCCATATGATTCGAAGGGCAATCTTCCTTGCCCTCAGGAGGAGACCAACATATTGGCCGAAATTTGGAAGGGATATAGCATACGCCTGCATTGGAAGAAAGGTCAAGAAGCCTGCATTAGTCAGATCAGTGATCTCTTTCCCTGACAGGCGAGACACGTCTTGGGAGCTGAGTCTAGTTGCTGTAGGATGCGCAGATAGGATATCATGAAATTTTTGCAATGTGTGTCGATTCTGAATGCTCTTCTCCAACATGTCCTTCCATTCACCTCCCATGATGAGCGCGTAATCACCATCGTCGCTCGCACGAATGGCCAGGCGTTTTATCCTTCCGCTCACAAACAATTCCATGAGCTCACGATCAATATCCGTTTGTTGGTCAGGAAAGAGAGAATGAAGTTGATGGAGCATAACGATCTGAGGAAGTCGCTGTCGAAATTGAAAGATATCGATGCGCTTCTGTCGTGATAGTCCCTTTTCTGGGATCTCCTCAAACATGTGACTGAGCATATGCTGAATTCCCTCTTCTGCATTCGTCAGCCGCAGGGCTGGCTCCACTGGAAGCTCACTCTCAATCACCTCCAAACGCCGAATGGTCCCCGCCCCCGCTCCAGATCTGGGAGACACATCCTGTTCTATGTGTGTCGGATCCGGCGGCTTCTTTGGAAGTCGCGACCGACTCAACGGTGTTGACTTTGTCAGATGCAATTTGTGCATCTCGATCCCGAAATTGCGGGGGTGGAGATTGGATGAGCCATGGCGACGCCGTCAGAGCTGGCTTTGCCTCCAATTTTCACCAAACCACCGTCTGCGAGCATATTTGAAGTCTTGCATGCCCTGCGATCCCCGTTAGCCTCGTTCGATGCACCGTCTGATAACACGAAGGCTCCAGAAGCTACGGTGTGGATCACTTCGATCGTCTCTTCACCATTAACTTGGGTCTCAGAGCAGGAAAGAGAGGATTTGTGGGAGCTGGCTGCCCTGAGGCTGAGTGAACGGGCTGGAAGAGTTGGACGGGGTGATATTACGCGCACGTTCAGGGTGACGGACCGAATTGAAGTTGTTATTCACGAACCTGCATTGATCAACGACACTCTTGGATGGAAGACTTGGGGAGCTGCACTTTGTCTATCAAGACACATAACTACCATCATGCCCAAAAGCGTGTATTCGAGCGCACGTGTACTGGAACTCGGAGCTGGGACTGGACTCGTAGGTATCTCGACTGCTGCCATTGGCGGCTTTGATGTAACACTGACGGACCTTGATGATGTACTGTCCAATCTCCAGTTTAACATACATCAAAACATAGACCTTATCCACACAGCCGGTGGAAGAGCCGTGGCCATTGCACTAGATTGGAGAACCCGCGCCTCCGGTCAGGAAACTCTTCAACCAACCTATGAAGTAATCTTGGGCGCGGATCTGCTATACGCCAGTGAGCACCCGATATTAGTTGCAAATATGGTCGAGATCTACCTATGCAAACGAAGTGCTCATGCTCGCTTCTTTTTGGAATTGCCGATGCGGCAAGGGTACCAGAAAGAAATTCAACAATTAGAGACTGAACTTCAAGAAAGAGGTTTGTGTCTTGCTCAGCCACTTGTAGAAGAGCTCGGCTATGATGACTGGGGTGAAAGCGTAGCATTCAAATTATACGTCTGGAAATGGCGGGGCCAGGATTGCGTTAGGTGATAGGAAGGCTCGGAAATGGATTGTCTTTGCTCAAGACGACGGTGGCCTTTTCCCGGGAAATGTAGCCTTTCATATAACCATTGTAAATGGTGTTGGCCACCATGCATTCTACCTCCTCTATCTCAACCTCTGACCCGGTAAATTGAAGAGCCCTTTGAAAAGTAGAAATCTGTATTCTCGTGGACTTCAACATGAGAAGAAATGTTCGTCGGAACAAGCTTCGAACGACCAATAACCTTGCTCGTTCGAATGCCAGGAACAATTTTCTCCCAACCATTTCCACCTCGCGCTTCTGCAAAGCTCTGTCGTATTGCATCAAGTCGCCGCGCTGTAGGGCGGCAATTAACGGCCCATATAAATTGAGGAGACGAGGATAGGTCTTGAGGCATTGATGTTGTAATAAGCGATTAGAAGCAAGAATCACTGATGGGATGAGATAAGTTAGTATTAGCCTAGCATTAGTTGTTGGCTTTGAAAACACCTTCTCTTGATTTTTTCTCGACGCATAGTGACACAAGGTGAATGCCGATTGCAGCTCTTGCCGCGCCTCTTCATAATTTTCCGCCAAGAAGTGCATGATACCAACATAGTACCGAAAGGTAACAATCTGGCCGCGTGGAAAACTTGTTAGCAGTGGCATATCAATACTGGCTCGAACGGCTCGAACAACGTTTTTTGATAATGCTAGTTTGTTGAGTTTAAAGTACGTTTTAAACAAAAAGCCAATGATTTTATAGGTCCCCCATTTTCGGGACGATTCAATGGGTGCTCTATCGGTAATGCAAATCGTGAAAGCTCTATTTATCGTACGAGCAGCTTCTTCCAACTTATCAGCTCTCTCACTCCTCGATAGTAGTAATTTATCTGCCGCGGAAGCTAGTATATAGATGTCGTGACAAGCGGTGTAAAGCACAGGAAGAGTCCAGATGTCCCACCCTATAATATACCTAAGCACCCGCTGAGCAAAATTTGACTGGAGGTCACACGCCTCGATCACGTTTCCAGTTCTACATGCGACTGCAACTCGATAATGAGCGACAAGTACGTCGAGAAATGCGGCGTTATGTAAAAGCTCTCCAAAATCTCGCTCAACGCTGGCATCATTCGTGTAATCGGGAAGTTCATTAAAGCCCTTGGCCATTATTGAGAGCGTCCAGGCGAGATTGTGCCCATTTCGAGCTAATATGGATTTATTAACCTGTGCTAGATAGCTTTGCATGTGGTGCTGTCGCGACATGATGGAGCTGGAGGACGGATTGTCAGATACACGATTTGGGGGGCTTTCTTTATACAGCACAAATAAACAAATCAAATGGATCTTCAATTTTTTACGAGAAGAACTTCCCATATGCAGCTTTCTGTTTCTTGGCATATTCTTCTTCTCTTCGTTTGGCAGAGTGCAATTCCGTTTGAATGGCCGCATCAGAGGGTTTCAGCTTCGATGCTGCCTGGAAGTCCTCAATAGCCTGGCTCTCGTTCTTGCTTCCCATATAAGCCTGGCCCCGTCGAAAGTAGGCTTTCGCCCTATCGTCTGGAGAAGTATCAACTGACTGCAAGACCGCCGTACATGCATGGCGGGCGTCTGACCATCTTTCCATCTTGTTAGCAAGTAATGCAATATTGAGATTTAATGATATAGTCAGCCTCTTCATATCCGCTGCTAGTTTAGGATCCGTTTCCTGATTAATTGTACTGCTTGCCGTGTAGCGAAGTGCCTTTTGAAACTTTTCTATTCCTAAAGACAGATCATTTACTTTGTATTGAGTCAACCCTATTTCTTTCAGCTTTGATCCAATGGAATGTAGAGCTTCTACAGACTTATCTCCTTCGTAATCTTGTGGATATTCCTCGTAATTATCCCCAGAGCCATCATTGTTCATTTCTAGTGGATCATAGTCAGCAGGAAGCTCACCACAGTCAGAAATTAGTACTGGCTTCATGGGTTTATCTTCACTGGTCGTAGGCCCTCTTTCAATTCTCCTAACAAGACTCTTCCCGGACGTGAGCTTTCCAAACACCACGTGTTTACCATCCAAATGGGGAGTTGCGACAGTTGTAATGAAGAACTGAGAGCCATTGGTACCCACACCTGCATTTGCCATGGAGAGGAGGAATGGAGTCTCATGCTTCAGGTCAAAATTCTCGTCCTCGAACTTGGACCCATAGATTGACTCCCCTCCAGTGCCATTCCCAGCAGTAAAATCGCCACCTTGAAGCATAAAGTCCTTTATGACACGATGAAATGGGGAGGCTTTATAAGTCAAAGGCTTCCCTGAGCTGCCATCTCCTTTCTCACCAGTGCACAATGCCCGAAAGTTCTCCACTGTTTTGGGCACTACATCGTTGAACAGCTCAAAAGTAAGTCTTCCGGCAGGCTTTCCTTCGATGCTGATGTCGAAAAAGACTTTGCTCCTCTTGCCTGCTGCCATTGAAGCTCTTCAGAATGTTGTGAATAGTTTAATCGAGAACTTTGTTGCACGCTCACACCTGTATTGACAAGAGCAAAAAGGGTCCAATTGGGCTCAACTACCGTAGTCTGTATCACGAGTCATATCGAGATTTACACAGCTGGCGGACTATTGCAGAACATCTCCTTTCTTGTCTTGAAAACAATGGAGAAGAAAGCTGGAAAAGTTGGGATAAATGGGGAGCTAAGCTTGAAGCTTGGGCATCGAAAAATGACAGTATATCAGCCGTGTTACGATAGCGATGAAGTTTTAATAAGAGGTGGGCTAGGGTTTCCATTCGCTTGTCGTTTCGAGGCCCTTTGTTAGATAGCCTGAAGATCTCTTGTAATGCTCTATCTTCTGACTGCGAGTTCCCATCGTATCACCCCTAGGTAAGACATAGTCTATAGTTCTCAAAATGAGGGGTTCGCGGGCCGCATGGCTATTTCTATATCGAAGAGCCTAGCCTTGTCTGAGTTGTTCGGAAAATTTCTGACCCGCGAATGTTAAACTTACTGGCAAGTACTTTCAACTCAACCATTAGCAAGTATGACGAACGCCTGACGAATGAGTGTAGATATTACTGGGTGGGGTAAGCTAGATAGCGATTTGGCAGATTCAATTGCCAAATCTCTCGATGACAAGTTTCTACAGCTACAGCTACCAGATTACATAAAGTCAGTCCGAGTCACTTCATTTCAATTTGGAAAGAAAGCACCGAAAATTGAAATAAAGGATATCACGGACCCCTTTCCCGAGTTTTATGAAGAAGACTACTTTCCACACAGTGGAGAAGAGAGTATTGTTGAAAATATAGAACCATCGCTATCCCCGCGTAATTCTAGACATGTTACTCAACCTGAACGAAGAGACACGGAATCTTTATCTACGACCTCATCACAGCCTCCTCCATATACGGAAGAGCTCCTGAACCAAAATCGGACATCATCAAATTCTACGACGACGGGCACGCCTCATCCTCTACAGACCTCGAGCCTTTCTTTTCTTCAGTCGGCATTTCCTCCCCATATCATACACGGCTATCCAAGTCCACTCGCCATCCCCAATATGTCCAACCCTTTCTCTACCGGTATTTGGAACGGGATAAACCATCCAATAACCTCTACTCCGGATAGGAACCTGCTCTCCTCAGTCTCTATGTCGTCACTGAATGAGTCCAGGCTTCATGCTTCAAATGGGCACAACAGCGACCCCAGAACTCCCTCTTCATCACCTATTGGAGCACGAAGGTCCATATCTATGCCGGAACAATACAGCGCCACTGCTATGCTACGGGAACCACAGGATGACGACATTCAAATGCTTGCCTCGGTAGATTATGAGGGAGACATTCGACTAGGTATTAAAGCTGAGCTACTTCTTAATTATCCTTCTTCATCATTTGTTGCACTGCCTATCCATCTGAATCTAACGGGCTTTTCATTCAACGGCAATGCAATACTAGCCTCAATCGGAGAAAAGGTTCACTTCTGTTTTCAAGATCAGGAAGGCGAAGATTTGCTTAAGTCTGTCAGTATCGAAAGTGAGCTGGGAGAGACAACTCAAGGGGTTTTGAAAAACGTGAAGACAGTGGAGTCTTTCATTCTTGAGGAACTGCGCAGAATACTTGACGACGAATTTGTTTTCCCCTCATTCTGGACATTTGCTCGTTGATAATTTGTCGCTACAACTTACATTTCGCAATCAGCTCAGACATTATACTATTGGCCGACTGTTTGTAGTGATTTCTAGGATGATGAAACCCCTGCAAGGTGGCGTCTGCACTCTTTATGGATTGGAAGGAAATGAGCCTTCAAGCATTTTGTTGCGACACTGTTGCGATTACCACGAGCGGCTGCACGAGACGCTGTTTGGAGGGGTCGAAGTCAAAATGTCAAACGGTTTTATAATAGCCAGCCATTGTACATAAATGTGTTTTCTTGTAAAATAGGAGATACCCGCCCCGGAAAGGTGAGCAAGGGACGTCACGGGTTCAAATTTTTGGACGACGTTCCCGCACTTCGCCGAGCAACCGCAATGATAAGTCATTTACTTGAACGAAGGAAAGCTAGTTGAATCAGGCCTTGTGGCGATGCAGTACTTTGGACGGGCGATCGGTTCTGTGGCCAATACCTGGAATTCCTTGAATCCAGCAACCTTGAGCGGTGCCATCGATGTTATTGTAG
>JAABUZ0100003996.1_pt1 | contig 20895 bp, 24 predicted proteins | sample 5562091 | NCBI WGS metagenome assembly JAABUZ01 (sample SAMN12813069, study PRJNA571459) | rock metagenome | isolation source: Antarctica rocks | place: Antarctica: Victoria Land, Linnaeus Terrace sud | collected 2015-12-21 | reverse complement strand
TGTTCCTGGCCGGCTGGCACGATCACGACGAGCTCCCCGCGTTCTTCTCGGCGGCCGACGCGACGGTGATGGCCTCGATCGGCGATGCCTTCGGGCAGGTGCTGGTCGAGGGGATGGCCTGCGGGCTGCCGGCCGTCGCCGTGAGGGCCCTGGGGCCGGCGACCATCCTGGCCGGCGAGAAGGCCGGGTGGCTGGCCGAGCCCGACGACGAGGCGAGCCTGGTCGACGCGCTCGTGGCGGCGGTCAACGGCCCAGAACAGCGCGAGCGCCGCGGGGCGGCGGCGGTGACCGTCGCCCGCGAGCGCTACGCGTGGCCGGCGATCGGTGCCCGGCTGGAAGCGGTGCTGGATGAGGCGGTGGCGGCGGGCGGGCCTGGCGGGCGGCCTGCAACGTCGAGCGCAGGGGACGGCCGGCCCGATCGCCATCCTGGAGGTCAGCGCCAACCACGTCACCCTCCGCCCGCGCCGCCTGAGCTCCCGTGAGTACGACCCCAACGCCCAGCCCCAGCGGTCCGCTCTCCACCGCGTCTCCGGCCGCTCGCCGGTCGGCCGAGCGCGCGCGCCGGCGCCAGCGATCCCGCGTCCGGCGCCGGCGCTGGACGGCAGCGCTGGTCACGCTGGTCGCCATAGCCGTGCTGGCCGTGCTGGCCGTCGCTCGCGGGTCGGCCTCGCACCGTTTGAGCCCCATCGGCTTTCCCACCGTCGGGGTCGGCGTCCAGACCCTGTCGCTGCACCTGCCGGGCAGCGGCGCGGAACGGTCAGTCCGCGTCTGGCGTCCGAACGTGCCCGACGCGGCCGCACTGCCCATCGTCTACTTCCTGCACGGCAATCCGGGATCGCCGGCCGACCTCGACGCCGCCGCCGTCGCGAATCAGCTGGGGCACTTCACCTACGGGGGAGGCACGCCCTTCGTCATCGCCGCGCCCGACGGCAACGGCGCCCGCCGGGACGACACCGAGTGGGCCAACGCCACCGACGGGGCCGACCAGGAGGAGACCTTCCTGCTCAAGGACGTACTGCCGGCGGTCGAGGGGCGCCATCCACGCGACGCCACACACCGGGCGATCGTGGGCTTCTCCATGGGCGGCTACGGCGCGGCGAACCTCGGCCTGCGCCACCCCCGCGTGTTCGGACAGATCGTCTCCATCGCGGGCTACTACCACGTGGACGACCCCCAGGGGGTGTTTGGAGGCGACGTCCACGCCATCTCGGCCAACAGTCCCGACCAGCACCCGGCCGCGGCCCGTGGGCACCGCGTGCTCCTGCTCGACGGCGAGCAGGAGGACCAGTCGCTGATCCTCGGCGAGACGGCTCGCTTCGCCGGGCTGCTGCACGCCGCCGGGGTGCCCGCAGCGGTGCAGTACGCGCCGGGCAAGCACGACTGGGCGTTCGTCGGGGACGAGTTCCGGCTGGTCGCCCGGTTCCTGGCCGAGGGGTGGGGAGGAACGGTTAGGGGCACGAATCCGCGGCGCTAGCTGTCGGCCAGAGCGAGAAGCTTTGTGACCGTAGCCCAGTTCCTGGCCGTTGCCGTCACGCCGAGGCGCCGCTCGGAGAGCAGCTTGGCGAGCGGCGATTGCTGGATGCCGTTGGGATGCCAGGCGAAGATCTCGCGGCCGCTGGCTACGAACCGCTCCGGCCCCACATCGATGGCCGCGATCGCGCGCACGGCCTCGGGGTCGGGCTCGGCGGACAGGAAGCTCACCTGATACCGCTTGGGGTCCTCGGCGACATCGTCGAGCGGATTGTGCGCCACCACGTCGGCCAGCTCGTCGCGCGTGCGCACGACGACCTGGGCGTCGACTCCGAGCTGGGCGGCGATCTGCTGCTCGAGCTCGCGGCCGAGGCTCTCGGGTGACGCTGCGCTGGTGAGCACGACATTGCCGCTTTGCAGGTAGGTGCGCACGTCCCCGTGGCCCAGCTTCGTCAACAGGTCACGCAGGTCGCCCATCGCCACCCGTCGGTGGGCGCCGAGGTTGATGCCGCGAAGCAGGACGATCTGCAGGGTCATGGGGAGGACCGCCCGATCCTCCGGCCGGTCAGGCGGAGCTTAGGGGTGAGAAGCTCTGGCCGTGGCCCGCGTCCGTGTGCTGTTGACCGTTGACCGAGGGTTCGAGCAGCTCACCACCTCGCGCGAAGTCAGGCACCACCCGTGCTGGGGCGCGGACGGCCGCCGTCGTACGCACAGGGCCTGACACCGGTCCGGGCACGGCGACTAGGGTCGCGTAGCCCTGGCGGGGTGGCCAGGACGGACCTCGCTGGCTTTGGGTCGGCGCAGACCGCCGGGGTCTGCAGCGGATACCCTTGCTGCATGGAGTCACCGCGCGAGGTGGAGTTCGTTTCTGAGCCCCAGGACGAGGCTGGTTACCATGTCTACGCGCCCGAGCTGCCGGGCCTGCACACGCAGGGAGACAGCTCGAGGAGGCGACCGAGAACGCTCGCGAGGCGCTGGCGCTCTACGTCGAGGGGCTGCGCGAGGACGGCCGGCGTCTGGACTCAAACGGGAACGGCCAGATAAATTCCCCTGCGCCACTCCGCGACATCACCGCTCGTCTGACTTCGTCACGGGGGCGGGCAGGCCGGTTGCTGATCGTTCCCGCCGTTCGGGCGGGTTGGACGCCGAGCCCGTCGCCGAAAAGCGGTGTCGTCGGCAACCAGAAGACCCGTTCCGGACGTGCTCATCGAGGATATCGCCGGCCACTTCGACGTGGACAAGCAGTGGAGTACCGGCTGGTCAAGCGGCGACCACGATGACCCCGGCCAGCAGCAACCCCCAAGCCCAGACGGGGACTCGAACCCCGGACCCCTTCCTTACCATGGAAGTGCTCTACCAACTGAGCTATCTGGGCAGCACCGGGCAGGCGCCCGAGCGGGGGATTCTAGGCCCTCCTCCCGGCCCCCACCTCGACGCGCTCCCGCCGCCGCGGCTAGCCCGGGCTTGGCCCCGGGACTCGCTGCGCGGACGCGCGCAGCGAGAGCAGGATGACCCGGTGCGCCCGCCGGCCCCTCAGCGTCATCCAACTCCCGCTATGCGGGAGCAGGATGCCCCGGTGCCCCGCCCGGGAGCACAGCGTCATCGCGCTCCCGACCGCCCCGCCCCCATTCCGGCCGAATCCCCCTCCCCTACTCACCCCGCCCCGCCCCCGTTCACCAGCTCATACACGGAGACGTGCTTGTCACTCGCGGCGCTGTAGGGCTCCCCGTCCCATCCGCCCCAGCGGGCGCGCAGTCCGAGCCCGGCGGCCCGAGCCATCAGGTCCAGCTCGCCGGGCCAGGCGTAGTTGTCGACGACGGAGAGGAATCGGGAGCCGGCTGGCGTCAGATGCACCAGCGTGCGCTCGATCAGGTGCACAGCGGGGTCATAACGCGCGACCTGAAGCTCCACGTGCCCATCCAGCACGTGCCGCGGCTGCACGTACCAGCGGCCGTCGAGCTGATCGCCCCGGAGGATGAACGCCTCGACCACGAAGCACCCTCCGGGAGCCAGGTGGCGCCGGGCATTGGCGAAGCACTGGATCTGGGCCTCGCGCGTCGACACGGCAAAGATCGTGTTGACGGCCAGCACCACCACCGAGAAGCTGCCGGGCACCACGCTGTCGGCGAAGTCCCCGACGACCACCTCGATCTCCTCCCCCCGTGGCTTGGCGCGCAACTGGGCGGCCAGCCCGGCCGAACCCTCGATTCCCGCCACGGTGACGCCGCGCGCCACCAGGGGCAGCCCGAGGCGGCCCGTGCCGATGCCGAACTCCAGAAGGGCTCCCGACCCGGCCAGCTCGGCCAGCGCAGAGACCGCCGCCGGGGTGTCGGCGGGATCGGGATAGAGGGCGTCGTAGTCGGACCCGACGCTGCGCCCATAGGCGGCTGGATCGTGCTTTTCCATTCCCGATTCCTACCCCATCGAAGGTCGCGGCGTCGCTCGACGCGCCCCGCGCTGGACCGGGCCCAGCGGAGGCCGCCTCCGTTAGCGCCCGGGATTCCCGGGTAGATAGAGACCCTGCGTGCGCCCGCACCCCGACGCCACGGCAACCATCACCGCCCACCGAGACGGACCGCTGCTCGTGCGCGGTCCGGTGCGCCTCGAGGATCAGGACGGCGACGAGATCGTCGTGGAGCGCCGCACCGTCGCCCTCTGCCGGTGTGGCAAGTCGCGCGTGCGTCCCCTGTGCGACGGGACCCACAAGCTCATCCGCTTTCGCGCCCCGAGCGGCCTCGAGGACGGCCGGTCGCCGGGTAGGAGCGCCTGAGGGTCGCGTCAGGTCGGACCGGCGAGCACGCGCCGGGTCGCCAGCAGCGAGCTGCGTTCACCGGTCCAGGCCTCCAGCAGGCCGGCCGCCCATCTGCCCTCGATCTCCATCATGGCCCGGGCGCCCCAGAGGATGTCGCCCGTGAGCCTGGGGTCCTGGCGCGCGAGGCCGCCGGCCAGGGAGACGGCCGCGATGTTCTCGTGGACGGCGTCGGCGACGACGTGCTCGTCGAAGAACGCCGTCGCGCGGGGCCCGAAACCGAGCCTGCGCAGGCCCTCCGCGTAGCGGCGGTTGGGCCCCGACGAGGTCATCTCGAACAGGGCGAGATGACCGACCAGGGCCCCGCGCAGCCGGCGATGAAGACCGAGCGTCGAGATCAGGTTCACCGTCACCAGCGTCGATCCCGGGATCCGGTCGAGGTAGGCGCCGTAGGTCGGGTCGAGTCCGAGCTCCTCCATCGCCTCGGCGTACAGGTGGGCATGGGCGCGCTCGGCCCGGCCGCCTCCGTACTCGTCGGCCTGGATCTCGACCAGCGCGGCCTTCGGCTCACCCGAGAGCCGGGGGATGGCCCACGAGTGAGGGTCGGCCTCCTTGAGCTGGTAGGCCGAGCGGTGGATGACGAACTCGAGCACCTGCTCGGCGGGCGCCGAGCGCTGGACATGGCGGGCGAGGTCGGCTCCGTCGACCGCCCCGGCGATCTCGCGCAGGGCCAGGTCCATGTCGCGGGCGGCGACGGAGCTCGGGGCTCTGGGTCCGACCACCGCCTCGAGTCCGGCTTCGAAGCGCTGCTCGAGCGCGCGCCGCAGGCCAAGCAGCGACGGCTCCCACTCCCAGCCCTCGTCCACGCCGGCAAAGCCTCGGTAGTGCAGCTCGTAACAGACGTACAGGGCCAGCTGGATGTCCTCGTCGACCAGGGGGTCTCCCCCGGGGTCGACCTCCATCGCCGGCAGGGGCCGCACCGCCCCTTCGAGGCACGTGAGGAGGCGCTCGGTGATCGGGCCTCTGGGCGCCGGGAGATGGGGCATCACGGCCGCCCATCTTATTGCCCGGGAACGGCTCGGTCAGCGCAGCCGGAGCACGAGGACCACCGGGCGAGCGGCAACACGACGTCCCCCGACACCGAAGATGTCCAGCCGGACGCGGCGGGGCCCGGGCGTCCGGTTCCGGCCGACACGTCGGCCAGGTAGCGCGCGTGGCGGGCGAAGTCGGCGGCCGACCAGAAGCTGGCACCGCCGTCGTGGTTGACCACCTGGCGCTGTCCGGCGTCGCGATCGGCGAACTCGGCGAAGACGAGGTCGAAGCGCGCGCCCAGCGAGCGAAGGAATGCCGACGAGCGGGCGGCGAGGGAGTCGAGATGGTCCTGGCTGGGCTTGGAGTAGGCGATGTCCTCGCCCGTGCCCCAGATGGACACGCCGCGCGTTGCGCGTAGCCCCAGGCATCGGGCTCGACGTGGACGACGATCAGGCCGCCCGCCTGCGCGGCGCGCTGGAAGAGCTCGCGCAGGTCGGCGTAGTAGGCGGCCATGGTGGCCGGGTTGCGCAGGTTGCCCAGGTCTGCGGTGGGCTCATCGCCCTGGCCACCCGCGGGCAGGGACTGGTAGAGGTTGCAGTAGGTGACACGGGATGAGCCCGTGAGCCCGCGAGTCGGCCACGTAGTTGGGGACGAACGAGCCGTTCCCCGTCGCCCATGCGGTCCACCCGTGACCGGCGCTCACCCCCCCGGCGGCGGGAAGGATGGCGGGGCGGCATGACGCGATGGCCGGCGCCCAAGCTCCGAGTCCAGCCAAGCGAAGCCATCGGCTGCCGCGGCCCTTGCCGTGAGGGCGGCCGGCCCGGTCTCGACGACCGGACCCCCCCGGCGCTCCCCACGACCCCCGCGAGCATGGACTACGCTGCCGCTCGATGAGCGACGCCGCCCCCCTGGCCGGACGCCGCGCCCTGGTCACCGGTGGGGCGACAGGAATCGGCCTGGCCACCTGCACGCGCCTGGCCGCCGACGGGGCGGCGGTGGCCGTGAACTTCATCGGGCCCCGCGAGGCGGCCGACGCCCTGGTGACCGAGTTCACCGGTGCCGGCGGCCGAGCCGTTGCCGTCGAGGCCGACGTGTCCGAGGAGGCGCCGGTGCAGACGATGTTCGCCACCGCGGCGCAGGCGCTCGGCGGCCCGGTCGACCTGCTGGTCAACAACGCGGGCGTCGAGCACCCCTACGAGCTGACCGAGATGCCCCTCGCCGAGTGGAACCGGGTGATCTCCATCAACCTCACCGGGGCGTTCCTCTGCGCACGGGAGACCGCTCGCGGGCTGCGGGCCAGCAACGCCAAGGGGACGATCGTGAACATGTCCTCCGTCCACGAGCGCATCCCGTGGCGCCAGTTCAGCCATTACTGCGCCAGCAAGGGAGGGATGCGGCTGTTCATGGAGACCATCGCCCACGAGCTCGCCCCGCACGGCATCCGCGTGGTCAACGTGGCCCCGGGCGCCATCCTCACGCCGATCAACCAGCCGCTCGTCGACGACCCCAAGCAGCGCGCCGCGGTCGAGGCCGAGATCCCCGTGGGCCGGATGGGCCGACCCGAGGAGATCGCCGCCGCCGTCTCCTGGCTGGCCTCCGAGCAGGCGGACTACGTCACGGGGACGACGCTGTTCGTCGACGGGGGCATGACGCTGTACCCGAACTTCACCTGAGCGGCGCCGCACGGATCCGCCCGGACCTTGAGGCCCACGGGTCGTCCGGGCTACCCTGCGCCGCCATGCCCGCGTTCGCTGGAGACTCGATCCGCCGCCGCATAGCGTCGCGCCTGGCCGCCGGGGTCGCCGTCTTCTCCCTCCTGGCGACCGCCGCTTCCGCCTCGGGCCACCCGCTGACCCGGGCCACCCGCCTGCACGGCGTGACCATCACCGAGTACTTCCCCGTGCCCGAGCGCTGGTTCGTGGGGCGCAAGGTGCCGGCCCCGGGCCTCCCGGGACTGCATCGGGTCGACTGGCTGTACTCGGCGACGGGCGTCTCCATGGAGGGCGACGGCGTCGGGCTCGACGGCCGCTCCTACCACATCGACAACCTGGGGTCCGGCGGCTGGGTCACCGATCGTCTGGGCCACACCGCGCCCGGCCTCCAGGGCTGGGCCGGTGGCAGCCCGGCGTGGCGATCGGGCGGCTACTGGAGCAACGCCCGCCACGGCCTCACCTTCCCCCTCGACGCCGGCGGCTGGGCCAACGGCACCGGGGTGACGGCGGTGCCGCCCCCGGCGGGGATCACCTTCGCGCCAGGCCCGTCGCGTCCGCTGCGCTACTACCGAACCATCGCCGTCGACCCAGCGCTGATCCCGCTGGGCAGCCGGGTCTACATCGCTGCCTACCGCGCGACGGTGGGACATGGCTGGTTCACCGCCGTCGACACCGGCGGCGCGATCCTCGGCCGCCACATCGACGTGTACCGCTCCCCGCCCGGCCTTCCCGGCGACAGCGGCAACCTCCTGCGCGACCAGAGCGTCGTCGTCTACCCGCCGGGCAGCCGTGTCCCCGCGCACGCCCCGCCCCCCGTGCCGACCTTGACGCCGGCCCCGACGCGAGGCTCAGGTCCCCCGGGCGCGACCGCGGGAGAATCGTCCCGGAGTCCGAGCGGCGGCAGCAGCCCGACCGCGGGCGCACGTCCCCCCGCGGGTGCCGCCCAGGCCCCCAAGGACAACGGCGGCGCCACGCCGGGCCTGTGACCCGACCCGCCGCGGCAGCGGCCACCCTGGTCGCCGTCTTGGCCGCCCTGGGCCCCGCCCTGCGCTCGGTCGGACGCCCGGACCGGGCCTCCGCGCGGACCGGGGCCTCGGGCTCGGTCGATGGCACCGTCGTGCGCCGCGGCGCGATCCAGGCGCCGTCCAGCCCGCTGAACATCCTCTCGGCCCGCTTCGGCCAGCTCGACCAGGACCTGGTCCTCTCCCTGCGCACCAGTGGGCGCTGGCGGACCTCCCAGCTCGCCGCCGCGGGCGGACGCTCGCTGTGCCTGCGCATCCTCACCCACCCCGCGCCCGGGCCCGGGCCCGGGCTGGAGCTGTGCGTGGTGCCGGCGGGCGGCGGGGCCCAGGCGGCGACCGCCCGCCTGGACGCGCGCGGCCGGCCCGGACGGCTGCGCCCGCTGCCGACGGCGACCGTGCACCGGCCCGATGCGCGTTCGCTCACCCTCCGCGTCGCCGCCGGCGACCTGGGCCTGGCCCCTGGCCTGCTGCGCTGGCAGCTTTCAACCAACTGGTCCCGGGCCGGCTGCGGCGCCCGGAGCGCCGGCACCTGTGCCGACCTCCTGCCCGCGGCGGGCGTCGCCTTCGCCCGGCTGCTGGCCGTCAGGCCGGTGGGCTGTGACTCGGGCCGGGGCGGTCAGTTCACCAACGGCTCGCGCCGCAGCCGCATGGTCGGCCTCTCCTTCGACGATGGCCCGAGCACCTACACCCCGCGGTATCTCGACGTCCTCGAGCGTGAGGGGGTGCGCGCCACCTTCTTCCAGATCGGTGAGCAGGTGGCCGGGACCGGAGCCCTGGAGTCGCGCATCCTGCGCGACGGAGACGAGATCGGCGACCACACCTTCAACCATCCAGACGTCTCAGGCGGCGGGGCGTTCGCCCAGGACCAGCTGGCCCGGACCCGCGCCGTCATCCAGCGCACGTCGGGCTATCAGCCCTGCCTGTTCCGCCCGCCCTACGGCGCGACGAGCCCCGCCCTGGTGTCGGTCGCCCGCGGGCTGGGCCTGGCCACGATCATCTGGGATGTCGACCCGCGCGACTGGTCGCGGCCCGGACCCGACGCGATCTACTCCCGCGTGACGAGCATGGCCCAGCGCGGCTCGGTCATCCTCATGCACGACGGCGGCGGCCCGCGCGACCAGACCCTCGCCGCCCTCCCGCGGATCATCGACACGCTCAAGGCGCGCGGCTACCAGCTTGTCCCCGTCAGCGTCCTGCTCGGCTTCCCCACCCGCTACGGCCGGAGGTAGCCCGCCGGCCCGCGCGGGCATCCTGAGCGGCATGGGTCCCACCACCGTTCACGCCCACGGCGCCACCGCCAGCGTGCGCCATCGCGAGCTGCACGACGAGGTGGCCGTGGAGGAGCCCCTGGAGATCCGCGTTGACGGCGACGCGCTGGCGGTGACCATGCGCACACCCGGTCACGACGACGAGCTGGCGGCCGGCTTCCTGCTCTGCAGAAGGCGGCCATGGCCGGAGCCCCCGTCCTCGTCGGCGTGGGCGCTCCGACCTCGCTGGCCGTGGCGCTGGCCGCCGATCGGGGGATGACGCTCGCCGGCTTCGCGCGGCGGGCGGGTCAACGTCTACGCCGACTCCGGGCGGGTGGTCTGAAGGGCGCGGCGAACCGCCGATCACAGCGGCGTGACGCGCAGGGCGAGCGCGCGCGGAGGGTGCATCTCGATGAGGACGGCCTCGCCGGGGCCCAGGGTGGCCAGCTCGGCCGGGGCGAGCACCCCACCGGCCCGGTCGGAGGCCACCCGGGCCAGCAGCTCGGCGGAGGCGGGGACGTTCTGGCGCCCGGCCAGCAGCCAAGAGAGGTTGCCGAGCACCTGGTCGGCGAACCACGGCGCCACCCGCCGCAGATCGGCCAGCTCCTGGCTGGCCAGAAGCGCCGATACCCCCGCCGAGCGCGCCATGGCGAACAGGCCGCCCACCGCATCGGCCCCCAGCGCGGCGAACTCGTCGATGGCGACCACCACCGGCCGTCGGGGACGCCGGCGCGCCTCCACCGCCCCGCAGTAGGCGCGCACGTCGCCGACGAGCAGGGCGCCGACCAGGAGGGCGAGATCGGGATAGCGAGCGACATCCAGGCCGGCCCAGACGACGGCGCCCTCGGACAGCGCGGCGTGCAGGTCGAGGGCCGGGCGCCCGGCGGCGGGGACCAGGAAGCGGCCGGGACCCGCCTCCAACAGCACGGCGAGACGGTCGGCCAACCCGGAGAGATGACGACGTTGGTCGGCGGTCAGCTCGGCCACATAGGGCTCCAGCGCCTCGCGCGCGCCGCCGGAGGACAGGGTCCGCACGGCGGCCAGCAGCCGGTCGGGCGCCAGCAGGGCAACGGCGCCAGCCAGCGTGCGGTCCCCCGGACGGGCGAGCAGGCAGCGCATCACCGCCTGCAGGTAGCGGCGGTACATGGCCGCGTAGTGGGGCTCGGAGAAGCGCTGGGTGGCGAACAGCTTGTCGGCCAGCTCGCTTGCCGATCCGTGGGCCAGGGGATCCCAGTGGGCTCCGCCGTCCAGGGAGAAGCGCAGGGCGGGCACGCCGTGGGCGGCAGCGACGCGGCTGAGCTGATCGGCGACGGCCTCAGAGCCCTTGAGGTCGATGAGCAGGGCTCCGGCCCCCGCGGCGACGTGACCGTCGAGCAGGCGCAGCAGCGAGGTGGTCTTGCCCGAGCCGGTGGCCCCGAGCAGCAGGCCGTGGCGCGGCTCCGAGCCTCCCGCGTCGCGAAGCTCGAGCCGGACGCGACGGCCGCGGCGACCCCGGCCCAACGCCATCGTCGGGTCCGCGGGCTCGCGTCGCGTGCCCCACCGCGTCACCCCGGCCTCCGGGTCGGCGGCGCCCAGGTGACGACCTCGACGAGCCCGTCGGCTCCGGCCCGGCGCGCCGCGGCGGCCACAAGGCGCCCAACGCCGGCGTCGGGCGCGTAGTAGCGCACACCGTCGAGCCCGGGCGATGTGGCGTAGGCGGCGAGAATGGCGTCGAGGCGAGCGGGTGCCTTGCGCGAGAGCTCGAGCTCGACGGCAAAGCGCCGCGCGCCGACCTCCAGGGTCAGATCGGGCCGATGGGACTCAGCGGCACCGGCGCCCGGAGCGCTGGCGCCCGGAGCGCTGGCGCCGACGCGCGCCCAGGCCGGCGGCCCGACCCTCAGCTCGCGCTCGTAGCGCACCGCCGCGGCCCCCTGCTCGGCCTCGAGCTCCAGGCCCAGCCACACGCAGCCGAGCGCGTGCGCGAGTCCGGGCGCCCGCGCCTGGGCCGGACCCAGGCGGCCCAGGCCACAGGCGCGCAGCCCGGCCGTGGTGGCGAGATGGAGCGGAGGATGGGGGGAGAAGGGGTGGTCGACCCGCCGCAGGAGCCCGGCCTTCCGCGCCCGGTCCAGCCCGGCTTGCGCGCCATCGGGTCCGCTGGGGTGACGGAGCGCGACCTGGGCGTCCTCGACCACGCCGGCACGGCCGATCCAGCAGACCAGTCCGAGCTCGCGCTCGCCCACGCCGACATCATCGCGCGCCGGGGCGCATGGGCACGGCCACGTGCCCATGCTCTACGCCGACCACATCGCCGAGACGGGGGGCCAACGGCCCGCGCAACCCATCGTCTTCACCAAGGTGCCGGGCGCCCTGGCGCCCGGAGGCGGCCCGATCCGCTGCCCGCCGGCGGTCCATCGGCTGGACTACGAGGGTGAGCTGTGCGTCGTCGTCGGCGCCGAGGGTCGCGCCGGCGGTTTCTGCGTCGCCGACGACGTCTCCGCCCGCGACCTCCAGGGGCGCGAGCCCCAGTGGACGCGGGCCAAGGGCGCCGACACCTTCTGCCCGTTCGGCCCGTGGGTGACCACCGCCGACGAGGTGGCCGACCCGCACCGGCTGCGCCTGCGCACCTGGGTCAACGGGGAGTTGCGCCAGGACTCCAACACCGACCAGCTCATCTTCGGCGTGCCCGAGCTGCTGGCCTTCATCGGCGCGACCTGCACGCTGGCACCGGGGGATCTCGTCCTGACCGGGACCCCGAGCGGGGTCGGGATGGGCATGGAGCCCCCTCGCTTCCTGGGCTCGGGAGACCGCGTGCGCATCGAGATCGAGGGCCTGGGGGCGATCGAGCACCCGGTGGCCTGAGCGCCGCCCGCCGCCGGGCGGGTTGCCCGGGCGGCCGCCCGGCGGATTCCCCGCCCCGACCGCCTCGGGAGGGTCAGTGGCTGGTGATCAGCCGGTCGATGAGGCCGTACTCGACGGCTTCGTCGGCCTTGAAGAAGCGGTCGCGCTCCATGTCCGAGTGGACCTGCTCGACGCTCTGACCGCAGTGCTTGGCGTAGATCCGATCGATCCGACCCCGGGTCTCGAGGATCTCGCGGGCGTGGATCTCGATGTCCGAGGACTGCCCTTCGAACCCGGCCGAGGGCTGATGGATCAACACCCGCGCATTTGGGAGCGCCAAACGCTTGCCCTTCGCGCCTCCGCACAGCAGCAACGACCCCATCGACATCGCCATCCCGAAGCAGATCGTCTGCACGTCGGGCTTGATGAACTGCATGGTGTCGTAGACCGCCAGCCCCGCATAGATCGACCCGCCCGGCGAGTTGATGTAGAGCGAGATGTCCTTCTCGGGGTCGGAGGACTCCAGGTGCAGCAGCTGGGCCACGATCAGGTTGGCCAGCTGGTCGTCGACGGCCGACCCCAGGAACACGATCCGCTCGTTGAGCAGCCGCGAGAACAGGTCGTACTCGCGCTCGCCGCGCGCGGTGCGCTCGATGACCATGGGGACGAGGGGCACCGACCAAGCCTTGCACATCGCCGCCCGGGCGTCCCGAGCAGGAGTGCGGCGTGCGGTGGCGAACTAAAGCGCCCGATGCCCCGTCGCACCGCCCGCCGCCGTCGCCGCCTCCGCGGCCTGCTCCGCCGCCTGTCTCGCGCTCGCCCCCTCGGGGCCCTGGCCGGCGTCGCGCTGGCCCTGGCGGGCGTCGCGACGGGCTGCGGGTCGTCGGCCGGCCAGCCCGCCTCGGTGACCACCGCCCCAGGCATGCCGGCGCCAACGCCCGGCGACCCCGCGGGTGCGGGGTCCTCCGGGACTGCGACCTCCGGCGCCCAGACCGGCCCGAGCGCCCAGGGACAGCGCTCAGGCCAGGCTGACGGTGCGCCGGCCGGCGGGTCAGCATCAGGCCGGAGCTCGGCCGGGACGCCGAGCGGGGACGGGACCCCACACTCGAACGGATCCGGATCCGGGGACTCATCCGGCGGCGCCGGGACCGGCGCCAGTGGCTCGGGCACCGCAGGCTCCGGCTCGGGCACCAGAGGCTCCGGCTCGGGCACCAGAGGCTCCGGCTCGGGCACCGGAGGCTCCGGCTCGGGCACGGGAGGCGCCAACCCGGCCTCCGGTCAGGAGACCGGGGGCGCCACCCCGGCGACCGGCGCCAACGCCCCGGAGGGTTCGGCCGCCGCGACATGGCGCGCCCAGACTCCCACCCAGAAGCGAGCCGCGGTGGGCGACTGGCTCGGCGGGCATCGGGACTCCTGCCCCGGCGCGACGGTGGGCGACCTGGTCACCTCGCTGGACGCCGACTACGGCGGCTACGTGCCGACCGACGCCTCGCTGGACCAGGCGCTGCACCGCATCTGCTCTCAGCAGTAGGGCATTCTCGAGCCATCCCAGGCTGGCTCTTGGCTGCCCGTTGGTGGGTAGAGTCGGCGCCGGCCCGTGTTCCCGCTCACCATCCCCAATCTCCTCACCGTCGCTCGGATCCTGCTCGTGCCGGTCGTGGTCGTCGCGCTGCTCGCCGGCAGCCCTCACGGTGACACGCTGGCCGCGGTGGTCTTCGCGGTCGCCTCGGTGACCGACATGGTCGACGGCCGCCTGGCTCGCGCGCGCGACTCGATAACCACCTTCGGCAAGCTGATGGACCCACTGGCCGACAAGCTGTTGATCATCGCCGCGCTGATGGCGCTCGTGTCGCAGGGACGCGTCGCCGCGTGGGTGGCCATGGTCATCGTCGCGCGCGAGTTCTGCGTCACGGCGATGCGCATGGCCGCCGCCCAGGCTGGCGTGGTCATGGGGGCGGGCGCATTCGGCAAGGCCAAGACGGCGACCCAGGTGGCAATGGTCATGGCCCTCATCGCCGTCAGGGGTCATCCCGCGTGGATCACGGTTCTTGTCGACGTGTCGGTCGCGGTCACCGTCCTCTCGGGTGCGGACTACGCGTTCGGACTTCGCCGGCGCATCGAGCGCGCCCGGCGACGCCAGACCTCGGCCGCACCAACCGCCTGACCCGGCCGGCGCGGCGCTCCGTGCGGCGCGGCGCCGGCGCCGAAACCGAGCAACTCGTCGCGTAGCGGTCAGCCGCGGGCGTGCGGTCAGACGCGGGCGCCGTCCAGCCAGGAGCGCACGCTCAGGTGGCTGGAGCTGTGGCGACCGTCGCGAAGCTCGCTGCGAAGCTCGCCGAGCAGGCCGAAGCGCTCGGCGATGACGTTGTGCTGGTGGATAGTCTCCAGGTTCTCCTGGCGGGCGGAGACGATGCTGTCGTCGGGGAGGCTCGACAGGCGCTCGACGACGCCGCCGATCATCTCGCGCACGCAGTCCTCGACGAAGCGGGGGCGCCGGTGGGCCTTCTCGACGACGGCCGCCTCGTCCGAGCGCTTCATCAGCTCATAGATCTCCGAGGACATCGAGTCCTCAACGATGGCCAGCAGCGGGCCGGCGTCGATGGGCTCGTCGCACCCCTCGGGACAACCGACGAGCAAGGTGCCCACCCCGCGCTGGTTGTGAGTGGCCACCGGCACCGCGGCCAGGACGCGCTCGACCTCGTCGTCGGAGAAGCCCTCAGCGCCGAGCCGCTCGCGTGCGCCGGCCTCTACCAGGCCCTGGGCACACGGGCACGCGGTGATCCCCTGCGCGCTGACCCCGACCAAGCGCCGGGTACCCGCGGCCGAGGCGACCGCCGAGCCGTGCAGCTCATAGATCTCCTGGGTCAGGATCCCCGAGACCGGTGCCGGCCTCTGCTCCGGGTAGGTGGCGTGGATGGTCACCTCCGCTCGCCGGGCCCCCTGGCGCTCGCGGATGAGCACGGCGATGTGCTCGGCCAGGGTCTCGGCGCGCAGGGTCGCCTCGCCGAGCACGACCTCGCCGATCGCCTCGTTGACGACCTCCTCGAAGCGCGACATGTGGGCACCCTTCTGCTCCGGCCCGAGGTCCACGTCGCACTCGATCCGCGCGAGGTAGAGCTGCTCGCGGCCCACCCCGGTGATCCGTATTACCTTGGTGACGCCCGTCAGCCCAACCCGTGAGAGCGATACCCGCCGCGCCGGCACGGAGGCCTGCACGTCGGTGCGCAGCACCGTTCCCGAGCTCTGCGTCATGCCGATGACTGTAGGGATCGGGGCTCGCCACCAATCCACCACCAATCGCGCAGAGCGCCGGCGCTCCCGTCACTCGGAGCTCAGGTCCCCGTGCGGTCGCGGTGCTGCTCGAAGGCTGCCACCAGGCTTCGCACGTCGCCGCGGGCCTGCAGCTCGAGCGACTCCCCGTCGGCCAGGGCGATGGTCAGTGGCCACCAGCTCTTGCCGGTCTCGGCGCGGATATCGGCGATGCGCTCCAGCGAGACGCTGCCGAGGTGGTCGTGTACCTGGCTGAGCATTGGGTCGGCCGACCAGACGTGCAGGTCCTCGGCGGCGATGCCCAGGACGACGGCGGCGTCCAGGGGAATGTCGGTCCGTCCCGCATCCCGGTGGGCGGCGACGCGAGCCGCCGGGCGGGCGACGAGGTAGTTGCCCAGTGGTCCGAGCCAGCGGGCCGGGCCAAGCGCAGTCTGGATCCTGGCGTAGACGGCGGCGGCCAGCGGCGCTCCCTCGATCTGCTGGGAGAGCGTGGGCACCAGATCCTTATCCTCAACGTGCATGTGGGCGCCTCCTTGTCGTGGACAGCCGCCGGCGCAACGCCGCGGCCTTCGTGGCATGCTAGGGAAAGTGCTTTGCATCGTAAAGTGACGCCCCTCTTGGCCGATCCGCCTGTACTGGCCGATCCCCTGGACGCGTCCGCGCGACAGGCCACCGAGTCCCTCGACGACGTCACGCGGCTGCGACGGCGCACGCGCCGCTCGCTGGGAACGCCGTGGTTCCCGATGGCATGCTTCGGGGCGCTGACCATGCTCAGTGCCCCACTGGTCGCTGCCGCCGGCACCGCCGCCCTGCTCCCGCTGTGGATCGTGGCCGGCAGCGCTGGGATGCTCCTCACGCGCCGCCACTACCAGCGCCGTGCCGACCGCCGCGGCGTGACCGGGCGCGGCCGGCGGACCTGGCTGATCGCCGCGGCGATGTTCACCGGCTGCGTGGCCGCCGGCGTCGCCGGGGGACAGCTGGGCAGCCCGGGCCTACTGGCGCCAATGGCCATCGTCCTCACCGGCTACGTCGTCCTCGGCTGGCTGCAACGCAGCCTCGTGGCGCCGCTCGCGGTCGCCCCGGGTGTCGCGCTGGCCACCGTTCTCGCCGGGGCCGGCCAGCCGCCGTGGATCATCGAGCTGACCTTCGGGGCCGCCCTGGTGGCCGCCGGCGCCGGCCTGCGCGCCGCCGGGGGACGCGTGTGACCCATCCGAGCCGCCGGCTCGACGACGCCGTGCACCAGCGCACGCGGCTGGGCATCCTCGCCGTGCTCTGCGAGAGCGGCCGGGCCGACTTTGCCTACCTACGCGACACGCTCGAGCTCACCGACGGCAACCTCTCGCGCAACATCAGCCGGCTCGAGCACGCGGGCTACGTGCGCGTCGAGAAGGTGCTCGAGGGCCGCCGCGTCCGCACCTGGCTGGCCGCCACCCGGGCGGGGCAAGGCGCGCTCGATGCCGAGATCGCCGCCCTGAGCGAGATCATCAATGGACTGAACACCCGGTCCCCACGGCGCATCGGCCCCCGGCCGCTCACCGACTCCGCCTAACTGCGACCCCTTCTTCAGCCCAGCCCAGCGGGGAAGGCGGCTCTACAATCGGCCGCCGCCTCGGGGGGATGTCCGAGTGGTTAAAGGAGACGGGCTGTAAACCCGTTGGCTCTGCCTACGCAGGTTCGAATCCTGCTCCCCCCATTGGTTGCCTGCTCCGCTCGGCTCCGCCGGGGGAGCGGACTCGACGCCTGCTCAGGTCGTCGTGTCGGGCAGGTGTCGCCCGACGTGGCCGACGTAGATGCCCCGCGGAAGGTCGTCGTCGCCCTCGTGCAGGGCGAAGTAGATCCGGGCCACGAACTGGGCTCCCGACCCCGAGCCGATGGCCAGGTGCGGGCCGAGAGCCAGGCGCCGGCTCTGGACGGTGAACGAGTAGAGGTCCGGATTGCGCGAGCGCGCCAGCTCGGAGACGTCGGAGCGCCAGCTCAGCCCGAGGTCGGCAGCGGCCTGGGGCAGCGACCGGCCCAGACCACCCGGCTGCCGGTAGCCCTCGGCCAGCTTGTCCAGGCGCCGAAGGGCCTCCAGGATGTCCGCCGGCCGGCGGAAGGGGCAGTCGTCGGCCGAGCTGCGGGCGCGCGGCGCAAAGCTCAGCGCCCGGCACTCGCGCGCGGCGATCTCGACGGCAGCGCGCACCGTGCGCGGGGTCATCGCCTCGGCGCTCCCGGGCCCCGCGTCGGCCTCACCATCCCCGACGTCGGTGTCGCTCAGGGCGCGGGCCAGTCCCTGGACCTTGTCACGCTCGATCTCCACGGCGCGCTGGGCTCCATCGAGCTGGGCGGCGAGCCCGTCGCGGTCCGCGTGCAGGGTCTCGACCTCCGCCGCCAGACGCTCGTACTCGGCCAGCCACTCCGGCGGTTGCTCGTCGCCGGCACCTCCGGGCCCCGCCGCAGCGTCGACGGCGGCGCGATCAGCGCGCGCGGCCCGGTCCCGCTGACGCTCGGCCTCGCTGCCCGCCCGGTCGGCCTCGGCCCGGGCCAGAGCGGCGTCGGCCCGGGCATCGCGCAGGGCTCCGTCGGCCTCCTCGCGAGCCTGCTTGGCCCGGTCGAGCTGGCGGCGCAGCTCGGGCATACGTTGAGCGTCGCGCTCCAGACCCTGCTGGCGCCGGCGCTGCTCGCGCTCACGCTCCTCCCATGCCTCCGCCCGCGCCTGCTCGGCCCGACCGAGCGCGACAACGGCGCTGTCTTCGATCCCCGCCGCGACATGGAGGTCCTCCCACGAGCCGAACAGCGCCTCGACCTCGGCGATCCGCGGCCGCTCGCGGCTGGCGTACCAGTCCTCGGCGAGTGGCGGGCGGGCGAGCATGGCGGCGTCGCGGTAGAAGTGGTAGAGCACGTTGAGCCGGGCCACGTCGTCGACGAGCTGGTCCGCGTACATCGGGTCGGGCGGGATCCCGTGCGGGCCCGGCTCGCGCTCGTCGGCGACCGGTGGGTCGGCGGCCGAGTCAAGGGCGTCCGGCGCCACTCCGGGCCGGGGCTCGGGCTCCCCGGGCGGGTCGGGCCCCGGAAGCCCGTCGCCGTCGCCGATGGCGACGGGGAACTCCTCGGCGATCGGCACCGGGGCGTGGGGGTCTTGGCGTTCCCGCTGTCGGCTGCGCTTGCCCATCCCGATCGGGCACGGTAGCCGGCCACGGGCCAGGCCATGAGCGTCGCGCGGCTATGGACGGGCGCTATCTGTGGATGGTTACCGGTACACCGGGCCCCACGCGGGCCGCCAGGTAGCTGATGGCGGCGGTGTCAAGCCGCATGCAGCCGTGGGAGACCGCGCTGCCCAAGGCGCCGCCGAGGTTGTTGCGTCCATGGATCGCGATCTGCCCCGGTCCGCCGGAGAATTCTTGCAGCACGTTCGAGCGTGCGCTGAGCGCGAGGGCAAACGGGCCGCCCGCCTCGGTGTCCGGCATCTTCTCGGTCTCCTCGACGAAGAACTGGCCGGTCGGGGTCGGCGTCGAGGGCTTGCCCACCACGACTTGGAAGCGTCTCGCCAGGCGGCCGTGGCGGTAGATCCACATGAGCCGCTCCGACGTGTTCACGACGATGTGCCAGTCGGTGACGAGCTCACGCGTGCCGTTCTTGACGATCCAGCCGCTGAGGCCATTCGGGCGCCCGGGAAGCATCACTTTCAGCCAGCGCGTCCCGCCGCGGCTGCTTGCTTGTCCGATGACCGGGAGCGTGGTCTGCTCGCCGGTGATGGGCCGCTGCGCGCGCACGGAGGCCACCAGCGGCGCGCTCGTCCGGGGCGAGCGGTGCGCGCGGTGGTCGTGGAGCAGGACGGCGAGCACCTGGGTGGCGCTGACGCGGTGCGACGTGTTGGCGGCGGCGGCGGTCGAGACGGCCGGCAGAGCGCTCAACGCGCACGCCAGCATGACAAGCCCGCAGGCCAGCTTGGTGTGAAGCCGGCGAAGCATCTCGGACCGGCGCGGTGCGCCGGTCCGAGATGTGCGCGGCAGCATGGTGGTCATGCCGACTCGCCGGGCCATGTCAGCCGGTGAACCCACGCCGGTTCTGTGAGGTCGGCGGCCGCGCGGGCGAGCGGTGCGATACGCGCTGCTGGGTGATGCGTCGGGCGCGCTCGCGGGCGAGCCGGAGACGTCGGGCGCGTTGTCGGGCGAGGCGCAAGGCGCGCTGGCGGGCCCTGCGGCTCTTGCTGGTCGTGTTCCTCGATCCGATCGGCTGACCGGTCGTGGAGCCCGGCGTGCCGCCGGTGCCTGTACCCGGCGTGCCGCCCGTGCCGGTGCCGCCGGTGCCGCCGGTGCCCGGCGTGCCGCCGGTGCCTGTACCCGGCGTGCCGCCCGTGCCGGTGCCGCCGGTGCCGCCGGTGCCCGGCGTGCCGCCGGTGCCTGTACCCGGCGTGCCGCCGGTGCCGGTGCCGCCGGTGCCGCCGGTGCCGCCGGTGCCCGTCTGGCACGCCGAGGTGGTGATCGTGTTCGTGTCCAGGTTCACCGCGCCGTTTCGCGCCAAGAGCCGGCCGTCGAGCTTGGCGCCGGTCTGGGCAGTTATCGTGGTCAACGCCATGACGGTCCCGGCGAATGTCGAGTTGGTCCCCAGCGTGACGGAGGCGCCGACCTGCCAGAAGACGTTGCAGGGCTGGGCTCCGTTGACGAACAAGACCCTGGTCGCCGAACCTGTGGTGATCGAGCTGCCGACCTTGAAGATGAACACCGCGTTGGGGTCACCCTGGGCGTTGAGGGTCACGTCGCCCGCCGAGAACAGCAGTTGGGATGAGGCGTCATAGACGCCCGGCGTGAAGCTCTGCCCGCTGAGGTCGGTGCCGGCCGAGTTGGCGCTAGGCCGTCCGGCGGCATCGTTGTAGGCGGTGGTCAAGCTGTTCTGGGCGTCTCCTGCCACGGCGTCGTTGATGTGCTGGGACCCGACGACGATCGGAGCGCCGGTCACCGACGAGCCCGGAGACAGCCCGAGGTCGCCGAACATCGTCGTAAGGCCGGTGTTGGTGACCGTCGAACCGGCCAGGACCGAGAAGCTGCGGGCAGTTCCGAGGCCCACGGGCGCGTCGGCGGCCTGGGCGCTGCCGGCTGGCAGCACGCTCAGCAGCGAGATCGCCGAGACCACCCCCACAGCCGCCCGCTTGCCGCCGGCTCGGGCGGGTCGTCTGGGTCTCGTGGCACGCTTTGCCTCGAGCTGGTGCGTGCGGGGCGTGGTACTCCTCATTGGGACTCCTCGATTGCGGCCTGAAGACACCCGTGGGGGCGGGGCTCGATCCCCGGTCTCCTGCGACCTAATCTCTATGACGTCACCGCCGGGCGCGTTGATTAGCGACCCGTTGCCAGCTGGACGAATTGCGGATTGCCCTGCGAGGGCCCGGTCGACCCGCGTTCCCACCGGGCGATGAGCCTCTCAGCAGCCGAGACGAGCCCGGGCGCCGCTGCCTGACGCCCGTGGGCGTGATCTAGCGGCGCGGCGGCAGCGCGGTCGGGCGTTCGGCGTCGTGCACCGGAGCTCGGGGCGGCAGCGCCGACAGCTCACGGCGCGAGGAGACGCCCAGCTTGCGGTAGATGTTGCGCGCGTGGGTGCGG
>JAABUZ0100003993.1_pt1 | contig 20922 bp, 17 predicted proteins | sample 5562091 | NCBI WGS metagenome assembly JAABUZ01 (sample SAMN12813069, study PRJNA571459) | rock metagenome | isolation source: Antarctica rocks | place: Antarctica: Victoria Land, Linnaeus Terrace sud | collected 2015-12-21 | reverse complement strand
TGGGCAGCGGCACCTTTAAGATCGTAAAACCGAAACGTCAATCTCATAAGCGCCGGCAATCCGCGCTGAAGGGCACTACCCGCGGGTCTCGCAAGTAGCTACATGTTTTGAGTGACCTTGCTGAGAGTACGCGGCTGATCAGGATTTATTCCTTTCACTTCGGCAAGGCTCGCTGCAAACAATTGTCCAGGAATAATAAAGGGAATGGGCGTGAAAATGTCTTCCGGCAAGTTATCGTGTTTGCTCAGCGCGGCTGGAATGACGATGGGTTTTTGCGTCAGCTTTTGCCTTTCCAGCGTACTTTCATGACTCCGGTCCGTGATAACGAGAGTTTCCGCGCCAATCGCTTTGAGTTTCCCAAGCAGCTCCGACATCGGGTTCCAAGTAACGCCGGGAGGGCAGAATAAAAAAGCCGGAAATGACGCCTCGAGCATGGCAATAGGTCCATGGAGCAGGTCGGCTGATGAAAAGCGCTCGGCTACGACGTAGCAAGTCTCCATAAGTTTCAGAGCGAACTCGAATGAATTAGAGTAGTTGAGGCCGCGCCCGATGCAAACCGCGTGTTCCATAAAGCAGTAGCGTTCAGCGCGGCTTCGCACTTCGTCTTCCGTGTCAAGCGCCGCTGACGCATCTTCCGGGAGATGCTGCAAGTCTTCCTGGCACAGTGGCGCCCCCAACGCGTAAGCCAGCAAGTACAGGCAGGCCAGCTGACCGGTGTAGGTCTTGGTGGCGGCCACGCTTTTTTCCTTGCCGGCTCTCACCAGAAAAACATGATCCGCTATTCGGGCCAGCGTGCTTTCATTCTCATTGGTGATTCCAATGGTGAACGCGCCTTGTTTTTTTGCTTCTTCCAGAACAAGATTGGTGTCGGTTGATTCACCAGACTGTGAGATAGCGACAAGCGCCGCGCCTTGCAACTGCAACTGTGAGCGGTAAAGAGTGATCACCGAGGGCGCGGCCAGCGAAACGGGTATCCCCGTCGTAATTTCAAGCAAGTAGCGCCCAAACTGAGCGGCATTATCCGATGTTCCGCGAGCCGCAAGAATGATCGTGCGAACAGGATGTTTATTGAAGTGCTGCCGAAGCTGTTCGGCATGACCCCATTCGGCAAGCAATGTACGCTCAATCGCTTCGGGCTGTTGACGAATTTCGTCGCACATGGTTGACATGCCAGTAAAGATAACAAAGCCAGCAGATTGTTAGAGCAGCACGCGTTGACCACGGACAGGTCCAATCAAGTACTGCGGGCTGATGGAGGACATGGGAAGGCGGGTTATAGCAGGTTTAACGATTATCAGCGTGTTGCTCGTCTGTGTATCGCGGGTATTTTCACTCAAAAGTTGATTCAGCCCAGGAATTTGCGACAGCCCGATCAGCCCATTTCTCGTTGCGCTGACCGAATTTGCATCCAGCCCGGCAAGAATGGCCCACTCCCCTTCCCGCACATTCACGGTTCCCTTGAAAGCCCGTTGGGAAACAGCCGGAATAGTATTAAACGTTTGAGTTCCCAGCGCCTTGTAATCGGCTTCCACATCCATTCCGACATTGCCGTTTCCCGAGACCCTCGGGGTCAGTTTCAGGATGATGCCTAAATCAATCAGTGAGATCTGCGGGGCCGGGTTGTAGATGGAGCCGGACCCTTGATTGAATCCGGTGTAAAGGCTTTGCGCGATGGGATATTGATCGCCGACATGGAAGCTGGCGGTCTGGCCAGAAGCGACGACCACGGTAGCATCATAAACGATATGACTGAAAGAGTTCGCGTAAGTGGCGAAAAATGTGGAATCACCAAGCCCGAGACCAAAAAATGTCGCGCCGCCGCCAAAAGTCATAAACTTAGCGGCGTTGGAAATGGTAGGAAGAATGGTTTTAAAGCCGTGCAAACGTCCGAAATCGGCCAGTTGAAAGGTGGTCGGCAGAGCTAAACCATAGTGGTAATTGCGCTCCGCGTCGATACTCAGAATCTGCACTTCAAAAGAGACTTGCGCCCTGGGAAGGAGCAAGGCTTCCAGAAGCGACCGGGCGACGTGCGCGCGCGTGACCCGGTCGCGAATCATAACAGTGCGATTGACGCTGTCGTAACCAACCGCTCTCATGTTGAGCACGCCGCGAACGGCGTTCGCGGTCTCAATGAGGTCTTTCTGGTCGAGAGCATTCGGCAACGGAAAAGTGAGCAGGATTTGCGGTTCCAACTGACTGCGCTTTTCTTCGCTGTTGCGAGCGACGAATATGTGCTTTTCCGCGATGGGAAACAGGAAAGTGTCCGTAGCGGCCGTTAAAGCCTCCATGGCCGTCGGGAAATCCGCTTTATCAATTTGGAAATGCAGGTTGGATTTAGGTTCCAGTTGCGGATCAAATGTGGCGCGAATGCCGTAAGCAGCCGTCACCTGCTGAAACAGAGTTCGTTCATCGCCTCTCACATCGAAGCTGGCGGAAGCGGACGAAAACTGTAAATGCGGCAAAGGCCCGAGGTTTTCTTGCTGTTCCCAGCTTTTTTGAGAAGCGATCTCAACGGGAGGCTCCGGGTTGCGGCTCTCGTTTTCGATAGCTCTGAGGTCAGCCGAAATATCAGCATCCTGCACATCCGCCTTGGAAAGCAACTTAGCGGACGGCGCGAGCGCGTCGCGGTTGGCGGCGTACGTCGGATTATGACTATCACGAGCCGCAGCTTCCGAGTAAAGCAGGTAAGCGCGAACAATCTGCCCTCCGCTGCGGGCTTTGTCCGCCTGACGCGCCAGTTCGGCGGCAATGGAATTAGCAGCCGCCAAACACGTCGCAGCCACACATAAACAGGCGCTAATGCGAGCAATCAAATGTTTAAGACGCACGGCGACAGGCCAACGTTGAAGGAAATCGCGCGATCCTCAATGGCCGGGAGCAACGTATCCGGGCGGGTGAGCGGCTCCTTCACCGAAGAAATACTCCTCCATCTGACGCAGCAAAAACTCTTGCGCCTCCGGTGTTCCCAGGTTGAGCCGGTATTCGTTCATGATCATTTTCATTTGCTCAACCCACATTTTCCAGGCCTCTTTAGAGACGTTATCGTAAATTCGTTGCCCTAATGGATGGTTATCGAAAGGCACTTCATCAAGCCCAGGCAGTTCCTTGTGAAGCTTGACGCAAAAGACCATCCGCTCAGTTTTCGGGGTAGACCCCGTAGCGCTTGCCATTGCAATCTCCTCGTGTTTCTTCTTTGAGGATAGCCCAAGGTCGGAGCATGGCCAGGCTGTTTTAGCCAGCGCAAGGCATGCCAGCGGCATCGATGGGCGCGGAAACGTTCGGAGTTACCCGCTTCTCGTTTTCCCGCTGAAGAAAAGAAGATAAGCGGAGCAAGGATGACTCCTCCGCAAAGTGCTGCTGTACGGCCCGCAGATACCGGCGAAGCACATCCGGCTTGGAAGATTTGCGAATCCGGCTGCTCTGCAAATCAAGCAAAAGCTCCAGTTCGCAGGGCGTAAAGATGTGACGCCGTACAGAGCCGTTGATCACTTCTTGAACCAGTTGGCTAAACGACGCCAAATCAAGGCGTTCCTCGCGTATATCAGTCACGCATACACAGTGGCGGCAAAGCCGGATATTTCTTAAATTTTGCGATTAGCCTGTCTGAAGCAACACTACTCATTGAGCAAAGTGGCCTATCTCTCCGCAGCTTTGGTGATTCTGCCCGACGCTTGGGCCGCCGCTTGGCCCTGGCTGCTGCGGGTACTTGCCAACTTGCTGCTCCTGAGCGGAGTTGATGATTTCGTGCCCCTTCTGATTTGCTTTGTTTACTGGGTTCGAAATGCCGCCCAAAAGCCTGTTCCGGCGAAGGCCCCGACAGGGGAGCGGCGCATTGCCGTCTTTGTTCCCTGCTGGCAAGAGTCGGAGGTGATTGCGAGCATGATCCGGCACAACCTGGCGGCCATCCGGTATGGCAACTACGATTTTTTCCTCGGCGTTTATCCTAATGACCCGGCTACGGTGAGCGTTGTCGAGAGCCTCTGCGCGAATTACCGGAACGTACATATGTCGGTTTGCCCGCACCCTGGACCCACTTCCAAAGCGGACTGCCTGAACTGGATCTACGCTTGCATGTCTCAATGGGAAGATCAGCAAGGAATCGAGTTCGACACAGTGGTGCTGCACGACGCGGAGGACCTGATCCATCCCGAGGCGCTGGCAACAATCAACAGGGAACGCGCCGTGCATGCCATGGTCCAGGTGCCTGTGCTGCCGTTGCCCACGCCGTTTCGAGAGGTGACGCACGCTGTTTATTGCGATGAGTTCGCCGAGTTTCAAACCATTGACATGCCCGCGCGCGGCTTCTGCCGTTCGTTTATTCCTTCCAATGGAGTCGGAACCGGATTCGCGCGCCACATTCTCCAGCGGCTCGCCCGTGAGCGCCGAAAAGTTTTTGATCCCTTAAGCCTGACGGAAGACTACGAGATCGGCGTGTATATTCATCAGGCCGGGTTTTCGCAACTGTTTGTGCCGCTGCGCTGCGATACGCCCGATATCGTCGCGACACGCGAGTACTTTCCGCGCCGGGTGAAGTCCGCTATCCGGCAGCGTACGCGGTGGGTCACGGGCAATGCGCTGCAAAGCTGGGAGCGCTATGGCTGGCGCGGCCCTTTATCAACCAAGTATTGGTTTTGGCGGGACCGAAAAGGCTTGGTTGCGAATGGGCTCAGTTTCCTGACCAATCTTCTGTTCATCACCGGGCTGTTAACTTTTCTGTGGAGTTCCCTTACGCATGGGCGCTGGGTGCTGGCCGTGCCGCATCCGGAAATCGTGCGGCTTTGTTTTATTACGTCAGTATTGCAATACTTCCGGATCACCCTACGTATGATCTGCGTGGCTCGGATTTATGGCGTGATCTTTGCCTTGGGAGTTCCGCTGCGATGCCTGCATGGAAATCTCATCAATAGTTTTGCTTCCTGCGGCGCGCTGCGGCGGTTTGCCAAGTCGAAGCTGCAGGGAGGGCCGCTGGTTTGGCTGAAAACAGAGCATGCGTACCCGGCGCATGGCTGTCTGCCCGCTCACGGACGCGATCTTTCGGATGTGCTGGTAAGTTCAGGCATTGTTTCCACGGAAAGCCTCCTCGCTCTCAATGCGCGGATCACATCCGCCAACGAATTAGCTGATTTTTTGCTGGCTAAAAAGGCGGTGTCCGACGGAGAGCTTTGCCGGGCGCTGAGCTTGCAGCCGGGCCTGGCTTCGACGCGGGTGGAGGCCCGCCAAGTCAAACCGCGAATCGTGCAAAGCCTGCCGACGCACGTGCAGGAACGTTTCGGCATTGTCCCTTATTGCGTGGACGCTGGAAAGCTCATGGTGGTGGGAACACGCGTGCCATCGCCGGGTATTTTTGAGGAACTGAAAACATTTACTCGTTTGCCGGTTGAATTTCAGTTAGTGACGAAGCAGAACTTTGAAGAATTGCGGGAGCTTCGGAAACTGTTCTAGCGTTTGCCCGGCTGTTTTCCTTGCGGATTGAAAACGTCAATGGGCGAGAAGTCCACAATCTTCCACTTACCTTTTTTTCGCGCCAAACGGATGGTGATGTTCGCGCTGCGACGATCACTGGAACTGGCCATGGAATCCGAAGCTGATCTGGCGTTGGTCAAGGTAAGAGTCCAGTTCACAAGCAGTTTGGTTTCCGCTTCTTCGTCCTGCTCATCCAGAATTTCAACCTCGCTCGTCACGTCGAATGCGGTTGTCAAGCCCTGGAAGTAATCTCTTAGCTGCTGATAGTCCTTGCATGACTTGTCAAAAGGACCAAGCGCGTCCGATGGATTGCCGCTTCCCAGAGCGGAAGCCACGTAGGTGATGGGCGCGCGCACGTCCGAAGCGCGATCGGCGCGCAACGGCGGAGCACCCGCCAGCAGCGCCCATACGATAACGCCGAGAGCGCCTTTCCGGCATGTCCGTTTAGGTTCGATAGCTGCCATTAATTCGGATGTAGCCTTCCGTGAGATCGCAAGTGAAAAAGCGCGCTTCGCTTTTGCCGCCCTCATGCAAATGAAGACGAATGATGACCTGCTGCTCATCGAGCTTGGACTTCAAAGCAGCTTCGTCCATCTCCACCGCCAGACCGGCGCGGCAAACAGAAACACCCTGTAGATCAATATCGACCTTTGCCGGATTAAATTGGACACCGGCGTAGCCGGCCGCAGCCAGAACGCGTCCCCAATTCGGATCACTGCCCGCAATCGCGGTTTTCACCAGCGGAGAGTTGGCAATCGACCTTGCCACTTTGCGGGCATCCTCGTTGGATTTGAAGCCGATTGTTTCCACGATGACCAGCTTGCGGGCGCCTTCTCCATCGGCGGCAATCTGTTCGGCAAGGCTTGCCATCACGCGATTGACGCCTTCCGAAACACGCTGACGGTCCTGGCCTGTCGGTTTGATGCCCGTTGCGCCGCTTGCCAGAAGAACCACGGTATCATTCGTGGACATATCGCCATCCACGGTCAGCGAATTATAGCTCCGCTCCGTGCCGCGGGCCAGCATTTCACGAAGAACAACGGCTGAGATATCAGCGTCGATCATCACGAAGCCCAAGGTGGTGGCCATATTGGGATGTATCATGCCGGAGCCCTTGGTCATGCCGGCGATCCGAACGGTCCCGCCGCGAACAGCGGCTTCTTCCGAGGCCATTTTTACCCGCAGATCAGTAGTCATCAAGGCGTGAGCGACAGCGGCAAAATGACCGCCCGCTAAGTTCTCGACGAGCTTGGGAATGCTCTTAACCAGGAGATCCTCATTGAGTTCCACGCCGATCACGCCTGTCGAAGCGGGAAGAACGTATTCCGTTCTGGTGTGGAGAGCTTTCGCGACCGCCTTGCAGGAAGATAACGCGGCACGGTCGCCCGTTCGCGTGGCGCAGTTGGCGTTTCCGGCATTGATCAGAATGGCCGATACTCTTCCGCCCGAGGAGCGGAGGTGTTTGCGGCAAAGCTGAACAGGAGCCGCCTGCACGACGTTTTGCGTGAAAACAGCAGCCGCGTTGGCCGGACGATCGGCGACAATCAGCCCGACATCGTCTTTTTGCTCCTTGCGGATGCCTGCATACGCCGCGGCGTAGCGAAAGCCCAAAGGCAGCGTCACTGTTCTTCTCCCATGCGTTCTCCCCTTACCGGTTTATAGCCATTGATGAAAGCTTCCGCCAGCATCCGCTTTTTGCCGGACGGCTGCACTTCCAGCAATTCGAGCACAGTATTTTCGCCGCATCCGACCAACAGACGCCGTTTCTCGATTTCAACCCTGCCCGCTTCAAGCGACGCGTCGCCTTGCGGAAGCGCCCGAACAATAGCGAGCGGCTGCCCGCGAAAGGTAGTGTAAGCGCCCGGCCAAGGATCAAAGCTGCGCAAGCGGTTATAAGTTTGTTGAGCGGGCCTTCGCCAGTCGATGCGGCCATCTTCCCTTTTCAGAATAGGCGCAAGCGTCGCTTGCGAGTCGTCCTGCTTTTCACGGTGGACATGGCCTGCTTGTATCTGCTCAATTGCTTGTATTAAAAGACCGGCGCCCATCGTGGCGAGCCGCCCGCCGAGTTCCGGCGCAGTCTCGTCAGGACGGATTTCACAAGACACTTTCAGCAGCATGTCGCCCGTATCTAGGCCGGCATCGATCTGCATAATCGTCACGCCTGTCTGCTCCTCGCCATGGGCGATGGCCCACTGAATCGGCGCGGCGCCGCGGTATTTCGGCAGAAGCGAGGCATGCACGTTTAGAATGCCATAGCGCGGCAGGTCGATGATGCTTTGCGGAATGATTTGTCCATAGCCCACCACGACCATCAGATCCGCCGTGAGCGAACGCAGTTGCTCAACAGCTTCCGGCCGTCGAATTCTTTCCGGCTGGTACAGCGGCAAGCCGAGGGTCCGCGCCGCTATTTTTATAGGTGATTCCGCTACTTGGTTGCCGCGTCCCTTTGGCCTATCAGGTTGCGTAAACACGGCTACGACCTGATATCCGGAGGAAACTAAAACTTCCAGTGACGGAACGGCAAATAGCGGCGTACCGAGGAATATGACTCGCATGGAGAGCGTCTCAGCTTCCTACTCCCATTCGCCTGCCTTTTGCAGTTTTTTGATTTTGCGCCGAATGATGTCGCGCTTCAGGGCGCTCAGGTGATTGAGAAAAAGAATGCCGTTCAGATGGTCGATTTCATGTTCAAGAGCCCGGGCCAGAAGCTCCTCGCCCGGCAGTTCGACCGTTTCGCCTTTTACGTTCTGAGCGCGAACCACGACTTTGCTGGCGCGAGTAACCGGCTCACGAAATCCTGGAATGCTCAGACAGCCTTCTTCTCCGGTCTGCTTTCCTTCCCGAAACGTGACTTCCGGGTTGATAATGATAACTTTTTTCGATTCATCCTCACCGACGCTGGTGTCAATGATCGATATCCGCTTCAGAACCCCCACCTGCGGAGCGGCCAAGCCGACACCTTTCGCCGCGTACATGGTTTCCCACATATCGGCAATCAGTTGATGCAGTTCGGGAGCGTCAAACGCCGTGACCGGCTCAGCCCGTTGTTCCAGCACCGGGTCACCATACTTGAAAATCTTTCGAATCATTTTGCGTGTAGATGAGCAAGCTCAAACGAGGCAATCCGGATAACTCATTCAGATCCGCTCCCCGGCAGTCTTGCCCTGTTTTCTTAAAATTCCTTTACCTGGGCCATATAACCGTCGTAGTTGCGTTTTGTTTCACGCAGGGAGTCGCCGCCAAACTTCTCCAAAAATGCTTGGGCCAGAACCAGCGCGACCATCGCCTCGCCGACGACACCCGCCGCTGGCACAACCGCCACATCACTCCGTTCATACGCAGCTAGAGCGGGCTCGCGAGTGGGCAAGTCAACCGACTCCAAGGGCCTGCGCAGGGTTGAGATCGGCTTCAGAAAGCCTCGCACGACGACATCCTGACCGTTGGTGATACCGCCTTCGAGACCACCGGCGCGATTCGACCCGCGATGGAACGCTTGTTGCTCTTTATTGTAATGAATGGTGTCCTGCACAGCGGAGCCATAGGATCGGGCGCCCTCTTCGGCATGGCCGATCTCAGCGCCTTTTACCGCTTGAATGGAAACAATAGCTTGCGCCAATCGTCCATCCAGCCGCGTATCCCAGGCAATATGCGATCCCAAACCGGCGGGAAGCCCATGCGCTACTACTTCAAAAACGCCGCCAATGGTGTCGCCGGTGCGGTAAGCATGATCCACTGCTTCCTTCATGCGCCGTTCGGTTTCCTCATCCACGCAGCCGAGAAGAACCTGCTCCCGTTCACTCAGCGCTGCTATTTCCTCCCACTGGGCGGAGCGCTGGAGGTGAACCGGTCCAACCCCTACAACGTGACTCAACACGTCTATGTCAAACTGTCTCAAAAATGTTTTCGCCAGCGCTCCCAGAGCGACCCGCGCCGCCGTTTCACGCGCGCTGGCGCGCTCCAGCACGTAGCGCGCCTCGGAAAAATCATACTTGATTGCGCCGGGCAGGTCCGCGTGACCCGGCCTGGGGCGATAAACCGCTTTTTCCTGACCGGCCACGGCATCTTTCGACTCCACAGGCAATGTTCCGGTCCAATTCTTCCAATCCTTGTTCTCAATCAGAATGGCGATGGGAGAACCAATGGTTTGCGAGTGGCGCACCCCGGAAACAATCCGGACACGATCCGTCTCGATCTTCATCCGCCCGCCGCGCCCAAACCCCTGCTGCCTGCGCCAAAGTTGACGGTCCACATAATCTAGACAGACGGGTATACCGGCCGGCAAACCCGTGAGGGTGGCAACCAGGCACTCTCCATGCGACTCACCTGCTGTTTCAAAGCGCAACATCCAGTATTTTTTATGGTAACGGAGCGAGCGGTTAAACCATTTGTTTCAGTGAGAGAATCAGAATGACGGAGGCAGGTTGTCCATTTCTCATTTTCCTCAGGCAAACCGAGTGGAAGAAACGCTCCGCTTAGCCAGTCGGCGTAAGCTGCTGGTGGAGGCGGCGGAACAAGTGGCGTGGGTACTCGGAATTGCCTTGAGCGGCTTTATTTTCATTTTGCTGCTGGGAACAGGCTTGCTGGGCTGGTGGTGGGTAGTATTACTGAGCGCCGTTGGTTTAGGGATCGTGGCGCTCCGTTTGCATGCACGGTCGCTTTCCCGTTATCGCGTGGCGCAGGTGTTGGATCGAAAGTTATCGCTCAGTGACGCGCTCTCGACTGCGCACTTTCTGTTATCCGGCAACGGGGCGCACCACGGCCGCGAAGCAGCGCGTTTCCAGTTGGAACAGGCAACCCAGGTGGCCGCCACGATCAGAATCAACGATGCGTTTCCCTTTCGAGCCAAACGAGCATGGGTCCTTTGCGGGGCGCTGGCCGCAGTCTGTTTCGGTCTCTTCGCGCTCCGCTACCTCGTTACACAAAGCCTGAGTTTGCATCCTTCCCTCGTTGCGTTCCAGATGCCGCCCGCTATCGAGCGCCTGCAACAATCGCTGCGGCCAAAGCAGGATCATCTCGAAAAGCCGCTCTTGCCGCGTCGCTACGCTGCTGATCCGACAGCAGCGGATTCTCGGGAAGCAAGGGACAGCCGCAACTTACCGAGCGAAGCGTCCGAACCGGCGGGAACTGGCGACCGTAACGGCGATCCGACACAGGCGCAAACTCAAACTCCCGGCAAAGGTGAGAAACAGGCGCCCGAAGGCAAATCGGAGGCGCGTGCCGGAAACCAAACCTCTTCGCAAGGAGAAAGCACCGGGAAAACGGAGGAGCGCAACGATCCGCAATCGGGAACGCAGCAGGCAGCAAGCGCCAAGGAGCAGCCGGCCAACGGTCAAAACAGCTCGCCCGGATTGATGAACCGCATGAAGGACGCGCTTTCCAACATGATGGCGAAAATGCGATCGAATGGAGCGCCGCAGCAGCCTGGGCAGCAGCAACGCAGCGAACAGCCGCAAGATGAAGCAAAGAACGGCCAAAGCGCATCCGCGGCTAACGCCGCGCCAAAACCGGGCCAAGGTAGCCAGCAGAACGAGCAATCGAGCGAGAACCAAAATGCGGAAGGTCAGGCGCAAGGCCAAACATCCGAGCGCCCGCAAAACTCACAAGGTCACAGCAGCGATCAGTCCGCGCAAAAAGGTTCCGATGCCCAGTCCGGCGTGGGGCGGCAGGACGGGGACAAAGCCATCAAAGACGCCGCGCAGTTACAAGCTATGGGAAAACTGGCCGAGATCGTCGGCAAGCGCTCAGCAAACCTGACCGGCGACATGACAGTGGAAACACCATCGGGCAAGCAGCAGTTGAAAACAGCCTATTCGCAGCAAATGGGGCATCACTCCGACTCAGGCGGCGAGATCAATCGTAACGAAATTCCCATGATGTACCAGCAGTACGTCCGCGAATACATGGAGCAAGCGCGCAAGCAGCAGGTAAAAAGCAAGCCCTGAGCGGAAGGTGCTGATTGCGTTTGCAGTTAATTTTCATTGACTAAACTCCGTTGGACAAAACGCCACATTAAGTGCGCCACCCTTCTCAACTAACAATTCCAGACTGGTCTGACAATACCCTCCTTCTAAGTAGCCGACTCTACGAACAAGTGGTCTGGTAGCAGTATCCCGTTAATCCAAACCTATTGTGGTCTTCGGCTATCTGCTCTTGACAGAGGATCGAAATACTAATATGCTGTACCCATAACAAACATATGCCTAAATCTGAAATGCCTTCAGGTGCATTAGTTCTCTTAATCCTCCGTGTTCTTCGCTCAGGGACTTTGCATGGGTACGCGATCGCCCAGCGGATTCACTCCCTCTCGTCTGAAGTGTTGCAGGTGGAGGAGGGCGCTCTCTACCCTGCTTTGCAGAAAATCCTGCTCAAGGGTTGGGTGATTTCTGAGTGGGGCATCTCCGAAACAAATCGCCAGGTCCGCTTTTATCGCCTCACAGCAGCTGGACGAAAACAGCTCGATAACGAACTGTCCGGTTATGAACGCGTCCACGCGGCCATCCGATCCGTTCTGCGCACGGCGTAAAGGAAACTGGCCCATGTCCGAATGGATTCGACGTCTCCGGTATCTGCTGCAGCGCCGCCGCTTCGATCAGGAACTGACAAACGAAATGGAGTTTCATCGCGAGATGGCGGCACGCGACGGGGGCAGGCCATTCGGAAACACGCTCCGCCTTCGCGAAGAGGCGCGCGATGCCTGGGGTTGGACGTGGATGGAACGGCTAGCGCAGGATCTTCGCTATGCGGCTCGGCAGCTGCGAAAGTCGCCTGGGTTCACACTGGCAGCGATTCTGATGCTGGCTTTCGGAATTGGCGTCAACGTCGCGGCTTTCGGCTTTTTCAATTTAATGGTGCTCCGTCCGCTGCCGGTACGCAATCCCCATACACTCCTGCGATTTAAACGGCGTGCTCCCAAGAGTTACGCGTCCCAAATACCTTATCCGGAAATGGCCTTCTTCCGTGATTATGCAAAGACGCTCTCAGCAGTCATAGCCTTAACGGACGCGAAACTGGCCATAGAGGGAACGGAAAAGCCGCTCACAGCGCACTTTGTCACTGCGAATTTCTTTAGCGAACTCGGAGCACAACCAACGCTCGGACGCCTACTTGATCCTGCCCAGGACGGAGCGCTCGGCGCGGAGCCAGTAGTTGTCCTGAGTCAGGGATTCTGGCAACTCCACTTTGGCGCCAGTCCATCCGTTGTTGGCAGGACTATTCGCCTCCATGGCCGACCGGCTACCGTGATTGGCGTCGTCTCCGGCGGCTTTACGGGTCTCAGCATGGAAGATCCCAACCTCTGGTTGCCGATCACGCAACAGCCGTATTTCTTGACTGGTAGTCATCTCTTGACAGACTTCTCCGTGGAGGCGCCTGGCGTGACGATGTTTGGGCGGTTACAACCGGGCTTTACGGCGATAGCGGCCGAGAACGAATTGAGATCACTGGCAGCTGTTTTGCACAAGCAGCAACCCGCCGACATTTGGGAAAACGAGAGCCTTCCCAGTTCGCCCGGCGGATACGCAAAAAGTCTGGGCGGAGGCCGCCACGGGACAGGAACAGAGCAGTCGGACGAAGCCTATCCGTTGATGGCTCTCGTGGGCGCGTTAGCGCTGCTGATCCTGGCTGTCGCTTGCGGCAATTTGGGTAGTTTGCTGCTGGCGCGAGGTGTGGCGCGGGAGCGGGAAATCTCCATTCGCAAGGCCGTCGGCGCTGGCAGTATTCGGCTCATTCGCCAGCTTTTCACGGAGAGCCTGCTGCTGGCTTTGCTGGGGTCAGTGGCGGGGTTAGCCCTTGGCTATCTGGTGCTGCGGGGTCTTTTGGTCATGGCGAAAGCTCCGGCTTGGCTGAACGCGGCTCCGGATTGGCGAGTCGCCCTGTTTGCCACCGGCATCGGATTCGCGGCCGCAGTCTTATTTGGTCTGACTCCCGCGTGGCAAGTGGCCCGGCAGCGGCACCGGGCGATCAGGATGAGGCAAGTGCTGATCGGCGCGCAGATCGCCGCTAGTTCCATACTCGTCATTGTGGCGGCTCTTTTAATGCGAGCCCTCGATCACGCCGTATCCGCTCATCCGGGCTTTGAATATCAGCAAGTCGTCTCCATAGACCCGGGCCTAGCCTCCCACGGTTACTCGCCGACTAGCGCACGCACTTATCTGAACACGTTACAGAGCCGCCTCCGCAATGTTCCAGGTATCGAGTCGGTGTCCATGACTTCCGTTCCGCCTTTGGGTAACAAAAAGGTTACTACAGGGGCCGACATCGCGGGACGTTCCATCGACGTTCACATGTACGGCATTGATCCGCCGTTTCTCGGTACGATGAAGATCCCGTTGCTGCGAGGCCGGAATCTCACCCGCATGGATACACGCGCCGTCGTTATCAGCAAGTCGTTAGCCCAACAATGGCCGGAAAGGAACCCATTAGGAAGACCTTTTCAGATAGGAGACACAAGCTATACGGTAGTTGGAATTGTTGGCAGTGCGAGACTGGTCGCACTTCAGGACCCAGATGCAGTAGAAATTTATTATCTAGCCGGGGATGCCGACCTGCCTTCCATGGTGGTGCTTTTAAGAACAGTAGGACCGCCCGAAGGCTTACTTCCGTTCGTGGCGTCGCTGGCAAAATCAATTGATCCGAAGATATTTCCCGATGTTCAACTGGTGAAGAGCTCCTTCCGCCGGAAAATGGAGGGCGCAGAATATGCCGCCCTGTCAGTAAGCGTGCTCGGGTTAGTGGCATTGCTTCTTGCCTGTCTCGGGATTGTGGGCCTCGTCTCGTACTCTGTCTCGCAACGCACGAAGGAGATTGGCATCCGCATGGCGCTCGGCGCGAACTCGGCTCAGGTCTTATCTCTGGTGGTGCGGCAATTGACGCGACCGATCCTGGCGGGATCGCTGGCGGGACTGACCGGAGCAGCCGCGTTATCACAACTCCTGCGCCGGAATCTCTACGGTATCAGCAATCTCGATCCGATTGCCTATCTGGGCGCTATAGGCGTGTTTGTTGTGATAATTGCAGCGGCAGCACTGCTGCCAGCCAGACGTGCATTGCGAGTTGATCCATGGCGATCTTTGCGGCACGAGTAATGCTCCAAGCTCGAAATTGGAGTACTTCGGTCAGTTATCGGCGCTTGGACGTCTCAAGCGCATCCCGGAGATCTGAACCTTTCCGGCATATCTGTTTTCGTTGTCGGCATCCGCCAGATCAAGTCCAGGCTGGAACAAACTAACGCTTGTCGCGGCTTTCCAGTACGGATTGCGCGTAGTAATTCACCACTTTGGCTTCACTGCGCGCCACTTCATAAAAAGCGGAACGCAGCACCTGTTCCTTGCCCTGGAACAAGCCCTGCCGGATTTTTTCCTGCACCCTCGGGTCGCTGAGCTGACGCTGACCGGCGGGCTCCTTCGAAATCAATTTGATGATGCGATACCCTTCGGGCGTGTGAATCACAGGCGAGACTTGGCCGGGCGTCATGTCCAGGATCATTTTGCGGAGTTCCGGATTGGCTTTGTCGAGAGTCGATTCGGGCACAAACCCCAGATCGCCGCCATTGGGAGCAGACGCGGCATCCTCGGAATAGCTTTGCGCCAGCGTGGCGAAATCTTCCCCTTGGCGCACGCGTGATTCGATACCCTGAACCTTCGTGCGCGCCTGCGCATCGTTCTGCGCTTTGTCGTTTTTCAGATTGTTGATGGTGGCGTCGGCGGCCGAAGTTACCAGAATTTGCGCCAGATGAACGTTGTTCTCCGCCAGATTGAAACTGGACTTATTGGCGTTGTAAAAAGCGCTGACATCGGTATCGGAAATGGAAATGTGAGAACCGATTTCCTTGTTGAACAGCTTTTCCACGCTGAGTTCACGGCGGATTTGTGCCCGCAATTCCCCTTGCGTCATTTGACGCTGCTGCAAAACTTTTGTGAATTGCTCTTGCGTGTAGGGAGTTTTCAGCTCATTGAACTTGGCGTCCACATCGGCGTCCGAGGCCAGCAAACCAGTCCTTTCAGCCCGCTGCAACATGATCTCGTTATCGATGAGCGACCGGAGCGTTTCCAGCCGGAGCAGCGTGGTCGCGTCGGCGTTCGTTTTTGCCGGCGCATTCTGGAACTGAGCGGCAATGGCGCGATCCAGTTCCGTATAGCTGATGGAACGTCCATTGACGGTCGCCGCTGTATCCTTTGACACGGGCTTGTGGCAACTTGCCAGCGAAAAAACCAGAGCTACGCCTGGAAGCAGGCCCGTGCCCCGTAAAACGATGTTCATCCGGCCCGCTATCCCTTGGCCTTCCTGATTTCATCCACCAGCGCGGGAACTATTTCAAACAGGTCGCCCACGACTCCGTAATTGGCGGTTTCAAAAATAGGAGCGTTTTCATCCTTGTTAATGGCTACCACCGTTTTTGATCCCTTCATACCGACAAGATGCTGAATCGCGCCCGAAATCCCTATCGCGAAGTAGACTTTGGGAGAAACAGTCTGGCCGGAACTGCCCACCTGACGCTCCATCGGCAGCCATCCGTTATCGCAAATGGGCCGGGAGGCCGCGAGTTCCGCGCCGAGCGCTTCCGCCAGAGCTTCGACCATCGGCAGGTTATCTTTTTCCTTGATACCGCGCCCTACCGACACAATGATATCGGCCGCGCCGAGATCCACAGAGCGCGCCGTTTCCTGATAGGGCGCTTCGGGTTTGCTGCCGATTTGCGATGAGTCGATTTGCACTTTGAAGGATTCGACAGCGCCCGCGTTGTCGGCGCGTTCCGCAGCCCGGAACACACCGGCTTGGACCGATACCAACGCAGGTTCGGCATTCGGATGAATATCAGAATTCAGCTTGCCCTGAAACAGTTGCCGGACAAAGACCGCAGCGCCGCCGTCGAGCTTCACATCTACAACATCGCTGATCAGCGGCTTTCCCAAACGGGCCGCGAGTTTAGGAGCATAATCACGCACTTGATAGGTATGCGGGAAAACGACCACCTGGGGATTTTGCGACTCGATCAGTTGCTGGACGGCGAGCGTGTAACCTTCCGGCGTGTACGGCTCCAGGAGCGCGTTGTCCAAGGCAAAAACCGCGACGCCATAACCGGCCGCCTCTTTTGCCAGCGATTCAATTCCGCTGCCCAGCACGGCGGCGCTCACCGGAAGGCCCATCGCTTCGCCGATTTTGCGGCCCGCTGTCAGCGCTTCAAAGGACATGCGATTCCATTTGCCGCCGCGCTGCTCTAAAATAACCAGAACGCTCATATCACCCGAGCCTCGAACTTCAGTTTTTCCACCAGTTGCCGCGCAATGACGCGGGGTTCGCCGGAGAACATTTGAATACCCTCGTTTTTCGGCGGCAAATAGATCTGTCCGGTGGTCCCTCCCGAATGTAGACCAGCGCCCCCATCCGTCATCGAAACCGTCCGGACCTCCTTTGTTTTGGCTTTTTTGATGCCCATCAGCGTGGCGTACCGCAGCTTTTTAATGCCGGACTGAATTGTCAACACCGCGGGCAAAGGCAGCGTGACGTATTGGTACCAGCCGTCTTCGAGTTCGCGTTTCACTCTGACCTGATTGCCTTGCGGCTCCACTTCCATCACGATAGTCGCGTGAGCGTATCCCAGCATTTCGGCGAGCATGACGCCCGTTTGCCCGTAGCCAAGGTCGTCCGACTGCAAACCGGTCAGGACAAAATCAGGGGCCTCCGAGCCAATGGCGTTCGCTAATAGGCGCGCTGTCGTCAGAGCATCCGGTATTTCATTCTCTTCGGTCTCGACATGGATCGCTCGATCCGCGCCCTTGGCCAAAGCTTCCCGAATGGTTTGCGCGGCGCGCTGGGGACCGGCACAGAGCACAATCACTTCCCCGCCCAGTTTTTCCTTCAGTTGCAGAGCTTCTTCCAAGGCGTAGGCGTCCGGCTCGTTCATTTCATAGGTCAGATCGGATTCGTCCAGGCGTTTACCGGTGCTATCAGCCCGCAGCGTTGCGTCACGCGCGGGAACCTGTTTTACGGAAACTACAATTTTCATGTGGTGCTTTTCAGCCGCCTTCCAGGCAGCTTACTGAGGTGTCCCTTCCAGTATGCCGAAGTGCGCTGACGGAAGCGAGAGAATCGCCGTCCGTTAACGGCGCGTCACCTTCCACCCGCTAACGGGTCTTAGCTTTAGGGCACCTGATACACATGGCACAAACAGCGGCGGACATCATCGTTCAAAGTCTCCTTCATTGGGGCGTGGACACCATTTTCGGCATTCCGGGAGACGGCATTAACGGGATTATGGAATCCCTGCGCAAGGAGAAAGAGAAGATCCGTTTTATTCAAGTCAGGCACGAAGAAGCGGCCGCTTTCATGGCATGCGGCTACGCGAAGTTCACGGGCAGGCTGGGCGTTTGCCTGGCGACTTCAGGGCCGGGGGGCATTCATTTACTGAACGGCTTGTATGATGCAAAGCTCGATGGGCAGCCGGTGCTCGCCATCACGGGAATGCAATATCACGACCTGGTCGGCACCTTTACACAGCAGGACGTAGCCCTGGACCGGCTTTTTCAGGACGTGGCGGTTTTCAACGAGCGGATTATGGGGGCTGCTCATGCGGAGAACATCACTGAATTGGCCTGCCGCACTGCGTTGGCGCGCAAGGGAGTGGCTCACATTACGATTCCCACCGATTTACAAGATCAGGAACTAAGTAAGGACATGCGCTCCATGCGCAATAAGCCGCACCATGTTTCAGATGAGTTTGCGATTGGGTCGCGGCGTCCCACGGCGCAGGAGATTGAAGAAGCAGCAACGGTGTTGAACACAGGCAAGAAAGTCGCTATTCTCGCCGGCCGTGGGGCGTTGAAAGCAGGAACACAGCTCGAAAAAGTGGCCGAACTGCTGGGCGCGCCGATTATCAAAGCGCTGCTCGGGAAATCATGCGTGCCTGATGATAGTCCCTACACGACCGGCGGTTTGGGTTTGCTCGGTACCCTGCCCTCCGAAGAAGCTATGGAGGAGTGCGACACGCTGTTTATCGTGGGCTCTTCCCTGCCCTACATCGAGTTTTACCCGAAGCCTGGGCAGGCGAAATGCGTGCAAATCGACATCGACCCGGTACGCATCGGCTTGCGGTATCCCACTGATGTCGCGCTGGTAGGCGACGCGGGCGAAACACTCAATGCGCTGCTTCCGCGTTTAAAGCAGAAAGACAAGTCGTTCCTACAAAAAGCGCAAGACGGCATGAAAGATTGGAACGAGACATTGGCGACGCGCGGCACGGCAAAGGACATGCCGATGAAGCCGCAAGTGGTGGCCTATGAACTAGGCAAACGGTTGAAAGCTGATGCCATCGTAGCGGGCGATTCGGGCACGAACACGACTTGGTGGGCTCGCTATATCCCGTCACTACAAGGACAAATGCACACCTGCTCCGGCAATCTCGCGACCATGGCAAATGGGTTTCCGTACGCCATTGCGGCGCAAATCGCGTTCCCGAACCGGACGGTGATTGCCTTTATGGGTGATGGCGCATTCACCATGTTAATGGGTGAAATGGCGACCTGCGTGAAATACAGATTGCCCATCAAAATTTTCATCATTAAGAACGGTTCTCTGGGCCAGATCAAGTGGGAGCAAATGGTCTTTCTAGGCAATCCGGAGTATGAATGCGACCTTCAGCCCATCGACTTCGCCGGCGCAGCGCGGGCTTTCGGTATAACGAGCTTTACGATCAATACGCCGGAGGAGTGCGGTTCTATTATCGATCAGGCTTTAGCGACGGACGGACCTGTGCTGGTGGAAGCCGTGGTCGATGGAAACGAACCGCCGATGCCCGCCAAAATCAAGCCGCAGCAAGCGCTTCATTTTGCCGAATCAATGGCCAAGGGAACAAAAGACTGGCAAAAGATTGCAGCCACGATCGCCAAGGATCGCATCCGCGAGTTGGTGTAGAACAGGCGCTGTGATTGGAGCGGCTGTTTTGTTTTACGGTGTGTACCGCTTAAACACAAGGCAGCCGTTTGTGCCGCCAAACCCGAAACTGTTGGAGACGGCGTACTCAATGGCAAGAGGCCGGGCGTGGTTCGGGACGTAGTCCAGGTCGCATTCGGGGTCCGGAAATTCGTGGTTGATCGTCGGCGGCGCGATGCCGTCGCGAATGGCAAGCACGGTAATGCCCGCCTCCAATCCGCCTGCTCCGCCCAGCAGATGGCCGGTCATCGACTTGGTTGAGCTGACCGCCAGATCCTTCGCATGTTCGCCGAAAGCATGCTTAATGGCGCAGGTTTCCGCTTTGTCGCCCTGTCCCGTGGAGGTCCCGTGAGCGTTGACATATTGAACCTTCAACGGTTCAAGACCGGCATCCTTCAAAGCATTACGCATCACGCGATAACCGCCGTCGCCATCGTCCGGCGGCGAGGTTATGTGGTGAGCGTCCGCGCTCATGCCGTACCCGACGATCTCGGCAAAAATCGGAGCGCCGCGCTTTTGCGCCCGCTCCAGTTCTTCAAGAACGAGAATACCGGCGCCTTCTCCCACCACGAAACCGTCGCGTTCTTTGTCCCAAGGCCGGGAAGCCCGTTGAGGCTCGTCATTACGCGTGGAAAGCGCGCGCATCGCCGCGAATCCTCCGATTCCCAACGGCGTCACGCACGCTTCACTGCCGCCGCAAATCATGGCATCCGCGTATCCATGCTGGACAAGCCGGTAGGAGTCGCCAATCGAATGCGCGCTGGTGGTGCAAGCGGTAGCGGTAGCCGAGTTCGGCCCTTTCGCGCCATAGCGAATGGAAACGTAGCCGCTCGCCAGGTTAACGATGCAGGAGGGAATAAAGAACGGCGAAATCCGGTTGGGTCCGCGTTCCAATAAAGTTTTATGCTCGCGTTCAATGACTTCGAATCCGCCAATACCGCTGCCGATATAAACACCGACGTTTTCGGCATCCTCGGGCGAAACCAGCAACTGCGCCGACTTCACGGCGAATTCGGAGGCCGCCATCGCGAACTGAATGAACCGGCCCATCTTTTTCACGTCCTTCTTATCGACGTAATTCAGCGGGTCGAAATCCTTCACTTCGCCGGCAATGCGCGCTGAAAATTGGGAAGCGTCAAATTGCGTAATAGGACCAATGCCGTTTTGTCCAGCCTGGATCGCAGCCCAAGTTTCCTCCGTCCCGATGCCCACGGAAGTGAGCAGTCCGATGCCCGTTACAACTACCCTGCGCCTCACGGCAGTCCCCCAAACCCCTGTTGTATCCGCTCACAATGAAAAATGGTCTGTAACGGCAACTACTTTTTCTTCGCTTCGATGTAGTCGACAGCGTCCTTCACAGTCTTAATCTTCTCCGCGTCATCGTCTGGGATATCCAGGTCAAACGTCTCTTCGAAGGCCATCACCAACTCGACAATATCGAGTGAATCTGCTCCTAAATCATCGACGAACGATGCATTGGGCTCCACTTGGTTCTCATCCACTCCCAACTGCTCAACAATGATTTGCTTTACT
>JAABUZ0100003992.1_pt1 | contig 20923 bp, 18 predicted proteins | sample 5562091 | NCBI WGS metagenome assembly JAABUZ01 (sample SAMN12813069, study PRJNA571459) | rock metagenome | isolation source: Antarctica rocks | place: Antarctica: Victoria Land, Linnaeus Terrace sud | collected 2015-12-21 | reverse complement strand
GGACGCGGCTGTGCGTCCTCCAGGATACACGCCGCCTGGTGGGGCCAGGCGGCCGACCGCGTGGCCACCGGTGTGGCCGACGCGCTGAAGGCGCGGCAGCTAGTAGCCTCAGGCGAGAGCGGGCTGCCCTACCCCGTCCCGCCCTGTCGCCCGACGCGACGCGAGGCTGCCCCCGCATGGGCGGGATATCGCGCGACCGGCGATGCGCCCCGTCTGTTGCGCAACGCGCGACATCGCGAGGAGGATAGTGTCCGATGAGGCTGACCATGACGAGAGACACTCCCCACGCGCGCATCGCTCTGCTCCTCGCCCTCATCGGCGTCACCCTCGGCGTCGGCGGCGCCGCCGGTCTGGGCCATCGCACCGCCGACACGATACGGCCGTCCGCGGACGGCGCGCGGGCAACGCGGACGACCCAGACAATCGTGGCCGTTGGCGACAGCATCACCCGGGGGGCGGGGGATACGGATATCGCGGGCGGGTGGGTGACCCGACTGGGCGCCAAGCTGGAGGCCGCCTACCCGACGACGACGTTCACGGTGCGCAACGCGGGCCTCGATGGCGACACCACGGCCGGCGTGCTCGCGCGGCTCGCGCGCGACGTGCTGGTCGCCCATCCCGACCTCGTCATCATTTCCAGCGGCACGAACGACTTCGACGAGGATGTGCCGGCCGCCCTGTACGAGGCGCGCCTGCGGACGCTCGTCGGCCACCTCCGCGCGTCGCCCCGGCCGCCCGTCGTGATCCTGGCCGGACTGCTGCCGATCGCCGGGCAGACCCCGGCTCGCCTCGCATCCGAGCGCGCGTACAACGCGATCATCCGCCGGACGGCCGCCGCCGCGCGCGTCGGCTACCTCGACCTGTTCGACATCTGGCTGGCCCTCGGCCCCACCTACCTGCGCGCCCTGCGCCAGGACGCGGAGCATCCGAACCCCCTGGGCTACGAGTTCCTTGCCGGCGTCACCTCCACGTTCCTGCAGGCGGGCTACCTCGACCCACGCGGGCGGATTGTGGCTCCGGCGACGGCGCCGACGTGCGACGTGACGCTCTGTGGGCCGTGACGGCCCCTCTGTGGCGCCGCGTTGCGGGGTATTGATCCGGGAGCGATGACGGTCGCATCCTGCGGCCGGCGCGACGCGGGCGCATGAGACAATTCTCATCTGCGTTTCATCGCGTTCTCATGTCGCCGCGCTAGAGTGAGGATAGGGCCGCGCGCAGCACGGCCTCGGGGCGCCGGACCGGACTCAAGCCGGCGCGAAGGAGAGACCCATGACCCTCAGTTTTATCGTGTCTATCGTCGGTCAGGCGCTGACGCTCGCCATCATCGCGCGCGCGCTCCTGACCTGGTTCCCCGGCGTCCGCGCGCTCGCCCCGGTGACGGGGCTGCTGGATAGGGCGACCGATCCGGTCGTGGGACCGATTCGCCGTCGCCTCCCCGCGTTCGGTGGCATCGACCTCTCTCCGCTGGTGGCGGTGCTGCTCATCGGCGTCGGCGAGTCGCTCATACTCGGCCTGCTGGCCGGCCATTAACGCTGAAAAACAGGAGGCGCGCGGAAGTCCCGGCGTGTCGTCGCCCATCCCACACCTTATCGCGCCATCGCGCCGACGAAAAATAGGAGCTGTAGGACGACAAGGGCGGCGACTGACGCGTGATCGTCCCACCTACTACACTGTGGGTGGAGGGCGCCGGGACACGCCCCCGGCCCGGCATGGCGACGAGGGCGAGGAGGGAACATTGATGCGACTGTTGGTGGTAGAAGATGAGGCCCGCATCGCGAGCTTCATCCGGCGCGGGCTGGAGGAGGAGCGTCACGCCGTGGACGTGGCCCCGGACGGCGACGACGCCGTGCATCTGGCCACGACCAACGACTACGACGTGATCCTGCTCGACGTGCTGCTGCCGCGCAAAAACGGGCTGGCCGTGTGCCGCGAACTGCGCGCGCGCAACGTGTCGACGCCCATCCTGATGCTGACCGCCAAGGACAGCGTCGAGGACCGGGTAGCGGGCCTGCGGATCGGCGCCGACGACTACCTCACCAAGCCCTTCGCCTTTGACGAGCTGCTGGCGCGCATCGACGCGCTGGTGCGCCGCCAGTCGCTCGACCGCTCGCCCGTGCTGCGCGTCGCCGACCTCACGCTCGACCCGCTCACCCATGAGGCGCATCGCGCCGGGCAGTTGATCGAGCTGACCAACAAGGAGTATGCCCTGCTGGCCTTTCTGATGCGGCGGCCGGGCCAGGTCCTGACGCGCACGCAGATCGCCGAGCAGATCTGGGACATGGACTTTGACAACGAGTCCAACGTGATCGACGTGTACATCCGCTACCTGCGCAAGAAGATCGACGCCGACGGCGCGCGCCCGCTCATCCACACCGTGCGCGGCGCGGGCTACACGATGAAAGCCTGAGCCATGAGGACGCGGCGCGCGCCCCTGTTCCCGTTCCTGCCCTCGGTCTTGCTGCCCCTCTCCTCGCTGCGCGCGCGCCTGGCGCTGTGGTACCTGCTCGTCTTCGGCGCCATCCTGTCCCTGTTCGGGGCCGGGATGTACCTTCAGGTGCGCGGCTCGCTGCTGGGCGGCGTCGACGCCGCGTTGCAGGCGCGCGCCGAGACCGTGCTGGGCCAGGTAAGCGTCGGGGCGAACGGCCTGCCGCGCTATCAGGGCGGCGACGCGCCAAGCGCCGAGGTTGAAGCGGCCGTCTATCTGTTCGACGCCCATGGTCGCCTGCGCGAGCGCATCGCCGGCGCGACTGAACTGCCGCCCCACCCCGAGGCGCTCGCGGGCGCGCTCGGGGGACACGACGGCTGGACAACGGCCGGGGGGCAGCGCCTGTACATGGCCACCCTGCGCGACGACCAGGGGCGCGTCGCCGGCGCCGTGCAGGTCACACAATCCCTGGACACGGTCACGGGCGAGACGGACGGCTTGTTCGCGCTCCTCCTGCTGGCCACGCCGGTGTTGCTGGTGGCGGCGACGGCGGGCGGCGTCTTCCTGGCCGGGCGCGCCCTGGCGCCGATCGACCGCATCACGCGCACGGCCCGCGCGATCGGCGCGGGCAACCTCGCCGGGCGGCTGAGCCTGGCGCCGCGCGCGGACGAGGTGGGCCGCCTGGCGGCCACGTTCGACGACATGCTGGATCGCCTGGAGCAAGCGTTCGCCCAGCAGGAGCGCGCCGTGACGCAGCAGCGTCAGTTCGCGGCCGACGCCTCGCACGAGCTGCGCACCCCGCTGACCATCATCAAGGGCGACCTCGACGTGCTGCTGCGCCGCCGCCGCGCGCCCGAGGAATACGAGGAGGTCGTGCGCGACGTGGACGAGGAGGTGACGCGCCTCACCGGACTGGTGGAGGACTTGCTGACGCTGGCTCGCGCCGACAGTGGGCAGGCCGAGTTGGCCCATGAATTCGTCTATCTGGACGCGCTGGTCGGCGAGGTCGCGGCGGGGGTGCGCCGCCTGGCCGAGGCCAGGGGGATCGCGGTGGAGACGGAGTTAGCGCCCGACGTGGCCCTCGTCGGCGACCCCGCGCGGCTGCGCCAACTCGTGGTCAACCTGCTTGGCAACGCCGTCAAGTACACGCCGGCGGGAGGGCGCATCGCGGTGACGCTGGGCGTCGAGGACGGGCTGGCGCGCCTGGACGTGGCCGACACCGGCATCGGCATCGCGCCCGAGGACCTGCCCCACGTGTTCGACCGCTTTTTCCGCGCCGACAAGGCGCGCGCGCGGGCCGAGGGCGGCTCGGGGCTGGGTCTGGCCATCGCCCGCTGGTGCGCCGAGACGCACGGCGGCCGGATCGAGGTGCGCAGCCGCCCCGGCGAGGGGAGCGTCTTCACCGTGCTGCTGCCGCCGGCCCTCTCCGACGACGACGGCCCACCCCGCGACAGCCCAACCGCGGCCGATAGCTGGGATCGGGCCGTCGCATTGTCCCGGACGGTGTGAGAACTAAGCAGGTGTTGGTACGTTTCTGCAAAGAGTCGTATCTTACACCGCCTGCGCCCAGACGCTCGCGACGGTGGAAAAAAATCCCCAGGACCCGGAGCGGTACGAGATGCACTATCAGGACGTTTACAACAACACGCTGCGATGTAGACCGCCGGGCGTCTCGATGTACGCCAGGAACTCGGAACTATCAGGACGTTTACAACAACACGCTGCGATGTAGAGCCAACATGAGAAGGTCGATGCCGATGGTCATTCTCGCGAGAAAGTCCTCGCGCGTGCTCGTGTCGTGTTTGATACCGTACGCAGTGCTAAGCAAGGTCTGAGCCACATCGCTCGCCAGACGTCCGCGCTCGGTGGACATGGCGGCGGCAATAGCGTCCGTGACCATCGTGGCGAACCGTCTGGGGTAGTCCGTGACCAGCGGGCCGAGGAGGTCCGGGTTGTTCTCGATCAAGATGGCAACGTCTGTCGTCAGCGGTCCGACGTACCGCCCGGTCCATTGGTCGAAGGCGTCAATGAGCCGATCGCGGAGGGGGCGAGCGGTGTCGGTGAGGGTGCGCTCGGCAGCCGCGACATCGCTATCGAGCGCATAGGTGACGGCGGCCCGAAACAGCTCCTGCTTGGAGGGGAAGTAGAGGTACAGGCCCGGTCGGGAGATGTCTGCGGCTCGTGCAACATCCTCCATTGAGGCCTTCCGATAACCGTAGCGCGCAAAGATCAGCAGGGCGGCGTCCAACACGTGCTGGCGACGACTACCCTCGTTCTCGCCCACGCGGAGGATGTTGGAACGGGTAGAACTCATAAGCGACAGTATACACGAAACGTAACACTCTTGACAATGTATGCCTATTCTGTATAGTTAGATTAGCACCGCACACTTTAGTGGTTCCTTCAGGAGGTTTTCATGACAACACCCGCTTCACTCATCACGACCCGATTCGACGCCACAAGCACCGCCGAGGACGTCGTGGCTGGTCTCGACCTCACCGGTGTCCGCGCCATCGTCACCGGGGCCTCGTCCGGCATCGGCCGTGAGACCGCTCGCGCGCTCGCCCGTGCTGGCGCGGACGTCACGCTCGCGGTCCGCAATACCGACGCTGGCGCGAAGGCCGCCGCGAACATTACGACATCGACCGGTAATGAGCGCGTGCGCGTCGCCGTCCTGGACCTCGCCAATCAAGCCTCGGTCGCCACCTTTGTCCAGAGCTGGATCGGCCCGCTGCACCTGCTCATCAACAACGCGGGGGTCATTCCGAGCACGCTGTCCCGCACCGCGGAAGGCTGGGAACTGCAGTTCGCCACCAATTACCTTGGCCACTTCGCCCTGAGCCTCGGCTTGCATGACGCCCTCGCCGCTGGCGCCCGCGAACGGGGCGAGGCGCGCATCGTCTCGGTCAGCTCCACGGCGCATATGAGATCACCGATCGTGTTCGACGACATCCACTTCGAACGGCGCGCGTACGACCCGCAGGCGGCCTACGCGCAGTCCAAGACCGCCGACGCGTTATTCGCGGTCGACGCCACGCGCCGCTGGGCCGCCGACGGCATCGTCGCCAACGCGGTCAACCCTGGCGGCGTCGCCACCGGGCTGCAAAGAGACTTCACACAGAAACAAAAGGAGTACTTGGCCGACGCCGAGACCGCGGGCGCCTTCGTCTACAAGACGGTTGAGCAAGGCGCCGCCACCACCCTCGTCGCGGCCGTCGCCCCCGCATTCGCCCACACAGGCGGGCACTATCTGACGGACGGCCGCGAGGCCCACACCGTGCCCAACGACGCCGACTTGTTCGACAATGGCGACGGCGTCAAGCAGTGGGCGCTTGACCCCGACACCGCACGGAAACTGTGGACGGTCTCACTCGAGCTCATCGGCCAACCCACCACGCAAAGCACGGACGCGTCGTAAGGAAGTCAACGATGCCTAGTCCACCGCTGAACGGGAGTGGCCAAATTTGCTGACACATGACATCACTCACATGGGCAGCGTAGAGCGCATCCTGCCGGTGGGTGACAGATGTCGTCTACGCGATGGCAAGACGGGACGCGCCACGCCCGTTGTGTGGCGCGTCCCGCTGAGCGACGGAGACGGACGCGCTACCGCGTAGCCCCGGCCGCGCCGGCCTGGCCACCCTGACCGGCCGTATCGGGACCGGTCTGGTCGCCTGTCCACACCGCGCCATAGGGGGGCTCTCCCGCACTCTCGATGGCAGAGGTTGAGCGACAAAACAAAGCTGAAGGCTCAGAGGATGAACGACGACACAGTCGTCACGGCAGAGCGTCCCGGCGCAACAATGAAAACGTCAACGCGCTGCTCACATCTCTTACCAACCTCATTGTCTTGGTCGCTGCCGCACCTAAGACATAATCATGTGAGCGTGACCGCACTGCGTGAGGGGGCCGGAACGGCGTTCCGGCCTCCCAACTCCTGACGACGGGATGCCCGAAGCTTGTGTCCTGTCACTGGCTGCCTAACTGCGTATCCACGGATTCTGGTCACACCTGAATCAGGTGATGAACGTGAGCCCTCTGATATGCGTCGTCGGGACCTGGAGATACCACCCATCCCCCATCAATTCGAGGAGATTGGCGGAGATGATCGCGTCGGCCACGCTCGCCGACATGTCCCGGTCGATGAAATCCCCGAGGTCAGCCACGTACATGAAGGTTTGGTCGCCGGTCTCGTGCCAGTGGAAGGCGATAAATACGCTGTCCCCTAGGCGTGCGATGTCGACAAACCGGAAACCCGCCCACGATGGTAGACGCGGGCTATCGCTATCAGCGCGAGTGATGGGGACGGAACTGGCCGCTAGCGTCGTGCGCAGCGCCGCCGTCACCTCGTCGCGGAATCGCCCGTAGGCGTTATCTAAGGCCACAATTAGTAGAATGCCCTCCCTTATTTAGACGTATGGATGTGCGCCCCGGGCGGCTCACTTGCCGAGGCCAATGGATTCCCTCTCTTCCCCTCCCCTACGCCGACCGCACAGCGGCGCCAAACGGCGCCTCTTGAAAACCAGGACGACTGTCGGGCTGACCAGCGATCCGGCCAGCCCAAATTATATGCCCGCGACGACGACGCCTGCGACTACAAGCTATGCACCCAACGGGGGCACAGTTGCTGATATTGGTGGCTTGGCTTACATTGATGCGCTGACCGCGCCACTCAAGACCCGCGCGTCGCGGATCGCTTCACGAGGCTCCGCACAACGAGAAGGGCCGCGATCGCCAGCGCGGACACCAGGACTGCGGTCCACGTGGCGACCGCGACAGGCCTGGTTAGGGAAGCCAAATCAGTCCGGAGGTCGTTCGCCATTTCCGCGGCGGCGACCGCCGGCAGGACGAGTTTGCATGCGAGCCCGCGGGCATCGCCGCGGCGAGAGCCCGCCCCGATCAGGCCGAGGAGTGGCCCGACGACGCATGACACGATCGACCAGAAGAGCACGTTGCTGACGAAGGCCCCCCAGTTCGTACCCGTTGGATTGGACTGATCGATGCCGTGGTAGGCGCCTCTGAGCAGGTCCGCCCCATAGTAGCCGCAGGTCGCCAGCACCAGGACCGTCAGGCCTGCTACCGCACTCCGTTGCCAGCCGGCGGCGAGTCGGCCCAGGAGGATCGCCGCCCCGGCCCAGCTCCAGCCGACGCCGAGGATCAACGAGGCGGGGACCAGGGCAGGAATCCCGGCCCCGTTGACCGCCGACGCGACGACGCCGAACACCAAGCCGCCGACGCTGGCGGCGACGAGGGTGGCCGGCCACGTCCGCAGCCAACCCGTCGACCACTCAGCCCGCTCACCCATCATGCGTCGCCCCCGCTGAAAGCGTAGATTAATCGTTCAGTTCGTCTCTCGGACTGAGCGCCACGTATCCTTTGGATACCGCGCGACCTCATCCTCAGGACCAGGGCCGGCGGCGCTGAGTCGAACTTTGAGCACGACGAGGTCTTCGTTGTCGTCAATGCGGTGGATGTAGGCCTCGTCCGCTTGTTCGCCGTCCTCATCGACGTGCTCACCGCTGAACGTGTGGACGGTCCCGTCGGCCAGTTCAATCTCTAGTGTCATAGTTAATAATACGAGGGGCCGGCAAGTGCGACCAATGAAAGGCGTCGATTGGGGTGTACCCCACAAAAGTGAGGCGCGACCTTAAGGCGTTACCAGGCTCGTCTCGAGCCAAGCACGAGCTTCACAATTCTGTGGTACACCCCGTCGATTGTAGATGGAACAAGGATAGCACACGCGCCGTCCAACGGGGAACGGAGGGTCTATGGCCTGAGCGCGGATAACATCCCATCCGTCACAACTATGACCGGAATGTGTACTCCCTCCTCTAACGCGCTACCGCGTGGTCACGGCCGCGCCGTCCTAGCCACCCTGACCGGCGCTGTCCGGCCCGGTCTGGTCGCCGGTCTGAGCGGTATCACCGTCCTGGCTCGCCGAGGCGCCCGTGTCCGTCGTGTCCGTCGCGTCCGTCGCGTCCGTCGCGTCCGTCGCGTCCGTCGCGCTGGCCGTCTCGGCCACGCCGGCGCTGTCCTGGGGACCGGACGCGTTCTGGCTGTCCTGGCAATCACCGGTTTGATTGCCGGTTGCGTCGGTCGCGCATGCCGCAGCCGCATCGGCGTCGCCGGCCGTGTCCGCTGGATCTTGCGGCTGAGCCGCCCGGGCGTGGACGACCGCCGAGTGCGATTTGGCCCTGACATGCCCGCTGGCATGAGCCACCGAGACCGCCGCCGTGCCGCCCAACAAACTAACGCCCAGACCCAGAGCCATCAACGTGTGCTTGACCATCATCGGAACCTGCTCCTTCCCCTCTGTGGGGTCTATCGTGTGCCGGACTCATGCCGTGCATCACGTATCTCCATCATCGCAGCCCCCGGTTAGGGCAGGGTTAAGGGACGGTTACAGCTTGGTTAGAAAGCGGCAGCGCGATTGTAAATGTGCTGCCGACGCCCACGGCGCTCTCCACCGTCGCCTGCCCGCCGTGCGCCTCCGCGACCCAACTCACGATGCTCAGGCCCAGGCCCGCCCCACCGGAGCGTCGCGAGCGCGCCGGGTCCACGCGGTAGAACCGCTCGAAGATGCGCGGCAGGTCGTCCGGCGGGATGCCAGGGCCAGTGTCGCAGACCGACAGGAGGGCGCGGCCGTCCGCGACGGTCAGCGACAGCGCGACGGACCCGCCGGGGGGCGTATGGGCAAGGGCGTTGTCGACCAGGTTGAGCAGGGCCTGCTTCAACAGGTCGCGGTCGCCCAGCGCCCGCGCCTGGTCCTCGTGGGCAAGTGTGACGCGCACGCCGCGCGCCAGCGCCTGGGCTTGGTTGGCCACCTCCAGCAGCAGCGCGTCGAGCTCGACGGGCCGCCAGTCGATGGGCCGGTCTTCATCGCCGCGCGCCAGCACCAGCAGGTTGGCGACCATGCGGCCCATGCGCGCGGCCTCATCGCGCATCATGGCCAACCCGGCGCGCGTCTCGTCGTCAAGCGTGGGCCTGAGCAACAACACCTCGCCGCGTCCGTGTAACGTGGCCAGGGGGGTGCGCAGGTCGTGCGACGCGTCGGCGACGAAACGTCGCTGGGCGGCAAAGGACTCGTGCAGGCGGTCGAGCATCGCGTCGAACGTGTGGGCCAGGCGTTCCACCTCGACCGGTGGGGCGCGCAGGGCCAGCCTCTGGTCGAGCCGGCGCGCCGTGATGCCCTCGGCCACCGCGGCCATCTCGTCAAGGGGCCGCAACCCCCGCCGCACCAGCGCCAGACCGCCCAGCGCGGCCAACAGGACGACGGCGAGGCCACCAGCCACCAGCAAGGCCAGCAAGGTCCGCGCCGCCGTGGCGACGTCGTGCAGCGACGTCGCCACCAGCACCAGCCCGACAGTCTGGCCATCGCGGGAGGCGGGGACGCTATAGACCCGCAGCGCGTCGCCCGGAACGGCCTGCGTCGATAGCTCTGCCCCGGCGCCGATAAGCGACGCCGCCCGCGACTCGTCCGGCAAATGAAGGCGGCCGAGGTTGCTGGAGCGGGCCAACGGATGTCCGTGGGCATCGAACGTCTCGATAAAGAGGCCGGCGGTCGAGAACTCGTCGACCGCCCCGATGTCGGCGGCCTGTCCGGTCCCATCGTTGTTGCCGTTCGGCCCCTGGAAGTCGAACGTCGCGGCGACCTGCTGCGCCTCGACGCGCAGCGTCTGCTCCAAGTTAGCGGTGAGGGTCGCGGTCACGGTCAGGTACAGGTAGAGCGCGAACGCGGCCATGCACAGGGCGACCAGCAGGGTCAGCCAGAGGGTCAGACGGCCACGGATGCTACGGGGCATGTGAGACATGAGCATGGCCCTCTCGCAGCACATAGCCGACGCCGCGCACGGCGTGGATAAGGTCCGGCTCGCCGGCGGCGTTGAGCTTCTGGCGCAGGTACGCGACGTACACTTTGACCGCGTTGGACTCCACCGCGAAGTCGTAGCCCCAGACCCGCTCCAGCAGCATGCTGGTAGAGAGCACCTGCCCGGCATGGGCCATCAGGCACTCCAGCAAGTCGAACTCGCGCGCCGTCAGTTCGACCCGGCGGTCGCCGCGCCAGACCCGCCGCCCGCGCGGGTCCACGGTCAGGTCGGAGACGCGCAACGGCGCGTCGGGGCGTGGCGCGTGCCGGCGGAGCACGGCGCGCACGCGCGCAACCAACTCTTCCAGCACGAAGGGCTTGGTCAGGTAGTCGTCGGCGCCGCTCTCCAGGCCGGTGATGCGCTCGGCGACGGCGTCGCGGGCGGTCAGCATGATCACCGGCGGCCCACCCTCCGCGCGCAGACGGCGACAGACCTCGACGCCGTCGATGTCCGGCAACATCAGGTCGAGCACGACCAGCGCCGGCGGACGGCCGCGCACGGCGGCCAGGGCGGCGGCGCCGCTGGGGACAATTGTCACGGCGTAGCCATGGTGCGCGAGCCCGTCGCGCACGATCGCCGCCAGCTGCTCGTCGTCCTCCACTACCAGAATCGCGTCGCTCATGGTCATCGTCCTAATTCTCGCGGAGGGATAGCAACAAACGATCACTCGCGGCGTGGCCGTCAGATCTCCCGGCGCCAAACCCCTCATACTCTACACATAGGATACCGCCAGCGGCATCAAGAGTCCGGCGCGGTCTCCGCCGCCCATCTCGCGCGCACGGGGCTTTTCATAGGCGCGTGGACGTACTGGAGGCGTCCGCGTCCCCAGAGAACCCCAAACCTTCCGCGCTCAAAGGGCCTTTCAGCGCCTCGGAGGGTCCTTGCTTCATGGACTGTCGCGCCGCACTTGCGCCGCGACGAAGGCCACGGTCGCGCCCGCGAGTATCAGGTTGAGCGGGGCGTACACGCGCGGGAGCACGGCGTAGTGCAACGGGCCGGCGAACCAAGTGTATTCATTCTGGACCAGGCCCGCGAACGTGTCGAGGGCAGCCAGCGCGAGCGCGCCACGACGGCGATGGTGCAGCCCGACGACGATAAGGAAGGGGAGAGGCCAGAGCAGATACTGCTCGTAGATCGTGCTGGTCAGGACGGTAAAGAGGGCGTAGCAGCACGCAGCCTTCACGTAGAGCGGGGCGCGAAGGAGGAGGAGGAGAACAAGGGGATAGAGCAGCAGTCCGATGCGCGCGACCGCGGCCACCTGTGGCAGCCGCACGAAGGGGGCGTGGAGCAGGGGCAGGTACCAGGAGAGGCTCCCGAAGCCGGTGCGGTCGGTATAGAAGACGTGCGAGAGCAGGCCGCCGGGGTCGGTGACGACATAGGGCAGGGACAGCGGCACGACGAGGCCGCACGCGAGGAGCAGGCGGCGCGGTGGTTGGCGGTCGCGGCCCAGGGCCAGGAGGGGGAGCAAGAAGAGCGGGAAGGTCTTGGCCGCGATGGCAAGGGCATAGGCTGGCGCGAACAGGCGGGCGCCATAGCCCTCCAGGGCCAGCAGCAGGAAGACCAGCGCGATAGCGTCGAAGCGTCCGTAGAAGGCGCCGTTATAGAGCACCAGCGGATTGTACAGGTAGAGGGCCGCGCCCACGGCGGCACGGCCCCACGGATGGCCACGCCGGCGCAGCGCCGCGTAGAGCAGGACGCCAACCCCGAGGTCGGCGGCGACGACCGGTGCCTTGGCGAGCACATAGAAGGACCAGCCGGTGCGCGCGGCCAGCCGTGCCAGCCCCGCGAACAGGTCCAGGAGGGGCGGGAAGTAGGCCCAGGGGGTCAGGCGATGCACGTCGATAGCATACACATCCTGCCCCTGCGCCGCGCGCCGCGCCAGCTGTGCGATGACCCGCAGGTCGCTGCCGGCCGTGAGGGCGAGCAGGGGCAGACGTAGGGCCAGTGCGCCGAGCACAAGAACAGCCAGGACAAGCGCACCCCTCGATGGGCAAGGCGCAACGCGCTGTCTAACGCGCTGTCTGATGTTCCGCCTCGGCACTGTCGCGTTCGTCATCCGTCCCGCTCCGTCCTGCTCCGTCCCGCTCCGTCAGTAGCCCGTCGCGGCGATGGGCTGTGGCAGCCTCGGGTGGCGGACGCCAATGGCGGTCGTGTCGATCAGCGTCCGAGCGCGCGCATTGAGCACGCCCGTCGCGTAGATATAGGTCCCCGCGGACAGGGTGAGCGCGTCGCTGCGCCGGCCCCGGACGCCGACCACTACCGTCCGCCCATCCAGGGCCACGATCAACCCGGCGCCGGCGCGGGCATGGCGCCGCGGCGTGCGCGGGAGGGCGCCGCGGACGGCGACGACGAGAGCGTCGCGCCATGGCGCGGCGCGCACGATGCGTCCGATCAGCGTCACCGTGGCCTCTGATTCGTCCTGCACCGTGCGTGGCGCGCCTGCCTGGTACAGGACGACATCGCCGACGCGCGGGGCGCGCGGGTCGAGCGGGCGCCCGTCCCGCCCCAGCACGCGCGTGCTGGCCGTAAGAAGCGCCACGACCCGCCGCCGCGGATAGCGGAGGATCAGCGTGATGGCGGGGGCGCGGCCGGTGATGGCGGCGATGACGGGCGCACCCGCGAGATCGACGGTGTTCGCCCGCCGGTTGCCGGTTTCGTTGCCGGTGATGGACACGCCTGGGATCAGCGGGCACGCGTGGGGCCGCAGGATCAGCGGGGCCGCGGGAGGCGCGCGCAGGTCGAAGCTGCCCTCCAGGGCAGGGCCGCGAGCGTCGCGCTTGCTCAGCGGCGCGAGGGCGAAGCGCCGCTCCACGAAGCGCAGCAGCGACGTGAAGTCGTAGGGCGTGTGGTCGACCGCGCCGCGCCGCGCGTACGGCGAGATGACCAGCGTCGGCACGCGCGGCCCCAGCCCCCACGGGTTGCGCCGCGGCGGGGCCACATGGTCGTAGAAGCCGCCGTAGTCGTCCCAGGTCACAAAGACGGCGGTCGAGGCCCAGAAGCGGCTGCGCATCACGGCGTTGACCTCGGAGACGGTGGTGTCCTCGCCCAGGCAAGCGCTGGCGGGCGGGTGCTCGCTCTGAGCGGTGTCCGTGACCAGCCAGGTCACGGCGGCGAGATGTCCGTGGGCCACGTCGCGCTCGAACCGCCGCCACGGCAGCACGTTGGCCGCCCACTGCGGGCCGTCACGGACGTGGCGGATGGCGTCGAACGTGGACCAGATGTAGCCGGGCTGGCCGCTCGTCGGCGCGTAGTAGCGCCAGTCGATGCGGCGCTGGTTCAGGCGGTCGACCAGGGTGGGGATGTCGAAGCAGGGAAAGGCGGCGCCGCGGCCGCCGTTGGCGGCCACGGTCTGGACGTAGGCGCCGGGCGGGCTGTCGCAGCCCCAGCGCCCGCGGGAGAGTTGCGGGTTGGAGACCACGCCATTGTTCTGCGCCACGATCGTGACGAGGTGGTTGGGGAAGGTCGGACCCATCACCGACGAGAAGAAATGGTCGTCCAGGGTAAAGCGGCGGGCGTAGGCCCAGTAGTCCGGGATGTCGCGGGGGGACATCTGAGTGTAGGCGGCGTCGACGCCAAGGACGAGGGCATTGGTCTGGCGGTCGAAGGCGTCCATGCGGCCGCCATCGTAGGCCGCGTATGCGGCGTCGGCGGAGTGGGCGATGTCCGGGCTGGTCTGGTCGGGGGCCTCTTGCAGGGGGACCACCTCGCCGGTCGAGGTGCGGCCCGTGGTCGCACCGTCGGCGCCGGGGAAGCGCCCGAAATAGTTGTCGAAGGAATGGTTCTCTTTGATGATGAAGACGATGTGGTCGATGGTCCCGGATCGCCTCGGGAAGCCGGAATATGGCGGCAAGGAGGATCTTGCCGGACGGCTTATCCAGGACGGCTGCGTGAGCGCGACGCTCGCCACGATCGCCACGGCCGCGGCGACCGCCACGACCGCGATGGCCAGCGGCGTGGTGGTTGCGCGGGACTCAGGGCGGCGGGGAGGCGGGACGGTCGTCATATCTGTGGACCTCGTTGCACTGGTCGGTGACAAAATGGTCGGCGACTACGATGCCGCCAACGGCGTCAAGACATCGGCGCGGTCTCCGCCGCCCACCGCGCGCTCACAGGAGCCTGTTCGTCGCTTGAGATGAGCGGCAGCGTAACGACAAAAGTGCTCCCCTGCCCCAGGGTACTGCGGACCGTGATGCGCCCGCCGTGGGCCTCGGCGCACCAGCGCGCGATCGACAGCCCAAGCCCAGTATCGCCCTCCGCCCACGTGCGCGCCCTGTCGGCGCGAAAGAAGCGGTCGAAGATAGAGGGGATGTCGTCGGGCGCGATGCCGATGCCTGTATCGGCCACCTCCAGCGACGCCCCGCCCTCCTGGCCCGTCAAGGTGACATGGACCCGGCCGCCCGCCGGTGTATATTTGACGGCGTTGCCCACGACGTTGACGACCAGTTGCCGCAGACGGACCGGATCGCCCATCACCGCCACCTCCCGCTCCAGGTGTGTCTCGATGACCACGCCCTGGGCGGCGCCGAGGCGGCGCAGTCCCTGGACGACGTGCTCGACCACGACGTCGAGATACACAAGTTCCCAGGCCAGTTCGGCCTGCCCGCTGTCGGCGCGCGCCAGCGTGAGCAGGTCGTCGACCAGGGCGCTCAGCCGAGCGACCTCCTCGTCCAGACCGCGCGCGAAGTCCTCGTGCTCCGCGACCGAGCGCGGGCGCCGCCGCAGGATGTCGAGGTCACTGCGGACGACGGCAAGCGGCGTCCGCAACTCGTGCGAGGCGTCGGCCACGAATTGCCGTTGTTGCGCGAAGGCGTGCTCCAGCCGGTCCAGCATGCCATCAAAGGTGGCCGCGAGGCGGCCAACCTCGTCGTCGCGCGGGGCCGGTCCCAGCCGGCCCGCCAGGTTTCCGGCCTCGATCCGCCGCGCCGCGCGTGTCATGCGATCGATCGGTGCGAGCGCCCGCGCGGCGAGGAAGACGCCGCCGGCGGTCGCCACCGCGAGGAGAGTTGGGATGGCGAGGAGGAGCAGCGTGAGGAGCTCGCGCAGCGTGTCCCGGACCCCGTCGAGGGATTGGATCGCCTGGACGGCGCCGGCCGGACGCCCCTGACGGTCCAGAATACCGGCCATGTAGAGGCGCATGTTCCCCAGAGTCACGTAGCCCTCGCGGCCCCGCAGGGCCGGGGACAGGAGGCCGGGCTGTGGGGGCAAATCGCGCTCACCGAAGACGCGGCGGCGTAGCGTCCCGTGGCGGTCGAACACATAGACGGCGATCTCGATATCCGCGTTCACTGCTGAGGCGCCCCGATAGCCGACGCCGCGCGGCCCCACGTCCACCTGGCCCAGCACGGTTGTCGCATGCGACGAGAGGGCCGCGTCGACGCCATCGAGCAAGGAGTGGCGCACCTCCCAGTAGACGACGCCGCCAAACGTGACGAGCACCAGGGTCAACACGAGCAGGTACCAAAGGGCCAGCCGCGCGCGTAGCGAGGAAGGCGAACGGAGCCGCAGGGCGCCCACCCGTCAGCCCTTCATGCTGTAGCCGACGCCGCGCGCGGTGTGGATCAGGGAGTATTCCCGTCCCGCGTCCACTTTGCGGCGCAGCAGGCGGATATAGGCGTCGATCACATTGGAATCGTTGGAGACCGTCATGTCCCACACCTGGTCGGCGATCTGCGTGCGCGTGAGCACCTGCCCTGGACGCCGCATCAGCGCGGCGAGGAGCGCGTACTCCTTGTTGGTGAGGTCGATCGGTTCGCCTCCGCGCCGCACCTCGCGGGTCGCCGGGTCCAGCGTCAGGTCCGCAACGCGCAAGAGGGGGGCGCGGTCGAACGAGCGGCGCCGGGCCAGCGCGTTGACGCGCGCCAGCAACTCGTCGAAGGCGAAGGGCTTGGTCAGGTAGTCGTCGGCACCGGTGTTGAGGCCCTCCACCCTGTCCGCGACGCCGTCCCTGGCCGTGAGCATGAGGACCGGCGCCAGCACGTTGGCCGCCCGCAACTCCCGGCACACCGCCAACCCATTCTTGCGCGGCAACAGCACGTCGAGCAGGATGACGTCGTAGTCGTTCGTCAAGGCGAGGTCGAGGGCCTCGACCCCATCGCACGCGACATCGACCGCGTGGCGCTCTTCCTCCAACCCGCGACGCAGCGAGTGCGCCAGGCGCCGCTCATCCTCCACAACCAGGAGCCGCACGGTCCCGTCCTCCCTTCTGTCTACTCTGCTCCGCGTGCCCCCAAACGGTTGTCTCGGCGCAACTCTCCCCGTATCGTAGCGTATCAGCCGGCGCGGCGCTCGTCGCGTGAAAATCTTTTCATCCCCTTTTCATCCCGTTTTGAACCCGTCCGCCTATGCTTCAATAGGTCGGAGTGTTCGACGCCCGATGATCTTGAATCGGATGTCTTGTTGCCGGCGGCAACAGGTAGCCAGTAGTACCAGTAGCAATGGAGGGCGGCAGTTGTGAGTCAGCAGGTTCAGATGCGGATGACGAAGGCGCGGGAAGGCACGGCCACCTCGCTGGGCCGACGGATGTTGAACAAAGTTCCCGAGATCACACTGTACTTCTGGATCATCAAGATCCTCTGCACCACGGTGGGCGAAACCGCGGCGGATTTCCTCAACGTCCAGCTCAACTTCGGATTGATCGTCACGACCTATGTCATGTCCGCACTCTTAGCTGTCACACTCGTCGTTCAGTTCAGAGTGCGGCGGTATGTGCCCGGGCTCTACTGGTTCGCGGTCGTGCTGCTCAGTGTCGTGGGCACGCTGATCACGGACAACCTGATCGACACGTTCGGGATTCCTCTCACGACCACCACCACGGTCTTTGCGGTCGCCTTGGCGGCAATCTTCGCGGCGTGGTACGTCAGCGAGCGGACCCTGTCGATCCACACCATCTATACAACCCGCCGGGAGGCATTCTACTGGCTGGCGATCCTGTTCACCTTCGCCCTGGGCACGGCAGCGGGCGACCTTGCCGCCGAGCGCCTTGCGCTGGGCTATCCGCTCTCGGCGTGCATGTTCGGCGCGGCGATCGCAATCGTGGCCGTCGCCCATCTGCGCTTCCGGCTCAACGCGGTCCTGGCCTTCTGGATCGCCTACATCCTGACCCGCCCCCTCGGCGCGTCGCTCGGCGATTTCCTGTCGCAGCCGCGCGACAACGGCGGTCTCGGCCTGGGGACGATCACAACGAGCGCCCTCTTCCTCACCGCGATTCTGGTCCTGGTGATCTACCTGACCGTTACCCGACGGGATCAGACTGCTGCTAGGGCCGGGGCCGGGGCCGAGGCCAAGGCCGCCTAAAACTCTGGATGCCCGTCGCCTCTTGTGCTGTCCGCATTTTCTAACCATTCTCTAACCAAAGCCCAAGCCGTAACTGCTACGATGTAGAGGGAAGGGACGGCGGTCCAGCCCGACAGGCGCGGAGATCGCGAGGGTGAGTGATCGTGGGACAGGCGCACGTCCTCGCGCTGTCGAGCCAGGTATCAAGGAGCGGATGCAAACCGTCTGTTTGTTACCTGAGAGGGGACAAACTCGCTCGATGTCCATACCCTCTCCCCGTGGTGGTGCGCGTAGAAGGAGATTGACCACCGTATGGATCCGCGCGACTGTGTCCCCGCGCGTCCGCCCATTGCCCTCTCACTGCAACGATGGACCGGCCATGTCCTCTGGTACTGCGGCCTGACGGCTCTCGCCCGTCGCTGCCAGCGCCACCGTGGCACGGCCCGTATCCTCGCCTACCACCACGTCCTGCCGCCGACCGAACGGGCGGCGCGAGCACGCCTGCCGTGGACGATGTACACCGATGCCGATGCCTTCGCCCGTCAGATGCGCTACGTGGCCCGCCACTATTGCCCGCTGCCCCTGCCCGCGCTGGTCGACCTGCTCGCGCGAGGAACGCCCGTCCCCGCCGGGAGCGTCGCCATCACGCTCGACGACGGTTATCGGGATCAACTCGCGCATGCGCTCCCGGCCTTGCGCGCCGCCGGGCTGCCGGCCGCGCTCGCGGTCGTAGCGCACGCCGAGGCCCTGCCCTCCCCCGATAAAGGCCAGTGGGACGAGGAGGACCTCGCGCCGGACGCGGACCTGCGGGCCGCGGGCGCCGCGGGGTTGACCTTGGTCGCGCACTCCGTCACCCACCGGGACCTGACGGCGTGCGACGCCGCTGACCTGCGGGACGAGTTGGAGGGCTCGCGCCGCTACCTCCATGCGCTTGGCGGCGCCGACGATCTGTTCTGCTATCCTGGAGGGATGCACAACGCCGCCGTCCGCGCCGCCACGGCCGCCGCCGGCTGTCGGGCGGCGCTCTCCTGCGCTCCCGGCGCGAATGGCCGCCACACCGATCCCTTCGCCTTGCGCCGCGTGCTGGTGGGCGCCAGCCCCGATCATTTCGTGGCCGCGCAACTGGCCGGCGTGCTCGATGGACCAGCGTGGCTCTACCACGGGCTCACCCGGGTCCAGACGGCCGTGCGTCGCCGTGGCCCTCGTTGGCGAGGACGACTCGGCCTGGCGGTAAGGGGTCGGGACAGCGAGGGCAAGGAGAGGCCGCGCTGCCGCTGCGACCATCCCCCGCAGCCGATCATGCCATCCCTGGTCACCGATGTCTGGCCGTGGGTCACCGTGGTCGTGCCCACCTACAACGAGCACGACATGATTAATCGCTGCCTGCGCGGCATCCTGACCCAGGACTATCCTCATGACCGCCTCGAGGTTCTCGTCGTCGACGGTGGATCTACAGACGACACGGTAGCGCGGAGCCGGCGCTATCCGTGCGTCCGAGTGCTGCACAATCCGGCGCGCGACGCCGAGAGCGCCAAGCTAATCGGGCTACGGGAGGCGCATGGAGATCTCTTCATGTACCTTGACGCCGACGCGGAGTATGCGCATCCAGGTTGGCTGCAAGCGATGGTTGCCCCACTGCGGGACGACCCCGCGTTGGTGGCCTCCTTTACGCGCTTCCTGCCTCGGCCGGACGCCCCGGCCCTGGACCGCTACCTCAACTATCACCCGCTGCAGCTCGGCCCGCTGCTGCGTCACCTCTGCGTGGACATTACCGCCACATGTCTGGAGGCACGCGGCGCATACACGGTGTGCTGCTTCGGCGGGGGGCGCGTTCCTCCTGTCGGCCTCTGCCTGTACCGCGTTGCGCCCGTGCGGGCGCTTATCGCGGGAACGCCCGACTTTCGCTGGGTCGACGTCGGCGTCCCGGCTCTGCTCGCCGAAGCTGGGCATGGCCACCTCGCCTACGTCCCACAAGCAGGGCTCTACCACGGACGGGGGTCGACACTGCGGTTGCTGGTAGCGCGGCAGCGACGCGACGCAACCACGACCTACCTGCCGCGCGCGGGGCAGCGCGAATTCCGCTACGTGGAATTCTCCTCGCCGCGCGCCGTCCTGCGCCTGATCCGGTGGGTCCTGTGGGTGAACCTGCTCGTCCCCCCAACGGTAGAGGCACTGCTAGAAAGCTGGCGACGGCACGACGCAGCCTGCTTATATGGTGGACCTCTAGCCGTGCTGGAGACCGACGGGGTACTCCTGACGTTTCTGCGCCACCCGCAAGGGCGCGCTTTGGCCCGCCGAGGACTTGCCGCCGTTGGCGGCGCGCTCAGCGGCGGCCGGACGTGGAGACAGCGCGAAATAAGGGCCGGGGCAGACAGCGCCTCGGGATGACGAGACCGTCACGGGACGGAGACGGCAAGGGTGGACCGAAAAGCGTCGGTCCATGCCTCCAATCATCCACTATCGTCGTGACTGTAGCGTGCTACCGAGACGCGCCACAACAGGGCATCGGACATCCGTTTCACCCGCGGTCCGGCGCGACACGGCAACTACCATATTGTATCGCCTACGATGAGGAGATAGTGGCACGTCGGGACCAGTTTGGACGAGAACATCATGCAGCACCAGTCACCGCGAGACGACCGCTACCGGCGCCCGCGTGGGCCGTCGGCGCGCTGCTCTTTGTCCTCATCCTGTGCGGCTACCTGCTCTCGGTCAACGTGGACCAGCCCGCGCACAACGGCGACTGGTTCCTGCGCTATCAGGTCGCCTGCCGCATCGTCGAGCACAACCGCTTCACCCTCGTGCCCTACCAGGCCGACGCCCGCAGCGGTCCCGGCCTCGGCGGCGCCACCGTCACCCAGTACACCCTCGGCCAGACCACCGCCCTCATCCCCCTCTACCTGCTCGGCCGCGCCGTCGCCGGCCTGGCCCACACCCCCTGCACCGACCCCGCCCCGGCCCCGGTTCTCCTGACCTGCAAGCTGCTCGGCCCCATTCTGGGCGCCCTGCTCGGCCTGCTGTTCTTCGCCACCACCCGCCTGCTCCGCTACGCCCGCCCCCGCGCCCTCGCCCTCACCCTGCTGCTCGCCTTCGGCACCTCCCTCTGGCCCGACGTGCAGTCCAACCTGGAGCACACCCTGGAGAGCCTGCTGCTGCTCGTCGCCGCCTACGCCGCCCTCCGCTACACCCTCCAGCGGCGCAAAGAGCCGCTCTGGGTCCTCGTGATGGGCCTCGCGGCGGGACTGGAACTCGTCACGCGCGTCTCCGGGCTCATCGTCCCGCCGGTCTTCCTCTTGTACCTGCTGCTGCTGCACCGGCGCTGGCGGCCCGACGCCTGGCGGCCCGCCTTCCGCGACGA
>JAABUZ0100003991.1_pt1 | contig 20923 bp, 17 predicted proteins | sample 5562091 | NCBI WGS metagenome assembly JAABUZ01 (sample SAMN12813069, study PRJNA571459) | rock metagenome | isolation source: Antarctica rocks | place: Antarctica: Victoria Land, Linnaeus Terrace sud | collected 2015-12-21 | reverse complement strand
CCACGCAGGTAGCGCACAATATTCCGCTGGTGACGGTCGTCTTCAACGACAATGCGTTCGGCAATGTCAAGCGGATGCAGCAGGAAAACTTCGCCGGCCGGACGCTCGCGTCCGATCTGCACAACCCTGACTTCATCAAACTGGCGGAGTCGTTCGGCATGGCGGGCATGCGCGCGAATAGCCCGGCGGAACTGAAGACGACGCTGGACAAGGCGCTGGCGATGAACGCACCGGTGCTGATCGAGGCCCCGGTCGGCCCGATGCCCAGCCCATGGGCGCTGATGTGGGGCCGCCCGCAGCCGCCCGCCGTGGTCGGACCACGGCGGTAGCGGAGAGCCTCATCCTCAACCCTCTCTCCATTGCTTGCCAGCAATGGAGAGGGGGCTTTTTTGTGGTCGCAGCTACGTGCGGATGAGACGCTCCGGGCGGAAGGTGGCAATGCGCGGGTCTACGCTGCCACCCATGATTTCGCGTGCAATGATCCGGCCGAGGAGCGGGGCCATCGTCACGCCACTGTGGGTGCAGACGATATACATGCCTTCCAGACCCGGCACCGGGCCGATGACCGGATAGCCATCACCGGGGATCGCGCGCACGCCGACAAGCGCCGCCTGCATTGGTGTGCCCGCAAGACCAGGCACGACGGAAAGGGCGCGCTCGTAGACGCGGTGCGCGATTTCCGGGAGTGGTGTCGTTGCCATCTCTGGTGTCGTGACCGCGTCGAAGTCGGTTGCCTGGAGGCGGAGGCGTCCACCGCCGTCTGGTCGGACATTGATCGTTGGCGAGTTCAGTACCGCGCGCAGGCGCACCGGCGCGGCGGACGTGACAACGAGCATGCCGACGGTCGGCTCCATCGGCACATGAAAGCCTGCTACACGCGCGAACTCCCCGCTCCAACGCCCCACACAACTGACGATCAGATCGGCGGCAATCCGCTCGCCGCTCTCGATGACGGCACCCGTCACACGCCCGCCGGAACGTGCAACGTCGGTGACGCGGCAGCCCGTACGGATCGTCGCGCCCGCGCGTTCAGCAGCCCGTGCGAGTGTCCCGACAAGCAACGGCACGTCCGCATACCCTTCGGCGGGAAAGCAAGCGATCTGTTCGACACCGCCTGGCGGCACAAGGTCCGGTTCGAGCGCGCGCAGTTCGTCCGTCGTCAGCAGTTCCGCCTGATAGCCCCAGCCACGCAACCGCTCAACCTTCTCCATCAGCATGGCATGCCCGGCGTCGTCCGCCGCCCATTCGATGCTACCATCCAGGTGAAGCCACGGCGCAGTGCCGAACTCGCGCGCGAGAATGCGATGCTCCGCCATGCCGCCAGTGTTCAGGATGTGATAGGCGAGCGGCGGTTTGTTGTTCGCATTGAGCCACGCGAAACTCGCGCCCGACGTGCCGCCCGCGAGATGGCCCGCTTCGAGCAGCGTGACGTGTGCCCCAGCGAGCGCCAGCCCGTACGTCACCGACGCGCCGATGATCCCTCCCCCAATGACGATGATGTCGGTCATGGAGCGCCTCCTTGTTACACGGATTCATCGCCGAGCATGCTGCCAAGGCTGGCGGAGACGTGCGCCGCACCCTCGCGGATGGTGGCGGCGAGCGCGGTGCGGCGATCCGGCCCGAGGCGCTGCGCGGGGCCGGAGAGGCTGAGCGCCGCGATCACCCGCCCGCGTGCGTTGCGAACCGGACCGGCGATGCCAATCAGATCGTCCGCACGCTCACCGCGATCAAGCGCGACCCCTTGCGTGCGCACCTTCGCCAATTCGGTGAGGAGTGCGGCAGGCTCGGTGATCGTGCGGGCGGTGTAGCGCACCGGTGGGGCTTCCGCGAGCAGAATCTGGATATCCGGCGTCTTCAACCAGGCGAGCAGGATTTTCCCCGCTGCCGTGCAATGCAGTGGCCCATGCGAGCCGACCGGCGTGACGCTGCGAATCTGTCGCACGCATTGTACCCGCTCGATCACAACGGCCGTGGAGCCTGTGCGGATGACGAGTGAGACCGTCTCGTCTTCCTGCGCGACGATCCGTTCCATCACCGGCAAGGCGATCGTGCGGATATCGAGTTGATCTTCGAGCGCGTGCGAGATGCGTAGGAGTTTCAACCCAAGCCGGTAGAGGCCGGTGCGGCCGTCCCTCGCCACATATCCTGTCTGAACGAGTGTGCTGAGTAGACGATACGTTGTGCTCGGGTGCAACCCGGCGGCATTGGCGACTTCGGTGAGCGACGTGGGGCGGGGAAAGGCGGCAACGCGTTCAAGGACGCGGAGCGCCCGCTCGACGGTCTGCATTGGCGCGCCGGGTGCGCCAGCGTGGGCAGTTTCCGCGTCAACCTCATCCACCTTGACGGTGTGCATGCGAGCGTCTCCCATAGGTCCATTCATCCTGTGCAATGGCGATTGCACCCCGCGATAGTCATACCATACCACGCGACCACACGCGGATGTCGAGATGAGCAGTCGGTAGTCAGTAGCCAGAAGGAAGAAGTCTCGGTCAGGATTGCGATCTGAGACTTCGTCATCTTAAAAGTATGCATTGGCGACGGCGCGGAGTCCGACTACTGGCTACTGGCTACTGACTACTGACTACTGACTACTTCGTTCGCGCTTGCACTCCGCTCATCGCACGCATATCATTCGTTCATACAGGAATAGTACAAGAGTGCGGGAGTGTGGCAGGATTTCGATACAGACACGGAGCCATCGGTGCGCGAACAGCGTGTGAAGCCAGCCCTCGCGGTTCCCGGTGTGGTGACGATACGCGCGCGTCCTGGCATACGTCTTCGCGCGCTCGGCTTTTCCTATCTCCTCATCCTCCCCGCAGTGATTATCCTCGGACTTTTCCATATCTTTCCGATCTTCTACGCCTTTTACATCAGCCTCCATAAGTGGAAAATCCAAAAACAGGCGTATGTTGGTCTCGATAACTACACCCGCGCGCTCCATTCGGACGAGTTCTGGAATGCGATCCGCACGACGGTTTGGTTCGTGGTCGGGACGGTGCCGATTGGGCTGATCGTCGCGCTCTTCCTCGCCATTATGCTCTTCCGGCCAATTGCGGGGCGGACGTTTTACCGGGTTGTGCTCTTTTTGCCGTACATCACGCCGCCCCTCGCAATGGCGATTGTCTGGAGTTGGATGTACAAGCAGGACGGCGCCGGTCTCGTCAACGCCTTCCTGGGCGTTCTTGGCATCGGTAATCAGCGTTGGTTACTCGATTCGCGCGGCGTCTTCGATCTGATCGCGACGAACTTCGGCCTCCATGTGCCGCCCCTCCTGCAGGGGCCGCCGCTGCCGCTCGTCGCCATCATGCTCTACTCGCTCTGGAGTTCTATTGGCTTCGATACAATCATCTTCCTCGCCGGGCTGTCTAATGTGCCGAAGGAAGTGGTCGAAGCGGCACAGATTGACGGCGCAAACCAGTTCCAGATTGCCACGCGCGTGGTCGCGCCTCTCCTGCGACCAACGATCCTCTTTCTCTCGATTATCTCGGTACTGCGGGCTTTTCAAGTCTTCAACCCGATCTACGCCATGACACTCGGCGGGCCCGCGCAGAAGACCGAGACAATCACCTTCTTCATCTTCGATCAATTCTTCCAGCAGGTGAACGTCGGGTACGGTGCCGCAATCGCGATGCTGCTCTTCGTCATTCTCTTTGTCATTACATTGATTCAACTCCGGCTTGGCGAAGAGCGCCGTGTCGGTCGGGCAGGAGGCTGATTGCATGGCGGTACGCACGGCCCACGGCGACTTCACGCAACCGATCCCCCGCGCGCAATCGCGGACGGCGCGCACGACGCAGGTCCGCGCGCGGCGGAATCTGATCGCCCATATCGCCCTGATTCTCTTCGTGATCGGCGCGCTTTTTCCGTTCTACTGGATGGTCGCCACGAGCGTCAAGACGTTGACCGAATCACTCCAGTCGCCGCCAACCTTTCTGCCGCAACACACGCAAATCCAGAACTACGCGAACGCCTTCCACGCGGCGCCGTTTGGGCGGTATCTTTTCAATACACTCTTTATCGCCGGGATTACCGTCATCTGCAACCTCACGACATCTGTGTTGGCGGCGTATTCATTCGCGATGACCGACTTCCCCGGTAAGCGGGTGATCTTCGCGATTCTCCTCACGACACTGATGATTCCTTTCGAGGTGACGTTGATCCCGAACTTCATCCTGATAAAGAACCTGCACATGTATAATACGTATTGGGCGCAGATCGTTCCGTGGGCGGCAGGGACGTTCGGTATCTTCCTCGTGCGGCAGTTCTTTCTCAGCATCCCGAAGGAGATTTTCGAGGCGGCAGTGATTGACGGTGCAAGCCCGTGGAGCGTTCTCTGGCTTGTTGCGGTGCCGCTCGCGCGCCCCGCGCTCGTCACGCTGGCGCTCTTCAGTTTCATTGGCTCGTGGAATTCGTTCGTCTGGCCCCTGATCGTCACCACGAGCGACACCGTGCGGCCGATCCAGGTAGGGCTATCACAATTGAAGAGCGATGCGGGGAACAACAACTTCCCGATTCTGATGGCCGGCACGACACTGACGATCATCCCAATCGCCATTCTCTACTTCTTCGTGCAGCGCCAGTTGATTGAGGGTGTTGCGTCGTCTGGCGTCAAGGGATAGCCAGGGGTTGGGTTCTTTCGATTCCCTTCCCGCGTCGGGAGGGGATAGGGGTAGCCTTCACAAAGGAGTGACACGGTGAGTGACAACACACTGTTTGGCAAACGACTGAACCGGCGGACGTTGCTCGGCGGCATTGCTGGGAGCGCGGGGGCGGCGATTCTCGCGGCGTGCGGGAGTAGTAAGGCGACCGAGACGCCGAAGCCTGCTGGCACGACGGCCCCAGCATCCGGTGGTGCTGCGACGACCGCTGCGACGAAACCAGCCGCGACAACCGGCGCGGCGAGTACGAGCGCGCCCGCCGCCTCGACTGCCGGTTCAACAACTGGCAGTGCGACGACGGTCAGTGGGTCGGCGGTTGCGGGGACGATTGACACCTCCAAACTGGCCGCCGGACAATCGGTCGTCGCGCAGAAGTTCGCGACCACGGCGGGCCAAGGGAGTGATGTTGATAAGATTGACCTGAAGGGCAAGACCGTCGCAATTGATTTCTGGCACGTCCAGACAAAGCAGAACGACGACGCGCTGAAGAAGATCGCGGCGGACTTCAACGCCGCCAACCCTGGCATCACCGTCACGCCGCAGTACATCGGCGACTACACCACGATCGCGCAGAAAATCCAGGTCGGCATCCAGGCGAAGCAGGTGCCCGCGATGGCGGTTGGCTACGAGAACAACGTCGGCAATTACCAGCAGGCCGACGCGTTGCTCGATCTGACGCCGTACATCAACAGCAAGACCTACGGCTGGACGAATGCGGACCTCACGGACATCTTCCCCGGCTTCCTCGACCGGAACATCTACCCGGACTTCAAGAATCAGATTCTCTCTGCACCCTTCACCTCGTCCATCCTGATGATGTGGTACAACATGGACATGCTCAAGTCGGTCGGCTTCAATGGCCCCGCCAAGACGTGGGACGAGTTCAAGGCGCAAGCGGCGGCGGCGGTGAAGACTGGCAAGAAGGGCTTCCCGATGCGGACTGACGCGTCGGCCATTGATGGCATGGTCTTTTCCTTCGGTGGCGACGTGATCACCGCCGACAACAAGAAGGCGAAGTTCGATTCGCCGCAGGCTCTCTCCGCTCTCCAAGTGATCGAGGATATGGCGAAGGCAGGTACCGTCTTCACGATTGACACCGTTAACAACGAGGATCAATCAATCTTCACCAACGGCGACGCCCCGTTCTTCGTCGGCTCCAGCACCGGTCGCGCCTACATCGGCACCGCGATGCAGAAGGACCCGAACGACCCGACAAAGGGTGACAAGTTCGCGTGGAACGGTACCGTCATCCCGCAAGGGGCGGAGAACCTCAACACCCCAAAGACGGCGCTCTTTGGTGCCAATGCGATCGTCTTCAAGAGCACGCCTGAGAAGCAGTTGGCCTCCTGGCTCTTTCTCAAGTACTTTACGTCGAAGGATGTGACGGCCTACTGGTCCATTCAGTCCGGCTATCTACCGGTGCGCAAATCCGCTGCGGAGTCCGATACCTTCAAGACGTTCGTCACCGGCAAGCCGCTCAACCGTGCCGCATTCGACATCGCGCAGGACGGCAAGGGCGAGCCGCAGCCCGCCGGTTGGACAAAGGCCCGGACGGATATCCAAAACGCCGAGACGCAGTTGATTAACAAGCAATTGACCGCTGCGGACGCCGCAAAGCAGATGCAGTCAAAGGTTAACGACGATCTCGCTAACGGCTAATCCTGGGTAATTGGTGGAGCAGGCTTCAGAGTCTGCAATCCCCGACGGCAGGCTGAAGCCTGCTCCACTGTTATTGTGGATACAACAGTGCGAAATTGGCATCGCCTGATCGGTCACTATGCTCCATGCGCCAATCGCCGCATCGTGGCACGCCTCTTGCTTTAGGGATGATATGGAAGATGACGGGACATACCGTCACGGCGCGCATTGACAATCAACGACCAGACGGGAACCTGGTTCACGCGGCTGCATGTGACGAGATGATGAGGACCACAGCAGGCTGGGGAGCAGAGGAAAAACGACTGGCGATTAATCAAGATGGGCCATCATGCGTTGTCAGCGGCCACGGAAACATTACTTCGTGGTCGCTGATTTTTTGCGCGCCTTTTTATTCAATCCTTTCGCGCCCTCAGCCGATTACCTGCAATTCGCGGCCAATATCACCAAGCCCTTCCGCGCCATTGGATGTAATGACAAGGGTGTCTTCGATCTTGACGTGGCCGATCTCAGGGTGGAGAAACTCGGTTTCGAGCGAGAGGATGTGGCCGGGTTGAAGCGTCCGACCCGCCTGCTCGGGTCGGTTAATCATCGGCTGCTCGTGGGAGACCATGCCGATGCCGTGCGCGACGATCCGGCCGATCTTCGCATGGCGATTTGGGGCAAGGGCGTCCCGCGCGGCGGCGTTGACTTCGCCGTAGGTTATGCCCGCACGCAGGTGGCGGCGCACGACGTCTTGGATCTCCAGACAGGCGTCGGTCAATTCCCGCCCGAGCGCTGACGGTTCGCCGAGCGCGCCCATCCGGCAGATGTCCGCGAGGTAGTCCTGCTCCTCGCCGCCGCAATCGAGGTGGAGCATCCGCCCGCGCTCCCAGCGCGTCTCGGAGGGGGCGCGCAGGTAGCCGGGGCCGGCATTTGTGAACGCCCAGAGGAAGACTACGCCGTGCGCGCCCATCTCTTTCTCGACGGTCGCGGCCAATTCGCGCGTCGGCACGCCGTCGTACCCAGCGCGGAACCCGGCCTGGATTGCCGTGGCGACGCGGTCGGATACGTCGCGCAGGATGGCGATTTCGGCCGCCGTTTTGATCGCACGCAGTTCGTGCAAGAGGTCGGTCGCGTCCACGAAGGTCGCACCCGGCAGCCCGGTTTGTAGCGCCGCAAGCGCGCTCGCCGGAAGAAAGGGCATCTCGACGCCAATCGTCCCACCGGCAGCGCCGAGCGACTGCGCAATCATCGCGGCAGCGGCAGCGGACGATGACGCGTCCCCGGCATCGAGGTTTCGCCGTCCAATCCACAAGGGCAGGACGTCCAACCCCATCTTCTCGCCGGATGCGCCGATGTAGAAAGCGTCCGCGACGCGCTCGCGCGGTACACCGACAAAGGCAAGATACTGGCTGGAACCCATCCGCTGGCCGCGCTCGTGGAAGTGATAGACGTAGCCGCCAGTGAGATAGCGCACGTTGTGCCGCGTGTTGGCAAGCAAGAGATCCATACCTGCCTCGTCCATCACATGTGCGAGTTTCGCGCTGTCGAACGGGGTCATGATTTCCTCCGGTCTCACTGCGAATTAACGTGGTACAAAGCCGTAGTACTGCATAGTGTCGGTGGCTGTCAATAACCGAGTAGTCAGGTGGTCGGTAGTCGGTAGTCAGAACGGAACCGAATCCTCTGACTACCAACTACTCACCCCACTATTTGTTCGTCCGTACGGCGTCGTGTACACTGCATGGGCGGCGGGGCGGTCGTGGACGAGGGTATAAGGAACGCATGCGAGTACTGGTTACCGGGGGCGCGGGATTTATCGGCAGTCACGTTGTGGAAGCATTGCTCGCGCGGGGCGACGCGGTGATCGCCCTCGACTCCTTCAGCGATTTCCTCTATTCCGCCGCCCGTAAGCAGCGCAATCTCGCGCGCGCCGCCGAGCACCCGCAGTTCAGCCTGCATACCGCCGACATCACCGACGCGCCCGCGCTCCAACGGATATGCACAGAGACGCGGCCGGAGTCGGTCATCCATCTTGCGGGGATGGCGGCGGTCAGCCCGTCGGTGGGGCAGGCGGTGTTGTACACGCGCGTCAATGTTCTCGGCTCGATCAACGTGTTTGATGCCGCGATGGAGGCAGACGTGCAGCATGTCGTCATTGCCTCGTCGTCGACGGTTTATGGCGACACAGGGGGTACGGCGTTTCGCGAGGATCAGTCGCTCAAGCCGATGTCCCCGTACGGCGCGACGAAAGCGGCGGTCGAGGTGATGGCGCGGAGTTATACGGCGCTGCACGGCCTGCCTGTTACCGCGCTTCGCTTCTTCAATGCGTACGGGCCGCGCGTCCGGCCCGATCTCGCGACCTACCGCTTCGTGGACGCCGTGCATCGCGGCATCCCGATTCAGTTGCGTGGCGATGGCTCCGTGCAGCGAGATTACACGTATATCGGTGATACCGTCGCGGGTATTCTCGCCGCGCTCGATACGCCGGACGGCTTCCGGGTCTTCAACCTCGGCAACGAGCATCCAATCGTGATTCGCGATCTCATCCAAATCGTCGAGCGGATTGTCGAGCGACCGGCGATCATCGAGCAGCAGCCTGCCCTGCGCGCCGATCTGCCCGTGACGTTCGCGGATAATAGCAAGGCGCGCGCGGCGCTCGGCTACAACCCAACGACGGACATCACGAGCGGTATCGCGCGCCTCTACGATTGGTACCGCACCGAGGAAGCCGCCGGTGATTGATCCCGCGATGAAAGTAACGGTGCCTGCGAACGGTACCGGCGCGGACAGTGGGCCATTGGACGACATCGCGCTCGATGCCGTCCGCCACGACCGCGCGCCGGAGGCGATTGATCCCGCGCACAGCACGCACGGCGATGTCGCCGAGGCGGTCACGGAGGAAGGCATCTCGTTCGCGAGCCGCCTCCGGCAACCCCGGACGATCCTTTCCTTTGTCGTCGCTATCGTTATCATCGTGCTCGTCGTCATGCGCCTCAATATTAACGTTCACGAGGTCTGGCGCAATGTCCGGAGCGCGAACCCGCTCTTGCTCGTGTGTGCGTTCGCGGTCTACTATCTGTCGTTCCCGGTCCGTGCCCTACGCTGGAACATCATTCTCAGCAATGCAGGATACGACCGCGCGCACGGCATCGAGACGCCGAGCGTCTTCGGGCTGGTAGAGATTTTCATCCTCTCATGGTTCGCGAACACACTGCTGCCTGCAAAACTGGGCGATGTCTACCGCGGGTACCTCTTCAAAAAGGCGACGGGCGTCTCGTTTACGCGCACTTTCGGCACGATCCTCGCCGAACGATTGATGGACATCCTCGGTCTCTTCAGTTTCCTCGTCGTCAGTGGCCTTCTCGTCTTCGGCAACAAAGTGCCGCGCGTCGCCGTGACGCTCTTTATCTTCGGTGGCGTGCTCGCGGTCTGTGGTTTGGGCGGTCTGCTCGTCCTGCGGAGAGTGGAAGGACTGCTCGAACGGATCGTACCGAAGAAGGTGTCCGTGCAGTACCGGCGGCTGGAGGAGGGGATTTTCGGCTCCTTCGGTCGCTGGCCTTTGCTCACTGGACTAACGGCGATCATCTGGTCGCTGGAAGGGTTGCGCGTTTTCTGCATTACCCGTGCGCTCGGTATTGATGTCTCGCCTGCGGTGACCGTCTTTGTCGCGCTCGCCGCCTCGCTCCTGACGACAATCCCCCTTACCCCCGCCGGGCTTGGCGCAGTCGAGACAGGGATCGTCGGTATCCTGCAATGGGTCGGCGTGGAGCGCAATGCCGCCGCCTCCGTCGCCGTGATTGACCGCGTGATCGGCTACTGGAGCGTCCTCCTCATCGGCCTCATTCTCTATATCTTCAGCAGGAAGAAATAGGACTAAGGGCTAAGGACTGAGGACTAAGCGAGCGGATGTTTTTGCGTCGGGGCGTTGTGGCGTACTTTGGTGTCGTAATCAAGCGTGAGGAACGATGTGCTCCCCCACTTAGTCCTTAGTCCTCAGTCCTTAGTCCTCCGCGTCGTGCTCGACGTGACGCCTGCGATGACGCAGGGAGCGGGGATCGGGCGGGTGGCGCGGCATCTGGCACGGGCATTGCCGCTGCTGGATCGGGAGACGCAGTATACCTATCTCTATGCGACCGAGGGGCGGGACGGCGTGATCCCGGACGGCTTCCTGCCTGTGCCGCACCCGCCGGAGGGCGATCTCCGGCTGTTGGCAATCGCGCCCGGCTACGGCCCTGGCGAAAATGTGACACTGACGCGGCTTCCACTCCCTGCCGCGTGGATGATGCGCCTCTGGCATCGCGCCCGCTTGCCAGTGCCGGTGGAGCAATTCACCGGGCCGGTAGATTGCTATCACGCACTCGATTACGTCGCGCCGCGCGTCCGCCATGCCCGACTGCTCGTGACGGTGCATGACCTCAGTTTCCTCGCCGTGCCGCGCTACGCCGAGCCATCGCTGGCGGCGTACCTCGGAGGCGTCGTACCGCGCGTCGTGCGGCGGGCAGATACGGTGCTCGCCGTCTCCGCCTTCACTGCACGGGAGATCGTCGAGCGGCTGCGTATCCCACCAGAGCGCGTCCGCGTCGTGCCGAACGGCGTTGAGGGGCGATTCCGCCCGTATCCGCCTGGCGAACGCGCTGAGGCGCGGACGGCGGTGACGGATCTCGTTGGGAGCGCGGAGCGACCCTACCTGCTCGCAGTCGGCACGCTGGAGCCGCGCAAGAATTACCCGACGCTCCTGCGTGCCTATGCCCGGTTGCGCGCGGCGGGATTGCCGCACACGCTCGTGATCGCCGGGCGGCAAGGCTGGCAGTTCGGCCCGATCTTCGAGACGTTGCAGGAACTCCATCTCGCCGGGCAGGTGCAATTTGGCTCGCCGCCGGATGCGCTGCTGCCCGCTCTGTACAATGCGGCGGATGCGGTCGTCGCACCCGCGTGGTACGAAGGGTTTGGCCTCTCAGTGCTCGAAGGGATGGCATGCGGCGTCCCGGTTGTCGCGTCGGACATCGCGCCGCACCGCGAAGTCGCTGGCGATGCTGCCTGGTATGCTGATCCCGGCGACGCCGCCATGCTCGCGGAGACGATTACCGCCGCCCTTGATGCGGACGAAATCACCCGCGCCACTCACCGCGCGACGGGCCTGGGGCGTGCCGCCACGATGGGCTGGGGCGATGCCGCCCGCGCTCTCCTGCGCGTCTATAGGGGCGAAACCGATTGAACCACAGAGACGCAAAAAGGGAGGAAGGGAAGTGAACCACGAAGACGCGAAGAGCATGAAGGAAAGAGGAGAGAGAATAGATTTCTTCTTCTCTTGTGTCCCTCTTCGTGTCTTCGTGGTTGGTATTTCTTCTTTGCGTCCTTTGCGCTCGTTGCGTCTTTGCAGTTCAATCGGTTTCGGATAGATGCCGTGAATGTACTGATCGCTGGCATTGTCGTAGCGCTACTCGTGCTAGCGTTCGTTGGAGCGCTAGCGTTTTGGGCGCGGTGGAGCCGGGGGCGGAGCGCGAATGCAGTGCAATTGGTCGCGAAAAATAGCGGCTTCCTACTCCTCTCGCAATTCACGAACAAGGGGCTCGATTTTCTCTTCGCGCTCTACATGCTCCGCGCACTGGGACCAGTCGGGAACGGTCAGTATCAGTACGCGATCCTCGTCTGGCTTTATCTGAAGACGGTGACGGACTTCGGGCTGGGCGTGCTCGCGACACAGCAAATTGCGCACGCGCCGGAGCGGGCCGGGGCGCTACTCGGTCAGACGACGCTCCTACGGCTCGTGCTCCTCGCGATCTCGTTGCCGCCGCTCGCACTTTTTGTCGGCGCAAACGCGCTCTGGGGCGGTATTGGCGCGGTGCAAGTCGGCGCGGTCGCTCTGCTCGCACTCTCGATCATGCCAACCGCCTACACGGACGCCGCGACGAGCGTCTTCAACGGGCGCGAGCGGTTCGAGATCCCGGCAGCGGTAACGATCCTCGGCAGCGTTGTCGGGCTGGGTCTGCGGGCAGGGTCGCTCCTCGTCGGCTGGGGGCCGGTGGGATTAGCGGCTGCAGCGGTCGTCGCGAACCTGCTGACGCTTGGGCCAATCATGCTGCTCATTCGGCGGCTCGGTGTGCGGGCGGAATGGTCACTGCCGTGGGGCGCGGCACGACGCCTGCTGCGCGATGGTGGGCCGCTACTCGTCAACGCGCTCCTGCAATCGCTCTTTTTCACGCTCGATGTCTTTATCCTCCAACCGCTCAAAGGGGAAACGGCGGTCGGGCTGTACGGCGTGAGCATCAAAGTGGTCAATACGCTGCTTATCATCTCCTCGACGTTCACGCTCGTGCTCTTTCCGCAGTTAGCGCGGCAGGCGATGCGCGACCGCGCCAGCCTGTCGCGGACATATCACTTTGCGGTGCGCGTGCTGCTCGTCCTTGCCCTGCCGATGGCAGTTGGTGTGACGATCCTCGCCCCGGAGTTTGTGCGGATCGTCGGTGGCAAGGCGTATCTGCCGGGTGCGGCGACCGCGCTCCGCCTGATTGTCTGGCTGCTTCCCTTCTCGTTCGTCAACGGCGTAACACAGTACGTCCTGATCGCCCTCGGCCAGCAGCGGCGGATGACGTGGGCGTTCGTCGCGACGGTGATTTTCAATATCGTCGCGAATCTGCTTTTCATCCCACGCTATTCGTACGAGGCGTCGGCGATGATCTCCGTGTTGTCGGAAGTCGTCTTGTTTATCCCCTTCGTGTTCTGGATTCGCCGCTTCCTTAGCCCGCTGCCGCTCGTCCGGCTGATGTGGCAGCCGTGCGTCGCGGCGGTACTCTTCGCGATTGTCGCCTGGGGCGTTGGGTGGCGGCTGGGGCTGGGCGCGTGGGCAGGCGCGGTGATTGGTGGCATAGTCTATTGCGTCGCTTTGCTCGCCCTCGGCACGGTGGGGCCGGAAGAGCGGGCGCTCATGCGGCGGCTGATGCAGCGGGGCGAGCCTGATCCCGCAGGGCTTGACAATACTGCAAGTATGAGAACATAAGTTCTATCAAGGAGGCGAGTATGGTGCCCAAACAGGGCAGTCGCGCATGTCGGAGGGTTCGATGAGAAAAGTGATTGTCACGGAGTATGTCACGCTGGATGGTGTCATGGAAGAACCCGGCCAGTGGTCCTTTCAATTCTGGAATGACGAGGCGGCGCAGTATAAATCCGATGAACTCTTTGCGAGCGACGCGCTGCTCCTGGGGCGCGTGACGTATCAGGGCTTTGCCGCCGCCTGGCCCACCATGACGGATACCGGGGAGTTCGGTGAGAAAATGAATAGCATGCCGAAGTATGTGGTGTCAACGACTCTGGAAGAGGTTGCGTGGAACAATTCACGGCTGATCAAAGGGAATGTCGTGGAAGAAGTATCTGCGCTGAAGCAGCAACCCGGTCAGGACATCCTGGTCACTGGCAGTGGCGTGCTTGCCCACACGCTAATGCAGCACGACCTCATTGATGAGTACCGATGTATGGTTCATCCCATTATCCTGGGGAGCGGAAAGCGCCTTTTTCGAGACGGGGGCACGATGAAGACACTTAAACTTGTCGAGACCAAGACGTTCAGTTCAGGCGTCGTTGTCCTCACCTATCAGCCAGCAGGCAAGGAAGAGAAATAATGGGGAAAGTCATTACAGCGGTCTCAATGTCGCTGGATGGTTTCATCGCGCGGCTCAACGATGATATTGGGCCGCTCTTTGACTGGTACTCCAGAGGCGACACCGAAGTTAAATTTCCGGGTAGTGGGGTGGTCAAGGTCTCATCTGCCAGCGCCGCACTCATTCAGGAGTCATTCAGAACGACAGGAGCGCTGGTGACGGGACGGAGACTCTTTGACTATGCCAAGGCGTGGGGTAGTAGACACCCCATGGGTGTACCGGTCTTTGTGGTTACGCATACCGTCTCACAAGAATGGGTCAAGGCAGGATCGCCGTTCGCGTTCGTCACCGATGGCGTGGAAAGCGCTATTCGCCAGGCGAAGAAAGCCGCAGGGGATAAGAATGTCGCCGTCGCTACCGCAAATATCACGCAGCAATGCCTCAAGGCGGGACTGCTTGACGAAATCCATATTGATCTGGTGCCCGTCCTGCTCGGTGACGGTGTCCGATTGTTCAATCACCTGGGCACAGCACAAATTGAACTGGAACGCACGCGGGTAGTCGAGGCCCCTGGTGTAACCCATCTCACGTTCCGCGTTGTAAAGTAAAATACATACCCAAGTAGGCGCGTGGAGCGGTGGCGCGCTGAATGGGAATTACTGGTGCATCTGCGCCGATTGCGTTCCGCAACGCGACATCAGGCATCGCGGACTTCGCCCTCGGCGATGACGCGGGCATACCAGTGGCCGCTCTCTTTCAGGGTGCGGGTCTGGGTGGCGAAGTCGGTGTAGGCGATGCCAAAGCGAGTGCTGTAGCCGCCGGGGAAGGCGAAACAATCCATCAACGTCCAGAGGAAGTAGCCACGGAGCGGCACTCCCGCGTCGAGCGCGCGGAGCATCTGCGGGAAGATGGCGCGCAGGTAATCGAGCCGGGCGCGATCATGGATAACGCCCTGTTCGTCGGGTTCAGCGTTGTCGGGCGCGCCGTTGCCAGTAATGAGGATGGATGCGGGCGCGTACTCGCGCTGCACGCGCGTCAGAACGTCAGTGAATCCCTCAACTCCAGTCATACCCGTTTCATCTTCCGGCGAGACGCGCGCCGCCATGATTGGGGTGGATGGATCGTCGCGGATGACGGCGTGCGTGGCGTAGTTAAGACCGAGAAAGTCAATCGGAGTCGCAATCTTCGCCATGTCTGCCGTTCGCACCTCTGGCGCGTCCGCCCCGAACAGTTCCATCACGTCGTCCGGGTACGTGCCGCGAAAGAGTGGGTCGAGATACCAGCGGTTCGCGAAACCGTCGTACCGGATAGCCGCCGCGTGATCCGCCTCGCGGTCCGTCGCGGGATAACAGGGTATGACGCCAACCGCGATGCCGATTCGCGTCGCCGCATTGCCGTTCGCGCGGAGGACGGGGATCGCCTCACCATGCGAGACGAGCAGGTTGTGCGCCACCTGCACGCCCGTTTTCCACCTATGGAGACCCGGCGCACTCTCGCCCGTGACATGGCCGTGATACGCGACGTGCCACGGCTCGTTATGCGTCACCCAGTGGGCGACGCGGTCGCCGAGGCGGCGGGAAAGGGTATCCGCGTACTCGGCGAAGGCAGAAATCGTATCGCGGTTCACCCAGCCGCCGCGATCTTGCAATGCTTGCGGGAGATCGCCGTGGTAGAGTGTGAGGTACGGCGCGATGTTTGCCGCGAGCAGGGCATCCACAACACGTTCGTAATGGTCTAACCCCGCTCCGTTCAGCTGCCCGTATCCCTCCGGATAGATGCGGGACCACGCAACCGAGAAACGGTATGCATTGACACCGATGCGCCGCATCAGGTCAATATCGTCGCGGTATCGGTGGTACGCATCGCACGCGACATCGCCGGTGCCGCCATCCCGCACATTGCCCGATGTATGCGTGAAGCGATCCCAGATCGTCTCGCCCCGCCCGTCCGCGCGCACCGCGCCCTCGATCTGATATGCCGATGTCGTCGTGCCCCAGACAAAATCGCTCGGAAAAAACGTCGCCACATGTACCTCGCCCACGATTGCACGGCACGCCCACTCGCGGCATGATACACGCATAGAGCGGAAACTGGGGAGAACCACAAAGACGCATACTGCCCAGAGGGCACCCGTGCAGAGGGCACAAGGGGGAAAGGGCATTTGAACCACGAAGCCACGAAGAGGGAGAAAAGAAGGAAAGTCTTTCTCTCTTTCGTGCTCTTCGTGGCTTCGTGGTTCAAGTCCCTAATCCGCGACTTCGACGATCATTTCGATTTCGACGGCCATGCCGCCGGGCAGTTGCGCCATGCCGACGGCGGAGCGCGCGTGGCGGCCCGCGTCGCCGTAGAGTTCGATCAGGAGTTCGGTCGCGCCATTGATGACGCCGGGCTGCTCTGTATAATCGAGCGTCGAGTTGACGAGGCCAAGCAGTTTGACGATCTGTGTCACCTTGTCGAGATCGCCGATGCAGTTTGCGAGTGACTCCAGCAGGTTGAGCATCGTCAGTTTCGCGGCGTCGTAGCCCTGCCGTGTCGTGAACTCCTGGCCGAGTTTGCCGATGTACTGATTCGTGCCGCCGCGCGACGGGCCGTGGCCGGAGAGGTAGACGACGTTGCCCGCGCGCCGATACATGAGGATTTTCGATGCCGGGTTCGGCGGGTTGTTCGGCATTTCGAGGCCGAGGTCTTTGATCTTCTGTTCGATCTTCACGCAGGCACGCTCCCTTCGCTCCCTCCCAATTGGACGACACGATGCTTATACCACGGAAACCGGGGAGAGCCGCAAAGACGCAGAGGACGCAAAGAACGCAAAGAGGGAAAAGAGAATTTTGAACCACGAAGACACGAAGACACGAAGAGCACGAAGAAGAGAGCAATTTGAAGGAGATGCTCTCCCCCGTCTCTTCGCGCCCCTCTTTTCCTCTCTGCGTCCTCTGCGTCTCTGCGGTTCAATCGGTTTCCGTCCGCTAATTTCAGGTAGAATGGTCGTGCAGCAGGTTGTTTGGGAGTGGAGAGTGTCGGAAGGCAGGAAGGGATGGTCGTTATGAGCGCCGTGAATGTTGCCGGATCGCTACGTGAAGTACGCGAGCGTGAGTTCCCAATTGTGCGGAAATGTACCTATCTCAATGGTGCCTCGCAAGGACCGTGGCCGACGCGGACGGTGCAGGCGGTGCAAGAGGTCGTCGAATCGTGTCAGGTGCCGCACTTGAAGGCCGCGACCTCGCTACCGCCGTATGAGCAGATCGCCCGCGAGCGCCTCGCGCGGCTTATGGGAGCCGATCCGGGCGATATCGTCTTTACGAGCAACACGACACACGGCATGAATATCGCCGTGCAGGGGATCGCCTGGCGCGCGGGCGACAACATTGTCCTGCCGCACCGGGAGTTTCCGTCGCTCTCATACGCGATGCTCCATCTTAAGGAGCGTGGCGTCGAGGTGCGCTTCGTTCCCTTTCCAGGGGCGGGACCATCGGTGGATGAACTGATGGAGCACGTTGACAGCCGGACGCGCGCGGTCGCATGCAGCGCGATCATGTGGGACACGGGATACCGCGCCGATCTCGAATCGCTCGGCAGACGATGCGCCGAGCAGGGCTGTCTGCTGATTGTGGATGGCATTCAACTCGTCGGCGCGGGCCAACTAGATGTCAAAGCGGCGCGTGTCTCGGCTCTGGCGACGCACGGATATAAGTGGCTACTCTCCGGTTTCGGTGTCGGCGCGTTGTATGTCGCGCCTGAGGCAGTGGACCAGATTTCACCCACCTTCATCGGCTCGCAATCGGTGGACGCCGTGCCGGACACCTTCGATGGACAACTGAACTGGAAGCCGGGCGCGGCACGCTACCAGGCTGGCGGCGGCAACCGGATCGGCTGGGCCGCGCTCGCCACCTCGCTCGGATTGATCGAGGAAGTCGGCATTGACGCGATCGCGGAACGGAACCGCACGCTCGCCGAATATCTCTATGCCGGCTTAACCCGCAAGGAGAGCGTCGAGATCGTCAGTTCACCCGATCCCGCGCACCGCGCCCAGATCATCGCCTTCACCCTCGGCAGCAAAGAGCGGGACGCGGCGATGGTCAAGGAATTGGATGAGCAAGGGATCATTGTTGCCCTCCGCCCCCTCGGCTTGCGTGCCTCCCCGAACTTCTACAACACCGAAGCGGAAGTAGACCGCCTCCTCGCTGCTCTCCCGGACTGAACAGCAAACTGACAAAACCAACGAAGCCGGGGAGAACCGCAGAGACGCAAAGGACGCAGAGAACGCAGAGCAGAGGAAGACGAGGAACCAGAACTATTCCCTTCTTTTTTACTCGGCGTTCTCTGTGCTCTCTGCATCTCTGCACTTCTCCCCGGCTTCATCCCCGCCATTTGGGTTGGACGCCCGCGTCGAGGAGGCTCTGGTAGGTAGGGCGGGGCATGGCGAAGAATTCGCGCGTGAAGCTGTAGCCGATGCGCGCGAGGCGGCCGACGGGGCGTGTCTGCGTGCAATCGAGGATGCCGTTTTTAATGAAGGCGGGGTCCACGGCGATATGCACAACTTCGCCGATGATGAGGTTGGACGGCTCGCGGCCATACTCGCGAATATCGAGCAGCCTGCACTCCATCGCGGCAGGCGCTTCGCCGACGCGCGGCGCGCCGACAATGACGCTTGGTACAGGCGTCAGGCCTGCCCAGTCGAACTCGCTCGTGTCGGGCGGGAAGTTGGCGGCTGAGAGGTTCATCTCCTCTGCGAGCGCTTCCGGCACCTGGTTGAAGACGAACTCACCCGTTGCGCGAACATTTCGCAACGTATCCTTCGCGCCGGTCGAGGAGAAGGCGATGATCGGCGGGGTCGCCGAGACGATCATGCAGTACGAATGTGGCGCGACATTCGCCACGCCCGTCGGGCTGCGCGTGCTGACCCAGGCAATCGGGCGCGGCGCGACGATGCTGTTGATGAGATTGTATATCTGCCCTGACGGGACGCTCGCAGGGTCGAAGCCGGTGCGCGGCGCGGCAGGATCGGTCAGCGTGGGCATCAGGGCCTCCTTATCGGTCGTGTGATTTGCTCCGCCCTTTCTGCTACGTTGCATTGGCATGATCTATTCCACAGCACATATCGTGTAATACTCTTTGACGAGAGAGAGGTCGTGATCGCTGTGACCGCGTCGTGCCCCCACGGATACTGCGTCATCCGTGTCACCACCTTCGGGTGCGCCCATACCCGCTCCCGCGCGCGCGTCAGTGCGTCTTTCCTCTCCGCAATCGTCGCGCACACGTCGTTCGCCTGTCGTGTGCGCCCCTGCCAAAAACCTGTTCCACCGCATGCAACGCCGACGAGTAGGGCGGCAACCGCAGCGGGATGATCCCGTGCGGCCAGATCACTGTGTCGCCGCGATCACTGCCGGATCCATCCCCCACGACGCCGATCCGCTGATCCGGCCATTCTGCACGCAGCGTCGCGGGGAAGAGAGGGAGGCGGAGCGTATCACCAGGCGGTACGCGGAGGCCACCGCCTTCCCCGCTCTTTGGCGTGATCGCGCTGGAGACCCCGACCGATTGCGACCGATCATCAACGATCCACGCGGGACGATGGCCACCGCGAGACCAGCCCCGCCGACACCACATCTTCAATCCGCATCGGCCCCCGTCAAAAGACGCAGCATCTGGACGCGGGAGGGGCGGCGGTACCGCGCACGCGCTGTGCACAAACATGTCCTTGCGCGCTGTTTTCGGTGATTGCGCGCGGATAGGCGATTGACATCCGCCTTCCCTGCTCGCATCAACCTGCGTATCATCACGTCACGTCTATCGCGAAAGAGTATTACTATAGATATAGTATCACTATACGTACAGCAATGCATTTTATCGTGAGGTATGACGCAAGGAGGTAACGAGATGGAAAAACGATTGACGGTCATGACACGAAAGGGGCAAATTACTATCCCGGCGGAAATTCGGCGGGCGTTAGGATTGAAAGAAGGGGACAAAGTCGCGATCTTGCTACCCGATCCTGGAAGCGACGAGATCCATCTGCATCCGGTTCACTCGGTCGCGGAATTGACATTCGGGGCATTCTCTCCACGCAAGTGCCCCGAAGATTTCCGCGAACTGCGAGAGGCATTCAAGCAAGCAATTGTCGAGAAAGAGATGAGAATGCGTCTTCAATGCGAGTCAATGAGGGAATGATGATCCGCTGGTTATCGTGCTCATGCCAAAACTCCGTCAATCTTACCGGCCCTAGGCGCTGCGCTCGGGGGTTCGGATGCACCTCTTCTGCCCCAGTGAGTCTGCTGTCGCTCAAAAAGTCAGAGACATTCCCATTTGATTCACACACGACGAGAATGCAACGATCTCTTGACGCCGCGAGGGCAGCGCGAAGAAAGGTCTCCGCTGGTTGCCGATACGGCGCACGAATGGCGAGATACTCCCACGAGTCATCATCACCTTCCTCCCCTTCCCAACTCGCCACGATAAGCGGCTTGGAATCATAGACCGTTTCTCCCTGACGAATGGGGGAGGTGGACGCGTATCTCTTGCCGGTATCCGCGAACAGGAAGTAGCCCCGCCCTTGCCAGTCACCCGGATAATAGGTGTGCAAGCCAGCGATGGAGCACGCGTGTCCCTCGCTTTAAAGAGCCTCCTGAATGAGCAATGGTCCGAGATGCCGCCTGCGCCCGTCGGCGGAGACCGGGAAAGGCTTGCCGGTGCGGGGCGACCTGCTCCACAGGACGCGCTCCTCGTCCGTGAGCGGCGGTCGGTCGAAGAGCGACGTCCCATCTATGATGGGATCATCTGTAGGATTCACCGTCACGACACTGACGCAAAACGACAAGGTCCCTCCTCAAACACGCATGGTCGTTGTTTATCCTGCCCATTATAGTAAATCGAGCCATCCTCTCATATACGAGGTGTCTTCAGACGCAGGGCAATCGCATGACTATGCGGCGAGGACTTTGAGCAGGTAGCGCTCGTCCCAGCCCGCCTTCAGTCGCTTGTTCTTGATCCCCACCTTCGCCGTCTGCTCCTTTTTCAACAGATTCACCGCGA
>JAABUZ0100003989.1_pt1 | contig 20934 bp, 15 predicted proteins | sample 5562091 | NCBI WGS metagenome assembly JAABUZ01 (sample SAMN12813069, study PRJNA571459) | rock metagenome | isolation source: Antarctica rocks | place: Antarctica: Victoria Land, Linnaeus Terrace sud | collected 2015-12-21 | reverse complement strand
CTGATCGCATCCTTGGGGCCGCCACTCACCACAAATATATCGAGCCAGCCGTCCTTATCGAAGTCGACCAGGGCGATCCCTCCGCCGGTGAGTTCGTTGATGTGGTGCTTTCCGAGTTCGCCCCCGAGGGTCGATCGAGCGATCAGACCGGCGCGGTCGGCAACGTCGACGAAGTCAGCGACCGGCAAACCTCCTTTCGGCTCAACCTGCGGCAGTGGATGGCTGGAACTCATCTGTGCCATCGCCCCTGTGGCCAGAGAACTCACCATTAGAAGACGCGCTGCTCTGGGCCAAAATCCCATCACGGCGTACCCACTTGATCAGCAATCATGGATCCGCCCAAGAGCAAGGTAGAGGACCGAATGGGTGTCGTCGATGATTTCTTTTGCAGAGCGAAGGTCGCTTGGTGCCGCTGCTTCAACGCCGCCAGCTTTGCGCTCCACTCGGCCGCTTGCCGTCGATCGCCCATTTGCATGTAAGTGCGGGCTAGAAGATAGAGGGCGGAGTCAAGCTCGGGATCAAGCGCGGCGGCGCGACTTAGCTCTCGCACGGCATCCTCTCGCCGCCCCGCGGCTGCGTACAGCTTACCCAGTAGGGCGTGGTCGGGGGCACTGGTTCCGCTCAGCGCATTCGCTCGTTCGGCGAAGTGCAGCGCCTGCTCACTCTGGTTCGCACGCTCATAGGCCCGCGCGGCATCCTCTGCATAGAGCAGCCGGTTCGGATCGAGTTCCGACGCCTTTCCGTAGGCAACGGCTGCCGGGCCATACAGCCCCTGCTGAAACAGACAGAAGCCAAGGACATTCTGTGCCAGCGCGACCGTCGGGTCTTCCTGGACTGCCTTCTCCAGCTCCGGAACAGCTTCCGCGATCTGGCGCACCGCCGCCAGTGCGACACCTGTCAACGTATGCCTCTGGACATCGTCGCTTCCGGTAGACGGCACCTTCGCAAGCAGGGATCTCGCCTCATCCGCCTGATCGGTGGCCAGCAGCACACGGGCGAGCGCCTCTGCATATACCGGATTCGCGGGCTCCATCTGATTGGCCGACCGCAGAAACCTGAGGGCTTCGGTCTGGCCCTGTGGCGTGGCGGAGGCAAGTAACCCCAGATGGTATAGCGGAAGCGCATCCTTGGGAGCGAGCTTTGCAGCAGCCTCGAAAATTCTTCGCTGCCTTGTGAACCTCACCCGCGCCGGTGTATGCAAGCCCGAGCAGGTAGGCCCTCTCCTCGCTGGTCGGCTCTGGAGACGCACCTCCCAGAAGCGAGATGGCCTCCGCATAGTTCCCATTGCCGATCAACGCGCGGGCAAGCAGGAGATCGATTCCAGGCCTTGTCGGCTCACGCTCGCGCGTCGTCTTCAGCAGGGCAACTGCATCGGGAAATCTGCCCGCCTCCAGTAGCGCCGATCCAGCCTGTTGCTGGATTTCCGGGTCGGTCGAGACCTCGGCCAGATCATTGACGAGTGAGGGAAGCTTGGCCGTATCGTTCAGCTTCAAGCTGTCGAGAAGCAGGTGAAGCGTAACACCCTTGTCGTTGGGAGCGAGGGCATGGGCTGCGTCAAGATGCTTGATCGCCTCGGGAAGTGTGCCCTTCGCCTCCAGCAGAACGGCCAGATTATAGAGCGGCTGCACGGACCTGGGCTGCGCCGCGACCACGATCTTGAGCTGCTCGATCGCACCATCGGTTTCATGAAGGCGAATCAGACTCAACGCGAGGTTGTAGTGCGCGGCGAGCATTGAGGGATCCAGGTGAAGCGCTGTCCGGAAGTCAGCCGCGGCGGCGCTGTACTGCTGCATCTGATTCTCGGAGAGGCCGCGCCAGGTCAGGGCCTCGGCTGATCGTGGCGCAGCGTTGACGGCCGCAGCGAATTTTGCTCGTGCCTGCGCAGCTTGCCCATTCCGAAGCAACTGGATCCCCTCCGAAATATCGCGCTGCCCGGGCACAGATGCGCTCTGCGCCAACGAACCCACCCCCGTTATCAGCGCACAAAGCGCATAGAAAATCGCGAAGACACGCAATGAGACGCTCCGGCGGGAAGAGTGGAGCGAAGGAACAGAGAAGTGCTCCTCATCTAGAGCCTGAACCACAGGATGCCGACTCATGTCATCCGCGCGGCATGGTGGTCAGCTTTCCACCCTCTTCGATCCGAAAGAATTGGTTGGCTGGGAGATTTCGCAAACGATCGATCGTTCCGCTTGGCCAGAAGATCTCGATGAGGTCAGCGAACGGTTGATCCCGCAGACCGAAGTGGAGCCGAAGGTCGCTCTGCGAAAGATAGCTGCCGCCGCTGCGCACCTCACCGATCTGAGACAGTGACCCTGCAATGCACCGCACGCGGGCGCCGATCGCACTCCGATTAGACTTAATTCCGACGAGCTTCAGATTGATCCAGTTGTTGCCGTTTTTTCCCTGGAATTGCAGCAGTGAGGGTCTAGCGCCCTGATTGTTGATGACCACGTCAGTACAACCATCATTGTTGAAGTCGCCAAAGGCACAACCACGCCCCGTCCCCGGTGTCGTGAACGCCTCGCCGGCCAGCCTGGAGACATCTTCGAAGTGTCCTTCCCCAAGATTGCGATACAGGACTGGCGGCTCGCGGTAGGTGGTGTCCGCATGAATGCGATCCAGCTCCGGGTAGACGTGTCCGTTGCAGTAAAGGACGTCGGCCAGACCGTCGTTATCCGGATCGAAGAAGCCGCAGCCCCAACCGACAAAGTGAGTTTGGCGGTTCAGACCTGCAGCCTCACCCATATCCGTAAAGAGGCCTTTGCCAGTATTGCGGTAGAGATTGGGTACCTCGTCCGAGAAGTTCGTCTTCAGGATGTCGAGCCAGCCGTCGTTGTCGTAGTCGCCCGCAGCGACACCCATGCCAGCCTCTTCCATACCTTCAACGCTGTAGGCGACCCCGCGCAGCGTCCCCTCTTCGCGAAAGGTGCCGTCATGATTGTTCATGAACATATGGCTGGGGGTAGAGTCGCTGGCAATGTAGAGATCCGGCCACCCGTCGTTGTCGAAGTCGGCCACCAGGACACCCATTCCGAACAGGTCGCCCTTGGCCGCAATGCCAGCCTTCAACGAGACGTCGGTGAAGGTTCCATCCCGATTGTTGTGGTACAGGGTGCTCGATTCGCTCTTCAGTCCACGCGGCCCACACATCACAGGTAATCCGCGATAGACGCAGTACGGGTTGCTGCCCGGATCTTTTGCATTCTCGAGTGAGAAGTCCACGTAGTGCGTTACGAGGAGGTCCAGCCAGCCATCGCGATCGTAGTCCACAAACGCGCATCCGGTGCTCCAACGCTCGGGCGGTCCGGCAACCTGCGCTTTGCGGCCGACCTCAGTGAAGGTCCCGTCGCCGTTGTTATGGAAGAGCAGATTTTCACCCCAGTAGGAGATAAACAGGTCATCGAGGCCATCATTATCGAAGTCTCCGATGCAGACGCCCTGGCCCCATCCACTCCGCGCTAGACCTGCTCTACCCGTCACGTCGGTAAACGTGCCATCACGATTATTGTGAAACAGCTTGTTTTGGGGCTGCTGCCCGGCTGGTAGCTTCTCAAGCCGTGAGCTGTTAACCAGAAACACATCCAGCCACGCGTCGTGATCGTAGTCGAAGAACGCCACGCCGGACCCGGTAGTCTCTATGATGTACTTTTTCGCATGATCTCCGCCGGAGACCTGCAGGAAATCCAGCCCGGCTTCGGCGGCAATGTCGCGGGCGGTGTAGCCCAATGGCTTGCCCCTGGTATCGCCCTGCGGGGATAGAGCCAGGGCGCGAACTCCAGATGGAAGGAATGCCGACAGCAGACCGCCGCCGGCAGCTTTGAGCAGAACGCGTCGATCGGCAGATGGCAGTGCCGATTCAGCGTTCGCCTTGCTCTTCGACCCTAACGCCAGCCTCCTCATCGGATCGGCCCTGCCGCTGGCGTGGAGGGAAGATCGCTCTTGCTTCCGGTCAACAGTGCGTCCAGCTTTTTCTGAAACTGACCTTCTTTTCCTTGCTGCAGCCTTTGGAAGGTCGCCATCTCTGTCGCCGCTTCAGGCAATCTGCCCTGCTGGCGGTAGGCCAGCATCATGACGTAATGCGCCTGTGCGTTCTCCGGATGCTCGGCAATCAGCCCGCGAAGCTCTGCCTCTGACGCTTCTACTTGCTGTTGCGCCAGTAGCGTTTGCGCCAGGCCAACGCGCGCCTCGGGTAGGCCGGGCTCCAGCTTCATGGCCAACGTGTAATCTGCAGTGGCCTTCGTCAGTGTTCCTTGGTGCCGTTCGATCTCCGCCATCGCCAGTGCCGACATCGCGCTTTGTGGGTTAACCGCGAGCTCGGCATGAAATTCTTCCATCGCCTTTTCATCCGCGTCCGCATCGCCGGTTCGCAGTATCAGCTGCCCGATGCGATAGTGCATTTGCGTCAGCTTCGGATTTTCGCTGAGGGCGGTTTTGTACTGCCGGATCGCCTGGCCTAGATTCCCTTGAGCCTCGTTGACCTCCCCCGCCAACTGGTGAACGCGATATGAGTCCGGGTGCGCGGTGAGTAACTCGTTTGCTGCCTCATTCCACATTTTGGTGTAGAGCTCTGCCGATTCGTACAGCACGTCCGGGTCTCCCGGGTAGTTCTTCTTAAGCTGACCTGCTACTCGCAGCGCGGTTGTGGCATCCTTGCTGCCGGCTGAGCACCCAAGAAGCGTGATTCCCGTGAGGCGTTGCAGCTTCCCTATCGGCTCGCTGTCCGTGTATTTCTGCAGTACAGGGAATGCTTTTTCGCAGGCACTCATGCTGGCTTGACTCAGCGCCAGGAAGAGCTCTGCACGCGGTGTTGCCGGATCAATCTGCAGTGCGTGAGTCAGGGCGTCCGCGGCTTCGGTGGCGCGTCCGGAACCATAAAGCAGCACACCCATACCCGTCCATGCCTGGCTGTTGTGTGGATCCGCGGCCAGCATCGCGCGATATTCTCGCATGGCGCCTGAAAGATCCTGTGAGCGAAGCGCCTGCTCCACCCGGGCAGTCTGTTCCTGCAGCGAAGCGGATGGAGGCCCCGCCTGGGTTGCCGCCCTGAGCGTGCAAGTACAAATCAACAGCAGCAGCGCTCCTCCTCGCATCGTCAGCCTCATTCTAACGACAGCGCCTCCCCGTTAGAGAGGCGCACCGTGTAAAGCCTCCATTCCACATCATCCCGAGGAGTCTGTGCAAGCGCAGGTGCATCTTCTGCGACCAGGTGTGGCCAAAATAGAAGGGGTGCCCGCGTTTAGCGGACACCCCAACACGATAGGCCTCTCCTAAAACAGATACTTCAGAGCGAACTGCGCGATTCTAGGATCCCTTGCCGAAAGGACCTGTCCGAAGGTCGAGTTACCGACAGTATTGACGGGATTGAAGTAATTCGGATGGTTGAATAGATTGAACAACTCACTGCGGAACTGCACCTTTCCGTGCTCGTGTACTTGAAACTCCTTGAAGAGAGAAAGGTCCACATTCACTAAGCTCGGTCCGTTCAGGAAGTTGCGACTTGTGTTGCCAACCGTACCCGGGGCTGCAGTGGTAAATGCAGCAGTGTTGAAGTACTTGCTGATTGAGCGGTTTGCAGAACTCACACTTTGTCCTGGAACACGGTCCGCTAAGTCGCTACCGACGCCCGACGCCGCCGTGTCCAGCCCGGAGTTGATGGAGTACGGAGCTCCCGTCTGTGCTGTGATAATGGCTTGATTCTGCCATCCGTTCAGAAGGCCCGAAACGACGCCGTGTGCGCTCTGCCACTTAGGCAACTGATAGATGTACGACGCCGTGAAGCGATGGCGAACGTCGTTGTCTGATGGCCCGTAGCTTTGGGCAAAGTTCTCTGGATTGCGCGGGCCATTTCCACCCTCAGCCGTGTAGGAGACTATGTCCAGGTACTTGGCGTAGACGTACGAGGCAAGGATGCTGAAGCCATGATCGAACCGATGGTTTAGTTCGACCTGGACGGAGTTGAAGTTCGAGTATCCCGTCGGTTCCAGCATCTCCGTCGGTCCATAGCAGGGTCCGGTCGTAGTGCTGTTGGCAGACGTTGGGCACTGCACGGAACTAAGCCTGCGTCGCTGGGAAAGAACATCATCTCTGTTGTTGTAGACAATTGGGTCAAACGGTTTTCCAGTTGCCGGATTGATCGGAGGTGTCTGCACAAAGCTCGAGAGCGGAGCATAGTTGTACTCACGCGAGACGAAGAGATGTGTCCCCTTATTCCCGATATAGGAGATAGTCAGTGTGTAGTTTTTCGCGATCTGCTGATCGACTGTTAGATTGAACTGCTGAGTGTAGCCCTCATTGAAATTGGGCGAGAACACCGTCTCAGCAGATTTCGTAGGCCAAACGAAGGCTGCACGCTGTGCCGGTGTGCGAGGAATGACAAACGGAAACGGATTAACCCGTCCACTGTTCGTGAACACATTATTTCCGGTCAGACTCGGCGCCAGGATGTTGACGCCAGAGACTGTAGAGTTGGAATCGAATGGCTGTGCCGTAGAGAAGCGATTCCACGCGATCAGCCTCGCCTGATCGTAGAAGATCCCATAGCCCGCTCGGATAGAAGTTTTCCCCGTCTTGAAGGGGTCGACGTTGACGCCGATACGCGGAGCGAAGTTCTTGTACCGATTCGGAATACCAGAACGTGGGCATCCCGGATCCCCGCTGCCGAGCGATCCACTGCCAACCGGTGGACCAGGAAAGGTAAGGCCGGCGGGGGCTGTAGGATAGAAAGTTGACTTCGCCTTTAGCATCGGGTCGAAACAGGTCTGATCATTTAGGTTATCGACCGGCGGAAGAAAAGGCTCCCACCGTATTCCAGCATCGATGGTGACATTTGAGCTGACCTTGTAATTATCCTGCGCAAAGGCATCCACGCCGTTGTGACGCAGACGGCTCTGCACCTCTGTCTGCTGGTTGAAGTTGTTCGGCAGCCCGAGTAGAAGATCAACCAGGGCATTGCCAGAATACTGACCATTGAAATTGAAGCTTGGGTCTGTGGCGAAATCCTCTACGCGATTCGAAGCCTCACGCCGATAGTCTCCACCAAACGTAAGCGTGTGCTTCCCCTTGATGACATTGAGGGAGTCGGTGTACTGCCAGGTTTGGCGGTTTTGTACAAAGGCGCCGTCGCCGCCCGCGCTGATGGAACCATTGACCGACGTGAAAAGGTCGCTCAGAACTCCGGGCGCGGATCCAGTCGCAGGTCCTCCAAACACCTCCCAGCCGATAGCTTGGGTCGGTCCACGATGGTGCGCAACACGGGTAAATCCAAATACTGCTGTATTCAGGAGATTGGGATTGAATGTGTGGGTCCAATCGAGCGCCACGTTCTGGTTGCGAAAATATTTCAGATGTGGTCTGCCGGGCAGGTTACCCCCGCCAAGGCCAGTGGAGTTATCCTGGTTGTAGAAATAATGTACGAACGCGACGTCATGCGGACCAAAGGTGCGGTCAATACGAGCAAGGTATTGATCCTCGTTGAGATTGTCCTGGTTATTTGCAACCGGACTGATGAAGGTATACCCGCCTGAACCGTTGTTGGGCAGTGGCATGAGCGCTTTAATCAAGTTCACGGCCGTCGGATCAATCCGCGCCGCCGGGATGACGTTCCCAAAGAATGGCTGCCCAGTAAATGGGTCGTTCGGGGGGGCTCCCGTCTTTGAGTTCTGATTGGCGAGACCGCTGATGTTAGCTACTCCTCCATTCAGGTCCGGACGCTGCGTCTGAGTGAGCACCTGGTCGATGGTAAGCGTCTCATCTCTTCTTTGTCGCGTCCCCTGGTAATACCCGAAGAAAAACATCTTGTCTTTCTGGATGGGGCCACCGAGAAATCCGCCGAACTGGTTTAGCTTGAAGGACGGCTTTCTCTGTCCAGGTCTATCGAACCGGTTGTGGGAGTCCAAGACCGTGTTGCGAAAGAACTCGAAGACCCCGCCATGCAAGGAGTTCGTGCCCGCGCGTGTCACCGTATTCACCAGTCCGCCCGCCCGAGTTACGGCCATACTGCGCGGTGAAGTTGCTGGTCTGAATGTCGAACTCCTGAAGGGCGTCAGGCGCCGGAAACACCGGGGCAGTCGATAGGTAGTTGTCCGTCATGTCCACGCCGTCTAGTAGGTAATAGTTCGAGCCCGGGCGATTGCCGTTCACCACCACGCCTTCGTGCTGTCCTTGGCCATGCGAGACGTTGTTGTTGTCATAGGAGACACCCGGCATGATGTACTGCAGCTGCAACGGGTCGCGACCATTGAGCGGCAGGTCCTCCACGCGCTGCTGATCCACGACATGGCTCACCGTGGCATCGACCAGGTTCACCCCCTGTGCGGCCGAGGTTACCTCGACTGTTTGAGACAGGGAACCAATTGTCAGAGGGGCTTTGATCGAAACGTTCTGATCAACCTCAAGCAAAATACCCCGCTGGACATAGCTCTGGAAACCCTGGCTCTCCACCCGGACCGAGTAGGTGCCTACCGAGATAGCGGGAAAGGTAAAATTGCCGCTTGCGTCGGACGTATCGGCTCGAGTCTCACCTGTGTTGTCGTTTGTGAGTGTCACTTTGGACCCGGGAATGGCAGAGCCACCTGGGTCCGTGACCGTCCCCACAATCCTGCCGGTAGGGCCAACGGCAAAGCTAGAGCAGGGAAGAAGGAATATCCCGATTACGCCGATGCAGAAATAATTAAGGATCCACCGAAGACGCTGCGGCATACTGACCTCGAATAAAAATGATTAGCTGTTTAGGAACCGAGCCGTTTACTGTCTAGCTCATTGACTTACGGTTGGAAGCGGTTACATTCGTCCGAAGCAGAGTGCAAGGGTTGGCTGCTTCAAATGTGTCCACGCAGAAACAGGACACACTCTATAAGCTGAGCGGAACCCTGTCAAACGGTTCGCGAGTCGCAGAGGCCGACCGCTCCCGCGCTATTGCGCCGTGTGTATGTTTTTGCCTACACTCGCCCACAAGCTTCTGAAATGCAGGAGGACGACGTCCAGTGCAAGCAGATATGCTCACGTGCTCAGGGGAGAATCGAATCGTTACATCCCAATGTTTGCTCGACGATGAATCTGTTCTCAAGCTCCACGAGAATGCAATGGCGGCATCCCGGAATACTCGAAGCGAGTCACGTCCGGTGTACAGCACAGCGCTCGCTATCGGCGAGAGAAGCCGTATGTTCCAGCCCAATGCCGGAGCCAGAAAGGCCGTAACACAGTTGCCTCCGTCTCCATGCAGGCCTTTGTGGGCGTTGCGTATCGTTCTTATCTCGCTTGTGTCTGTTTCCGGCTTCGCGCAACTCTTAGCGCCTACGCCGCCCATGGGATGGAATAGTTGGGACGCTTACGGAACCACAATCCGCGAAGGTGAAGTGAAGGCGAACGCGGATTACATGGCGAATCACCTTCGCAAGGCAGGCTGGCAGTACATCATCGTCGATATTGAGTGGTACGCGACCAATCCCAAGACGCATGGCTATATACCAGGCGGCTCGGTCAGCATGGACCGGTTCGGGCGCTTTACGCCAGCAGTTCAACGTTTTCCCTCTGCGGCGGGTGACCAGGGTTTCAAGCCGCTGGCCGACTATGTCCACAGCAGGGGTCTGAAGTTCGGTGTTCATATCATGCGTGGAATCCCGCGTCGGGCTGTGGACCAAAATTTGCCGATCGAGGGTAGTCGCTACCATGCCGCAGACATAGCGGATAAAAAGGACGTTTGCCATTGGAAGGGCATGGAAGACACTTATGGCGTGAATATGGCAAAGCCAGGCGCCCAGGACTACTACGATTCGATTGCCCGGTTGTATGCCTCTTGGGGGCTGGACTATATCAAGGCCGATGACATGAGCAATCCTTTCCACGAACTGGAAATTCCTGCTCTGAGCGTCGCGTTGAAGAAGACCGGCAGACCGATCGTCCTCAGCTTGTCGCCTGGTCCTGCGCCGCTGGACAAGTACCAGGAGCTAAAATCCAACGCACAGCTCTGGCGTATCTCTGGAGATTTCTGGGATAGCTGGCCGAAGTTGAAGCAGCAGTTTGACCTGGCCCACGCTTGGGAGTCAAAGGTGCAGCCAGGGGCATGGCCGGACGCCGACATGCTGCCGCTTGGAAAAATCGGGCTGAGGGCAGAGGTCGGCGAGCCACGGATGACTGCGTTCACTCGAGACGAGCAGCAGACGCTGATGACATTGTGGGCGATCTTTAGGTCCCCGCTGATGTTCGGGGGTGACCTTCCCAGCAACGATCCATACACGCTATCTCTCATCAGCAACCCCGAGGTGCTGGCGGTAGATCAAGCCGGCACAGGCGCGCATCAGGTCTACCGTACCGCTGAAACCATCACTTGGCTTTCCGATAAGCCAGGAAGTAAGTCAAAATATGTAGCTTTGTTCAACGTCGGTGATCAGACGCGGCAAGTCAACTTAACTTGGAGTGACGTTGGCGTGAAAACAACAGAGGCTTCGGTCAGGGATCTGTGGACGGGAAAGGATCTGGGCTCACAGAAAAGCCTTCATCTAGATCTCCGGCCACATAGCAGCGTCCTCTACGAGACAACGCCCCGATAATCTAGCAGCCACTAGCGCTTATCCGCGCCCTTTCTTGATTGCACTCTCCTATCTGATCTAGTGCTGCGCAAAAGGACGGAGGAGCCGTGTACGTATTAACCTATCTGACAATCCATATTTCCTCTAGTTCCCTCGATTGGTTGCAGGATCGCGTGTGGTGCCGTGAGTTGGGGGTGGTGGGGAACGCTTGTCGATGCCGAGACGGGCGGCCTTCACAAGAGGAGCACCTGGTGCGTCCTCACTGAGTTCCCAGGCCATGACCCCAGCGACGCCCTGTTCGACTGCAAACGCGGCCTTGTATCGAATGGAGGTGGGGTCCTCGTAGGTCCAGAAGGTGCTGCCGTCGAAGAGCCATGGTGCATGTGACCGTGGGTCGCGGAAGAGAATGAAGTTGGGAGCAGAGGCCGCCACACTGAGAGCAGGCGGCTGCGCGGGTGCGTCGGAGGATAGAAGGGCACCTGCAGGAGCAGGCGGAATCGACGCGTCCAGCTTGGTGGGGGGTGAGGGCGGGGCCATGAGCATCTGAAAGAAGCTGTACGGGCGGTCTCCTCGGATGCCCTGGCCGGCTTGGAAGAGCCCATTTCCGGTGGCACTGACGGCCTTCCAACCATAGCCGTAGAAGGGCAGACCCATGAGGAGCCTGGAGGCGGGAACGCCGGCCTGTTTGAACTCGAGGATGCTGCGCTCGACGCTTCCTCCGTGCCCATCCTCGCTATAAAGCGGGGCGAGAAAGCCGGTCGTGTGACTCCAGGGGCCGTTATAGTCGTAGTTCATGATGCCGATCTGGTCGACGATTTGGCTAACAGCACCAAGATCCACGCCGGGGTACATACGGGGCGAGGGACCAACGGCGATGGAAAGGCGGAGGCCGGGGCGCACCAAATCCATTTGGTAGCGGAGTTCGTTAAGGAGGGCGACGAAGTTATCTGCGTCGCCGGGGCCGGGGTACTCCCAGTCAACGTCGATGCCGTCGAAGAGGCCAGGCTGATCTGGAGTTCCGGCAGCCACGTTGGAACTTGCTGTGAGGTGGCCTCGGAGGAAGATATCGACACAGGAGGCGACAAAGGCTGCGCGTGCAGCAGGCTGAGCATCGGCGGCGAAGTCGGCCCCGCGACCTTCGAGGGAGATGAGGACCTTAAGCTTGGGGTGCAGGCGCTTGAGTTCGGCGAGTTGGTGGAGGTTGCCGTGAAACTTCGTCGTGGGGTCGTCAGCGACGCCGTCGACTGAGTCCTGCGCGCTGAAGGCGACATTGAGGTCGGCATTGGGATCAGCAACGGAGCAACGACCACCGGTGACGAAACCTTGAGAGTAGTTGATCTGGTCGAGCTCGGATGCAGCTCCGCTCATAACGAGGTTGTTTACGAAGAAGTGGTTATAGACGCTCCCTTGGCCGAGGTAGCCAACGACGAGGCGGTGGGGCATGGGAGATGCTGATTGAGATCTGGCGTGCACCCTGGGCTTGGTTCTTGCGTTCGTTCTGGCGTAGGAGACGGGAAGGCAAAGGAGGAGGAGCAGCGCCGTCGATCGGAAGCGCGTGAGGGGACTGTTGAAAAATAGGGAAGCGGGCACGGTTGTATGACGGTCGCGGGCGTTCGCGAGATTCAGCAATCCGGTCCTGATCGGAGCTTTGTGATTCAAATGTGGACCGCCCCGATAAGCTTTTGTACGTATGTTAGCCAGCCTATAATGAACTATGGCAAGTGTTCCTTCGGCTCCCCCGGGTGTTGCTCCGCAGTCGGAGGCTGGTGCTGGGCTTAGGGAAAATCTTGAGGTTGTGAACACGGATGCTGGCATTGAGCTGGAGGCAGCTCTGCCAATGGGTGCAAGCAGACTAATCGCGACAGGGCCCGTGCAGACGTTAGAGGTTGCGGAAGGCAGTGTCGAGGCCGACGAGGCGTCCGCCCCCGAAGGGCCGATCGGAAGCTCTGTCCTTTCGCTCGGGCCATTGCTTGAGGGAGGTGCGAGGGCACTGGGTGTATGCCAGGAGGCAAGCGATCCGGGGGCGATCGACCAGCGATTCCAGAAGCTGCTGGAGACGGTGCACGCGAACCGGCCGGGTGATGATCTGGAGATCATCCGCAAGGCTTGGGTCTTTTGCATGCGTCAGCATGAAGGCCAGAAGCGTGCGAGCGGAGAGCCGTACATCATTCACCCGCTCGAGGTGGGGCAGGTGTTGGCTGAGTTGAAGATGGACTCCACGGCAATCGCGGCGGGCCTGCTGCATGATGCTGTCGAAGATACGAACATCACATCCGACGAGATTGCGAAGCAGTTTAACGATCAGGTGGCGCACATTGTCGAGGGTGTGACGAAGCTCGACAAAATCAAGTTCGCAAACCGCGAGGATCACCAGGCTGAGAACATCCGCAAGATGCTGCTGGCCATGGTGACCGACATCCGCGTGGTGATCATCAAGCTGGCAGACCGGCTGCATAACATGCGGACGTTGGAGCACCTGAAGCCCGAGAAGCAGCAGAAGATCGCGCGCGAGACGCTGGATATTTTTGCTCCATTGGCGCACCGGCTGGGCATGGGCAAGCTGCGCGGTGAGCTCGAAGACCTGGCTTTCCGTTACACGGATCCGTACACGTATGAGCAGGTGTCGAGCGAGGTGGATGCGCTGCGCGGCGAGGGTGAGAGCTTTCTGCTGCGCATCGTCGGGGAACTCGAGGCGAAGCTGGTCGAGCATCACATCCAGGGACGGGTCGAGTCGCGCATAAAGCGGCTCTACTCCATTCAACAGAAGCTGGCGAGTCAGCAGATCCCCGTGGACCAGGTATATGATCTGCTGGCCATCCGGGTGATCTGCCAGACGGTGCAGGACTGTTACGCGGTCCTCGGGCTCCTGCACAGCGTCTGGCGACCGGTTCCGGGGCGCATCAAGGATTTCATTGCAATGCCTCGGCCGAATCTTTACCAGTCGCTGCACACGACACTGATTGCGGAAGGTGGGCACCAGTTCGAAGTCCAGATTCGCACGGAGGACATGCACCGGGTCGCAGAGGAGGGCATCGCGGCCCATTGGAAGTACAAGGCATCGGACAATGTGACGGCGAAGGACGAGCAAAGGCTGGCGTGGGTGCGGCAGTTGATGGAATGGCAGCGCGAGATGAGCGATCCAAACGAGTTCATGTCGACGCTCAAGATCGATCTCTACCCGGAGGAGGTGTACACCTTCACGCCCAAAGGCAAGGTGGTCGTTCTTCCCAAGGACGCGAGCCCTATCGACTTTGCGTATGCAATCCACACCGAGGTAGGGAACACAACGACTGGCGCAAAAGTGAACGGGCGCATAGTGCCGCTAAGGACGCGGCTGCGCAACGGCGACATCGTTGAGGTCATGACGCAAGCCGGGCATGCGCCGAGCCGCGACTGGCTGAGTTTCACGAAGAGCTCGCGGGCGCGAAACAAGATCAAGCATTGGTTGAACGAGCACCAGCGCGAGCGGGCGATCGAGATCGGCAAGAAGCTGCTGGACCGTGAGGGACGAAAGTTCAAGGTCTCTATCACGAAGTTTGAAACGGCAGATTACGTGCGCGTGGCTGGGATCTACGGACTCGGTTCTGAGGCGGAGCTGCTGGCCGGGGTGGGGTTCGGAAAGTATTCGGCGCGGCAGGTGCTAAACAAGCTGGAGCCGGGGTCGACGGCTCCGGTGGAGACAGAGACCGCGGAGCAGGGCGTGGTTGGCAATGTCATCGGGCAGATGTCCGAGGCGGTGAAGCGAGTATTCTTTGGGCGCGGATCGGACTCGCTGCAGGTGGAGGGGCAAGACGATCTGCTTGTGTACCGGGCGCGTTGTTGCAACCCAATTCGTGGTGAAGAGATCGTCGGGTACGTCACGCGGGGTAAGGGCGTTGCGGTGCATGCGCGAAGCTGTCCGAATGTGCAGAATCTGCTGTACGAGTCAGACCGGCGCATTCAGGTGGAGTGGGCCGAGCTGCCGAGTGCCGCTGGGGCAGCAGCAGCGAAGCAGCAGACCTATCCCGTGAAGCTGACGGTTCTGTGTGACGATCGGCAGGGCATGCTGAAAGAGTTCACCGCGATCATCTCGGATGACGGAACCAATATCCGCAGCGTCGACACGAAGCCCGCCGCGGACGGAAGCGCGGTGGTGGACTTTGTCGTAGAAACCGTGGACGTGCGGCATCTAAACCGGCTCGTCCAGAACCTCCGGCGAGTACCGGGGGTCCGGGACGTGCAGCGGGTGCAGAAGATATAACCTGCAGCCGCGCTCAGGGGGAGAGTTCGACCTGGGTACGTCCTGGAGTAAGCTGTAACCAGAAGCGCTCAGTATTCTCGACGGCGTTCACGTTTGTGAACGGCTTTGTCTTTGCGGACCTTGTTCGCGACGGCACCGCCACCCGCGCCAATGGCGCCTCCAATCAGCGCGCCTTTGCCGCCGCCGGCGAGAGCGCCAATCGCGGCTCCACCAGCAGCCGAGCCTCCGACCACCTTGAGACCGGTGTGATGTCGATGATCGTGTGCAGTCTGGGTCGCCTCGGCGCGCTGGTGGGCAGTTTGAGCGACGGCAGTGAAGGGCAAGGTGCAAGAAAGAGCAAGGCCAAGTAGTAGTCGTGTCTGGGGTTTCATCGCGCGAACCTCTCTGAAACTGTTAGATGCCTTGGGTAAGCGCGCGTTGCTGCTGAATGGACGATGCACATTACCTGCGGGACACGCTGGAACATGTGCCGGTAACCTGCCAAGATTGAGAAATGGACCTTGAACCAGTGAAGTCAAAGGCGTTGATCAGTTCGGGCGCAAGCAAGCGTGGCATATTGGCTGGCGTTCGACGGCCGGCGATCGCTGCATTGACGATACTGCTGGCCATTTGCGTGGCTCTCTCGTGGAGAACGCGGGATGCAATGGAGCACCTTCCATTTCTGCCAGGGTCTTCGGCCTCGCGCACAGCGGGCGTGACGAAGGCAATTGTGGATCTCCATACATGGCAGACGGCGCAGGCCCTTGCTCCGCTGGCAGTGTCCGTGGAAGAGGTCGAGTTTGCGCGTGAGGCGGAGAGGCTTGCGGACCATGAAACCGACCAGGCATTTGCCTCCGCTCTGCGGCTTGCGGTGCCACAGAGACGGTCGATGAACGCGAAAGCCCAGGCATTGACGCGGCGCATTGCAGAATTACAGGCGGCTATCGCGGACGATCAGAAACAGGCCAAATTGGCAGCTCCCACACCGCCCACAACAGGGTCCCCGGGCGCTGTACCAAACGGTTCCACAGCTGGGGACCAGGCCACGATCGCGACGGCCCAGCTTGGTCTCGACATGGACGAGTTGAAGGATGCGCAGGAAGACTTGGCGCGAGAGGTGGGCGACGAGCGTACGCGCATCCAGCAGGAGCTCTCGGCCCATGAGGCGGCAATGAAGAAATACGATGCCGAGGCGAATGAGCCGGGGCAGGTTGCCGTCATCTCGGCACAACGTTACGGGACGTTGGCTGGCCGGCTGTCGGCTTGGCAGTCGCAAAGGAGTCGGCGCAATCTGCTGGAACAGGCGGCACTGGATGCGAAGCGAAGCGTGGCGTCCTTGACGGTGCAGCACGACGGAATGGAGGGGCGGGCAGACACCGCGACCTCAGACACACGAGTACGGGGCCAGAATGGGGCCGGAGTGGCGGATTCCGCAAGGCTGAGCGACCTGAAGCAGAGGTCGGCAGAACGGCAGCTACTGAGCATCTTCGACGACCGGATAGGGACGGTGCAGCAGCTTGCTTCGGTATACGCGAGGTGGTCGGATCAGGTAGCCCTGCAGCACCGTATCGTCGGGCATCTGCTCCTCCAGTCGCTGGCGGAGGTCATTGTGATCCTTATAGCGATGATTGTCGGTGGAGAAATGGTCCGTCGGTGGATGGGACGAGCGACGCTCGACCGCCGCAGGATGCAGACGCTGCGCACGGTGGTGGCGCTGGGTGTGCAGGTAGTAGGGATCGTCGTGATCCTGCTGTTGGTGTTCGGAGCCCCAAAGCAGACCCCGACAATCGTTGGCTTGACGACGGCGGGTCTGACCGTGGTCTTGCAGGATTTCATCCTGGCATTCTTTGGCTGGTTCGTGCTTATGGGCAAAAACGGAATCTCGGTCGGTGATGCGGTGGAGATTGATGGCGTGAGCGGCGATGTAGTGGACATCGGGCTGTTCCGGACGACGATGCTTGAGACGGGCAACTGGACAGCACAGGGGCATCCCACGGGACGGCGCGTGGCGATCATCAATAAGTTCGCGATCAATGGGCAATACTTCAACTTCTCGTCCGCGGGACAGTTTCTGTGGGACGAGATCACAATCGCCATGGGCGCCCAGAGCGACGCATACGCGAAGGTAAAACAGATCCAGGAGGCAGTCCGGGCGGAGACGGCGGATGTTTCACGGAGGGCGAAGGAGGAATGGCAGCGATCGGACCGGTTGCATGCAACCAGCCGGCTGAGCACAGAGCCAGAGGTAAATTTACGACCGAGCGTAGGCGGGTTGGATGTGCTGCTGCGCTATGTCACGCGGGCTTCAGAGAGGGTGGAGACACGAAACCGGCTGTATCAGCAGGTGCTGTTAATCCTGCATGGACAGACACCTCTGGCGCCGACTGCGCCGGCTCCTGACAGACTAGAGAATCAGTCTGCGTTGGAGCTTACGAAGGCTTGAGCCGGTTGCGGTTGAGAGCGACCAGATGTATTGTAAAGGGCAAGATGACGTTTCCCTCCAATCAATTCTGGTTTACGTTCCGCTACTGGTATCCGGTAGCGGCCTCGGCGGAGTCTCATCATCTGAGAGATAAGCTAAAGAAGCTTTAGACATCAGCAGATTGAGAGACTCACGAGCCGCGACCGATCTGGTTGCGGCTTTTAGTTTGCGCGTATAGGCCTGGCAGCAAGGAGAGTGCAGTGATGAATACAGCGGCGGGGATGGTGAATCCAGCAGGGCCAGTGAAGTCGGCGCCGGGACGCTTTGGGGTGTACGGCGGACGATATGTGCCCGAGACCCTGGTGGCGGCGCTGGAGGAATTGGAGCAGGCATATGCGGTTGCGCAGGCGGATGTGGCGTTCAACGCGGAGTTGGACGATCTACTCCACAACTACTGCGGGCGGCCGACGCCGCTCTATTTCGCGAAGCGACTGACCGAGCAATGCGGCGGGGCAAAGCTTTACTTCAAGCGCGAAGATCTGCTGCACACCGGCGCGCACAAGATCAACAACGCGCTGGGGCAAGGACTGCTGGCTCGGCGAATGGGCAAGCAGAGAATTATCGCCGAGACAGGCGCGGGGCAGCATGGGGTGGCGACGGCGACAGTGTGCGCGCTTCTCGGCATGGAATGCGTAATCTACATGGGCGAAGAGGACATGCGGCGGCAGGAGTTGAACGTATATCGCATACGGCTGCTGGGGGCGGAGGTGCGCGGTGTGGGTGCCGGATCGGCGACGCTGAAGGACGCCATCAACGAGGCCATGCGAGACTGGGTAACGAACGTGCGAACCACCTATTACGTGCTTGGAAGTGCGCTGGGAGCGCATCCGTATCCGACGATGGTGCGCAATTTCCATCGGGTGATCAGCAAGGAGGCCCGGGCGCAGATTCTTGAGCGCGAGGGTAAGCTCCCAGAGGCCATTGTCGCTTGCGTCGGTGGGGGATCCAATGCGATCGGGGCGTTTTACGAGTTCATCCCGGACCGGGACGTTCGCCTGATCGGCGTAGAGGCCGGTGGTCGCGGAATGGCGCTGGGCGAGCATGCGGCGCGGTTCCAGAAAAACGGGGGCGGGGTTCCTGGCGTGCTGCAGGGAACGTACTCGTACGTGTTACAAGATGAAGCTGGGCAGGTGAGCCTGACCCATTCGGTAAGCGCGGGCTTGGACTATGCGAGTGTGGGGCCGGAGCATGCAATGCTGCATGACTCGGGGCGCGCGACGTATGTGTCGTGCTCGGACGAGGACGCGCTGAAGGCTACGGTGACGCTGAGCCGAACAGAGGGTATTCTGCCCGCGCTCGAGAGTGCCCACGCGATTGCAGAGGCGATCCGCATGGCGCCTGCCATGGCCAAGACGGATGTCCTGATGGTGAATCTGTCAGGGCGCGGGGATAAGGATATGGGAATCTTGGCGCGGGAGCTGAAGCTTGCCGGAGCGGAGCCGGTGCATGCGGAGAATCTTGGGACGCGGTAAGGGGATGAGGTAACGATGTCGATCGAGTTCAAGAAGAGGCCGGGGATCGTGGCGTATCTGACGGCGGGCGATCCGGATCTCGGGACCACCCGCGACATTGCACTCGCGGCCATCGATGCGGGTGCAGATGTGATTGAGCTAGGCGTGCCGTTCTCCGATCCGCTGGCGGATGGGCCGGTGATCCAGCGTGCCAGCGAGCGGGCGGTTGGCCGCGGGGTGCGGCTGATCGACGTACTCGGGTTGGCGAAGGAGCTGCGGATAGCGCGACCGAGCGCGGGCTTGGTACTGTTCAGCTATCTGAACCCGGTGGTAAGGATGGGCATGCGGGATTTCTGTGTGCGGGCCGCGGAGGCGGGAGCAGACGGGGTGTTGCTGACGGACATGATCGTAGAGGAGGCGGGCGAGTATCTTGAGGCCATGCGGGAGGCAAAGTTGCAGCCAATCTTTTTGGCCGCGCCAACGAGTCCGGACAACCGTTTGAAATCGATTGCCCTGGCAAGCCAGGGATTTGTGTATGCGATCTCTCGGGTAGGGATTACGGGGACGCAGCAGAAGGTCGAGGGGGAGGCGGCGGAGCTGGTGCGGCGACTCCGGCAGTTCACGACCCTGCCCATCGCGGTGGGGTTCGGAATCTCGAATGCGGAGCATGTGCGGGCCGTAGGCGAGTTTGCGGATGCGGCCATCATCGGAAGCGCGATCGTGGCGTTGATCGAGAAGAGTGCGCCGGGCGACGAGGCCAGGTCGGTCGGCGGGTTTATCCGGGACTGCGGGCGTGAGCGAGCGAGGTGAGGTCGAACATGAGTGCTTTGGGCGCGGGTATCATGTTGCTTGTGCGTTCCACGGAGTTTGGACGCGCCTCAGCGGAAGTTCTAAAGGACGGGAAGACGATGGAGATTCCGGACTGGCGTAATGAGATTGATGAGCTGGATGAGCAGATTGTTTCCTTGATCAGCAAACGGGCTGAGGCAGCGAGGGCGATCGGGTTGTTGAAGAAGAACGCGGCGCAGCCCATCTACGAGCCGAAGAGGGAACAGGAGGTCTTTGATCATGTACGGTCGATCAATCCGGGGCCTCTGGGTGACACGGAGATGCTGCATGTATACGAGCGGATTATCGACGTGATGAGGACACTTCAGCGGCAGAACACGCCCAGTAAAGATTCGAATTCATAGAGTGACATCGATGAGGAAAGAGAAGCGACGATGATTGTAGCGATGCGGGATAGGGCGACGGAAGAGCACATTCAGCAAGTGATCGAGAAGATGGTTGAGCTCGGTTTCAATGTGCATCGCACGACAGGTGAAGCGCAGACCATTTTGGCCGGTGTCGGGACGCCGGATCACTTCGATGTTGCGGATTTCAAGGTGCTCGATGGCGTGCACGATGCGTATCGCATCTCGTCGCCGTACAAGCTTGCGGGGCGCGGGTTCAAGCCGGAAGGGACACGGGTCAAGTTTCCGAACGGCGTGGTCGTGGGGGAACAGCAGATCGTCGTGATGGCCGGCCCCTGTTCGGTGGAGTCGCGGGAGCAGATCCTGACGAGTGCGAAGCAGGTAGCCGCGACGGGGGCGCAGTTTCTGCGGGGTGGAGCGTTCAAGCCGCGGAGCTCGCCGTACAGCTTCCAGGGCATGGGGCTCGAGGGGTTGAAGCTGCTACGGGATGTGTCGAACGAGACGGGTCTGCTGGTGATCACGGAGGTGATGGAGATCTCGCAGATCGAGCTGATGCTGCCGTACATCGATTGCTTCCAGGTTGGAGCGCGCAACATGCAGAATTTCAACCTGCTTCGCGAGCTGGGACACGTGCGGAAGCCGGTGCTCATGAAGCGGGGGATCTCGGCGACGATTGAAGAGGTGCTGCTGAGCGCGGAGTACATCCTGAGCGGCGGGAACTACGACCTGATGCTATGCGAGCGCGGGATTCGGACGTTTGAGACATATACGCGAAACACGATGGACATCTCAGCGATCCCGGTGCTGAAGAAGCTGACGCATCTGCCGGTGCTGGGCGATCCGTCGCATGGTGTGGGCATTCGCGATCTGGTTCCGGCGCTGGCTCTGGCCTCGGTGGCAGCGGGTGCGGATGGGCTGCTGATGGAGATGCATCCGAATCCGGATAAGGCGATGAGTGACGGGGCGCAGAGCCTGTATCCGGATCAACTGGTGAAGCTGATGGAGCAGCTGCGGAAGATTGCGCCAGTAGTTGGGCGAACGCTGGCCTAGGTACTCCCTC
>JAABUZ0100003988.1_pt1 | contig 20936 bp, 20 predicted proteins | sample 5562091 | NCBI WGS metagenome assembly JAABUZ01 (sample SAMN12813069, study PRJNA571459) | rock metagenome | isolation source: Antarctica rocks | place: Antarctica: Victoria Land, Linnaeus Terrace sud | collected 2015-12-21 | reverse complement strand
GGTCCTCGGGACGGTGCGAGAAGTCGGCGTCCATCTCGACGATGCGCGCGTAGCCGTGGGCGAGGGCGTCCTTGAATCCCGCGATGTAGGCGGAACCAAGACCCTGCTTGCCGGCGCGGTGCAGCACGCGCACGCGTCCCGTCGACGCGGCGAGCGCGTCGGCCAGCCGGCCGGTCCCATCGGGGGAGTTGTCGTCGACGACGAGAATATCGGCGTCGGGGACGACCGCGAGGACGGCCTCGACCAGCGGAGGCAGATTGTCGCGCTCGTTGTAGGTAGGGATGATGACGATTGATCGCATGATGTGTGACTCCAAGATTGCGTCGTAGTCGCGGTAGGGGCTATATGACTGTCATAAGGGCGCGGACGAGCGTTCGCGACGGCCGTCCGGGTCGCGCCAGCGGCGCGCCTAGGCCCGGAACGTGCGATCGCTAGGCGACGCGGTGCGGATTAAAGAGCAGGCGGGTCCAGATAGCTACGGCGTAGCATCTATCCTAAGCGTGACAAACATCGCGGAATCTACCGCGACGGGGGCGCGTGATTGTTGGCTGGCTGGGACAGTGCGAAGGGGGGCTGGCCCTGCCGCTAGACCAATAAGAGGGAACGCACGATAAAGGACGTGGGCTGTGCGCTAGGGCCGCGTCATCGCCGCGCTAGTGCCGCACCATCGCCACGCTCTCATCAAAGGGACTGTGAGAGTGTGCGTTCCACTGGGTAGGCGTCGTTGCCCACCACACTACTAAGATAACACACGACAACACTTACGGCAATATGTCGCACAGATACCATCCCACCCCCATCTCGTTGCTTTACTACAACAGCTTTATGACGGCACTCGTACCGCGCGCGTGTTCCTCATCACCATCTCCCACCGTGATGGGGCGCGGCCAGATCACCGTCTCCCACCGTGATGGGGCGCGGCCAGCGGTCGACACAGCGCGCATAGTCAGTAGTAGGGACGCTCCCAGCTGGGCCGCGGCGGCCCAGCCAGACCACCGCGCCTCGCCCTGACACACTTAAAGACGTGCGAGGGCCGTGTTTCTTACCTAGCTCTTATGCGGAGATTACCCACATGAGATGCAAGAATGCGTCGTGCCATCCACGCCCAACGCCACGGGTGTACCCCAACGCCCCAACGCCACAGGTGCGCTTGTGGTGGGCAAGCGCGACTTGGTATACTGGGTTCGGTGTGCGCGGCGGAGTAGCTCAGTGGCAGAGCAGGGGACTCATAAGCCCTTGGCCGGCAGTTCAAATCTGCCCTCCGCCACCATCAGGTAGATTGAGCAGTGGGGACGAGGCTACACATGGTCTCGTCCCCTTTCTCATCTCATATCTATTAGCCCAGCCGGCCCGCCCTCTCAACGCCTCCTCGCCGGCCGCTTGTCGATTGTACACGTATCGACCACTCCTCCGTATCACCGCATGATCAGGACACCGCATGATCCAGGACCACCATCCATGCGTATAGATAGTGAGCACGAAAGAGCGATGCGAGGAGATCGACAATGTTCGCCCTTGTGGCCGGTAGCGCCATGGCCCCGCTGTCTATGCCAAGGGGCAAAAGTGGTGATATACTGGTCGGCAGAATGAAAATTGTCGACGACCCCAGCGATGGGGCGCTCATGAACCGCGTTGTAGCCGGGGACACCGCCGCTTTCGAGCTGCTATACGACCGGCACAGCAAAGCCGCTTACGGGCTTGCGTATCGCATCCTCAACGAGCCTGGGTTCGCCGAGGACGTAGTGCAGGACGCCTTCCTGACGGTCTGGCGTCAGGCCGCGACCTACGGCCAGGCGCGCGGCTCCGTCCGCTCCTGGCTGCTCGCCATCGTCCATCACCGCGCCATCGATCATATACGCCGCCGCCACGAGGATCGGCAGCAACCGCTCGAAGACATGACGACTCTGCCGGACACCATCGATACGTGGGACCAGGCGCGCCAGAATGTCGAGGGCGCGCAGGTGCGCGCCGCCCTCGCCACCCTGCCGCCCGACCAACAGCGCTCAATCGCGCTGGCCTACTTCGGCGGCTATACGCACGATGAGATCGCGCGGCTGCTTGGCGTGCCCCTGGGCACGGTCAAGGGGCGGCTGCGTATCGGACTACAAAAAATGCGCGGGTATCTGCGCCCATTAGGGTTAGAGGGGGAATCGGAATGACGGAGGAGCAATACCACGTCCACGACCTCCTTGCCGCCTACGTCCTAGGGGCCGTCACGCCACTAGAAGCCACGCTCGTCGAGGAACATCTGGCCGGCTGCGCGCTGTGCCGCGGCCAGGAAGGCGAGTTCCGCGAGGTCGAGCGCATGCTGCCGCGGTTGGCCGGCGAGTTGACGCCGCCGCCCGCGCTCAAGGGCCGCCTGATGTCGATCGTCGAAGCCGAGCCCCGTTCGCGACACAGCACAACCGCTACATTGGCTACGCCGGTAGACGACGCGCCTGAAGCGGGACGTGTGGCGCCTATCGCTGTCGTGGCGACGCCGGTCGTGACGCTGCAGCGCCCGATGGCCCCGCCCCCGCGTACCCGATGGAACACCGCACGACGATTTAGTCCCATCCTGGCGGTGGCGGCAGCCCTGCTGCTCGTCGTGCTCGGAATCGGCCTGTGGCGCGCCATCAACGGCGCGCCACAGCCGACGAGCGTGTATGCTGTCGCGGCGGCGGGGACGAACTACGGCACGCTCAAGTACTATAAAGACGGCAACCGCCTTGAGCTAGATCTTCACGGCCTTAAGATGACAACACCGGGCCACGTCTATGAGTTGTGGCTGATTCGCACGCAGGGCGGCAAACCCGTGGCCGTCAAGGGTGTCGGTGTGTTCCCTGCCCCCGACGGCACGGGGCGCCTGGCCAAAGGCGGCCAGGATATCCACGGCTATAACCTAGCTGGCCTTACGGTAGAGAAACACTTCAGCCCGGACAAGCCGACGTTACCGATCGTCGCCACGGCCACGATCTAAATCGTACGCGCTGGCACGCAGCGCCAAAGCAAAACACACCGGACCTATGCAAGCATGGAAAAGCTATGATCTAGCCGTGCATGCTGGCACGCAACATGCATATCAGGTGCGCGGGTAGCCCCGTTGACCCCGACGCACGAACTTTTTTATTATCATGAGGAACAGAGCAGACAGATGGACTACAACACGATTCGAACGGCCGACGAGCGCGAGATGCGCCGCCTGGTGCGCCGCGGGGCGCTTGTGATGGCCGAATATGATTGGCGCGCCAGCGGCGTGGCCGACCTCGAACAGCGCGGGCGCGAGTGGATCTTGCGCGTTCCCAACACGGTCACGCTGCGCCGCGCGGCCTAAGCACAAGCCGCCAGCCCTATGCGACCGGCGCGCGGCGCCCGCTCTCCTGCAGTGCTCGCTGGAGGAATGCGCCGGTGTGCGAGTGGGGGTCGGCGGCGACCTGTTCGGGCGTCCCCTCGGACACGATCTCGCCGCCGCCGGCGCCGCCCTCCGGTCCCAGGTCGACGACCCAGTCGGCCGACTTGATCACGTCGAGGTTATGCTCGATCACGATGATCGTATTGCCCGCGTCGGTCAGGCGCTGCAGCACCTGCAACAGGCGCGCCGTGTCGGCGAAGTGTAGGCCCGTCGTGGGCTCGTCGAGGATATACAGGGTGCGGCCGGTGGAGCGCCGCGCCAACTCGGAGGCCAGCTTGATGCGCTGCGCCTCGCCGCCGGAGAGCGTCGTGGCCGGCTGGCCCAGGCGCACGTAGCCGAGGCCCACATCGCTGAGCGTGCGTAGACGGTTGGCGATGGACGGCACGTTCTCGAAGAACTCCAGCGCCTCGGCGACGGTCAGCTCCAGCACCTCGGAGATGTTCTTGCCCTTGTAGCGGATCTCCAACGCCTCGCGATTGTAGCGCTTGCCCTTGCAGACCTCACACGGCACATAGACGTCGGGTAGGAAGTGCATCTCGATCTGCTCGATGCCCGCGCCCTGACAGGCCTCGCAGCGCCCGCCCTTGACATTGAAGGAGAAACGGCCCGGCTTGTAGCCGCGGATACGCGCCTCGGGCACCTGTGCGAACAGTTCGCGCAGCGGCGTAAACAGCCCCGTGTAGGTCGCGGGGTTGGAGCGCGGCGTGCGCCCGATCGGCGCCTGGTTGATGTCGATGACCTTGTCCAGGTGATCCAGACCCGTGATGCTGTCGTGCGCGCCGGCGCGCTCGCGCGCGCGGAAGAGGTGCTGCGCCACGCTGCGGTACAGGATGTCGGTGATGAGCGTGCTCTTGCCCGAGCCCGAGACGCCGGTGACGCAGATAAACGTGCCTAGTGGGAAAGCGACGTCGACATCCTTGAGGTTGTTCTCGCGCGCGCCCTCGATCGCCAGCGTGCGGCCATTGCCCTTGCGCCGTGTCGCCGGCACAGGGATGGTACGCTTCCCGCTCAGGTACTGCCCCGTGATAGAGCCGGGCGTCGCCATCACCTCGTCGAGCGTGCCGTTGGCGACGACGTGGCCGCCGTGCTCGCCCGCCCCCGGCCCGATGTCCACGATCTGGTCGGCCGCGCGCATCGTATCCTCGTCATGCTCGACCACGATGAGCGTGTTGCCGAGCGCGCGTAGGTGCAGCAGCGTCTTAATCAGGCGCGCGTTGTCGCGCTGGTGCAGGCCAATGGAGGGCTCGTCGAGCACGTAGAGCACGCCGACGAGGCCTGAGCCGATCTGGCTGGCCAGGCGGATACGCTGCGCCTCGCCGCCGGAGAGCGTCGTGGCCGTGCGCTCCAGCGTTAGGTAGTCGAGGCCGACGTCGACGAGGAAGCCCAGGCGCGCGCGGATCTCCTTGATGATCTGGCGCGAGATGGTGGCCTCACGTGGCGGCAGCGGTTCGGGCAGCCCCGCGCGCGCGCCGGCGCCGTTCCCATTGACGATGAGTTCCGTGGTGAAGGAACCCCCGGCGATGCTAAGCGGCTCGAGCGTCTCCAGCGCCGCGATGCCGCGCCCGGCATGCCCGTTGCCAGTGCCGTTGCCGCCGTTGGCGGCGTGCCCGTTGCCAGTGCCGTTCGCCTTGCCGTCGGCCAGCGGCGCGTCGTCGCCGACGATGGCGCCAAAGAAACGCGCGCAGCCGCGGATAGAGAGGCGCGACACATCGACAATGGAGCGGCCCGCCACGGTCACGGCGAGGCTCTCCGGCTTGAGCCGCGCGCCCTTGCAGGCGGGGCACGGCCGGTTCATCATGTAGGTCTCGATCTCCTGCTTGAAGCTCTCGCTGTCCGTCTCGCGGTAGCGGCGCGTCAAGCTCGGGATCACGCCTTCGAAGCGCACGTCGAAGGCGTGGGTGCGCCCGCTCTTACTCTTCTGCTCGACGCGCACCTTCTCGTCGCCCGAGCCGTAGAGGATGATGTCGCGCTGCGCGTCGCTCAGTTCGCGCACAGGCTTGTCGAGTGGGATGCCGTAGTGGCGCGCCGTCGACTCGACGATCTGCTGGTAGTAGGTCTGCGTGCTCTTCGACCACGGCTGGATAGCGCCCTCGCGCAGGCTCAGGTTGGGGTTGGGGATAACCAGGTCGGGGTCGAGCTCCATCGTGGTGCCCAGGCCGGTACAGCTCGGGCAAGCGCCGTGCGGACTATTGAAGGAGAAGGTGCGCGGCTCGATCTCGGGGACAGACGTGCCGTCGAAGGCGCAGGCGTAGTGCTCCGAATAGAGGTGCTCAGGCCCATCGACGATGGCGACGAGGACCAAGCCGCCGCCCATCTTGAGCGCGGTTTCGACCGAGTCGGCCACGCGCGAACGGTCGTCGGGCTCACGCTCCGCGGGTGCGCGAATGACCAGGCGGTCGACCACGATCTCGATGTCATGCTTCTTTTGCCGGTCGAGCGTGATGTCGTCGCCGAGGTCGTGGACGGCTCCGTCGACGCGCGCGCGCACGAAGCCGTTGCGGCGCGCCTCCTCGAAGACGGTGCGGTACTCGCCCTTGCGGCCGCGCACGACGGGGGCCATGATCAGGATGCGGCTGTCCGCCGGGAAGCCCATGATGGCGTCCACGATCTGCGAGGCCGATTGGCGCGCGATCTCGCGCCCGCAGGTAGGACAGTGCGGGTGGCCGATGCGCGCGTAGAGCAGGCGCAGGTAGTCATGGATTTCGGTGACGGTGCCCACGGTCGAGCGCGGGTTGCGCGAGGTCGACTTCTGGTCGATCGAGATGGCCGGCGAGAGCCCGTCGATCTGGTCGACGTCGGGCTTGTCCATCTGGCCGAGGAACTGGCGCGCGTAGGCCGAGAGCGACTCGACATAACGGCGCTGCCCTTCGGCGAAGATCGTGTCGAAGGCTAGACTCGACTTGCCCGAGCCGGACAGGCCGGTGAACACCACCAGCTTATCGCGCGGGATCGTCAGGTCGATATTCTTGAGGTTGTGCTCACGGGCGCCGCGGACGGAGAGGATTTCTTGTGACATAATACGTTTCAGTATAGCACGACTGTTCTAGCAAAAACAGGGTGAAAGTGAGTAGGGGTGGAGTTTCGCGCCCGACAAAAGCTGTCAGTTAAAAAGGGGGAGGGGTGGGGGGGGGGCGGGGGGGGGGGGGGCGCCCCCCCCCCCCCCCCCCCCACCCCTCCCCCCTGTAGCTGTGCTGGGGCGGCTCGCTCTACATATCGTTTGATTCGAAAACGATCGAGTGGCGCGATCGGCAGCGCCCGCACGCGACAATGCGCATGCTGCTGTCGATTTCCCAAGCATTACTGATCATATTCTCGTCGCCCTTGCGCACCCAGAACGTGCGGCGATTCCCACACGCGATACAAGCGGGCGACCGGGACCCGGTCGGCGCTGGCTCGAAGGGCGGCTCCTGACGAGGAAGTAATCGTGGCATCTAACCTCACCTCACCTTTCGTACACTGTCATCATAGCATGTTTTCACGCTTATGTCAAGAAAGAGCGGTCCGTGCCGGGACGTTCACCACTCGCTCTATCTTCTATAACGTCCCGGTATAGCCACAAGGTAACGCCTTTTTTATGGGAAAACGCACATAATGTGCCACCCCTCGGCCTTTATGTCTAACGCGGGCTGTAACCTTCCATCTATGGTAGAGCATAACGACAGGAGGCGCATGATGCGAAACTCACGAGTGGCCTTCGATTCGGTACAATCATAGAATCAAGACGAGGAGAATAGCTCATGGCGCAATCCGACCCCACGACGCCGACCCCGGCCGACCTTGGCGCCGGCGACGTATCCCCCTTCGGCATGATCGACGACGACACGGCGGCCGCGATGACGGACGCGTCGCCGGCGGACCAGCCGCGCGGCGACGGTCCGCTGTGGTTCAAACACGCTATCTTCTACGAGTTGCTCGTGCGCGCCTTCCAGGACAGCAACGACGACGGCGTCGGCGACTTCCCCGGCATCATCGCGCGCCTCGACTACCTGCAGTGGCTCGGGATCGACTGCATCTGGCTGCTCCCCTTCAACCGGAGCCCGCTGCGTGACGGCGGCTACGACATCTCGGACTACTACGATATCCTGCCCGAGTACGGCTCCGTGGACGACGTGCGGCGCCTGCTCGACGAGGCGCACCGGCGCGGCATGCGCGTCATCATGGACCTTGTCGTCAACCACACCAGCGACCAACACCCCTGGTTCCAGGCGGCGCGTTCCAGCCCGGACAACCCCTACCGCGACTGGTACGTGTGGTCCGACACGACACAGCGCTACGCGGACGCGCGCATCATCTTCATCGACACGGAAACCTCCAACTGGACCTGGGACGAGCGGGCTGGGGCCTACTACTGGCACCGTTTCTTTAGCCACCAACCGGACCTCAACTACGACAATCCGGCCGTCCAGCAGGCCATGCTCGACGTGTTCCGCTTCTGGCTCGACCTTGGCATGGACGGCTTCCGCCTCGACGCCGTGCCCTACCTCTATGAGCGCGACGGCACGAACTGCGAGAACCTACCCGAAACGCACGCCTTCCTGGCCGAACTACGCGCCGCCATCGACCGCGAGTACCCCAACCGCGTGTTGCTCTGCGAGGCCAACCAGTGGCCCGAGGACGTCGTCTACTACTTCGGCACGCCTGAGCGGCCCGAGTGTCACATGAACTTCCACTTCCCGCTGATGCCGCGCATGTTCATGGCGCTGCGCCGGGAACAACGCCACCCGATCACGGAGATCCTGGCCCGCACCCCGCCGATCCCCCAGGGCAGCCAGTGGGGCATTTTCCTGCGCAACCACGACGAGCTGACTCTGGAGATGGTCACGGACGAAGAGCGCGACTACATGTGGGCGGAATACGCGCGCGACCCTCGTATGAGGCTCAACCTGGGCATCCGCCGCCGTCTGGCCCCGCTGCTCGACAACGACCGCCGCCGCATAGAGCTGTTCTGTGGGCTGCTGTTCTCGCTCCCGGGGACGCCCATCATGTACTACGGCGACGAGATCGGCATGGGCGACAATATCTACCTCGGCCTACCTCGGCGACCGCGACGGCGTGCGCACACCGATGCAGTGGTCGGGCGACCGCAACGGCGGTTTCAGCCGCGCCGACTTCGCCCGGCTCTATCTCCCGCCGGCGATGGACCCGGTGTACGGCTACCAGGTAGTCAACGTCGAGGCGCAGCAGCGCCAGGAGTCCTCGCTGCTGCACTGGGTGCGCGGCCTCATCAAGATCCGCCAGCAATGGCCCGTGTTCGGCGAGGGCGGCTTCGAGGCGCTCGACCCGGCCAACCCCGCCGTGTTCGCGTTCCTGCGCACCCTGGGCGACGTCGTCGTGCTCTGTGTCAGCAACCTCTCGCGCTTCCCACAGCCCGTCGAGCTCGACCTGGGCCGCTATAGCGGGTACACGCCAATGGAGCTGGCCGGCCAGGCGCCCTTCCCGCCCATCGGCGACCTGCCCTATCTGCTGACCCTCGCCTCCCACGGCTTCTATTGGTTCAGTCTGGAACAGTAGCCAAACGCTCTATTGGATGGTGTTCCACAGTTGAGCAGGAGCTACGCGGGATAAGTGGCCGACGTTACTGGTCGCCACCACAACATCGTGGCCGGCGTCAATCAGCAGTTGGGCCTGGGCCGCGAGGATCACGTCTCCGTCTAGTTCTTTCGGGTCGGCAGTCGGCTTACCCTGCTGGCGCACCCGTGCCCATAGGTGGGCCGCCAAGCGCATGGTCGCGGTGTCGATTGGCAGGTAGTCAAACACAGTAGCCAAGCTATCGAGAACTTGGAGACTTCCCGTTAGCCGCGCGCGCACGAACTCACGGCGTAGCTCGTAGTCGCAGATGTCCGGAATCGCCAGGCGCGCTCCCACCGCGTTAAGCCGCCGCGTCCACAACACAACGGACGGATCGGGACGGCGACGGGCGATCTGACCCAATGGGCCGGTGTCAAGAAGAATAAAGCGACTCATTCGGTGAATAGGAGCCGTTCGCCCAACTCCCTGCGCGTTTGTTGCAGGTTATGTTTGACGCGTTGCCAGGCACGTTCGTCTTCCTCGGGATCTACATCGCGCCATTGGGCCAGCAACGCTTCGTAAGCCGCTGCTTGGTTGTCGGCCCCACGAATGATTGAAGGTTGTTGGACAGCGGCGCGCCTCCCCGCGATCAGGTACTCATCCTCGGGATTGGGGTCCTCGCTGTACACCTTATTAAGGCCGGCAAGAAATGCGGCATCCTCGGTCCCAGGCTCCGGCGGCGGCAGTGCGGTGCGCTCGCTAGGTAGTTCTGCCTCGTGTGGTGTTGGTATGCGCTCGGTTGCCATGCTGTTATCTCCTGATAGTGCGGATGTCTCCGGTGCATCCTGTTTACTCATATTGTACGATGCCGCCGTCAGTAACGATATCTTTCGACCTCTACCAGGAGCATCCAACGGTCGAGTATCACAGACTAGAACTCGGCGTCCTTGCCCAGGTAGCGCATCTCTTTCCGGCGCGCCGTGATATGCGCTTGCTCCAGGTCGATGTCGTAATGCTCGGCGACGCGGATCACACAGTACAGGATGTCGGCCAACTCGTCGGCAATATCATTCGTACTGGTTGCATAGGCCGGGTTGCGCACCCGATCCGGGAGGTAGTAGCGCTCGGCCACCATGACGCGCCGGGCAAGGTCACCGACCTGCTTCATGAGTTCGATCATGGCGGCCTCGATAGGCCAGGGGCGTTGCTCGGCGGCGTCGAACGCGCGGATGACGGTCCGCGTCATCTCTAAAAGCTCCTGGAACGTGTGCCGCTTCTCCATACGCTGTTCCTTCCCAACCTGTGCGCGCACGTCCGTCTCTATTGGGAGCGCCGGCGAACCCAACGAGCTAACGATTGCCCTGGCGGATGCCCCTCGCCTCCCGCCTCTCGCCTAGTCGCACACGCTGTACGGACCCAGCGTGCGGTACTTCTCGTAGCGGCGGGCCAGCAACTCGTCGGGCGGGAGGATGAGCAGGGCGTCGAGCTCGGCGGAGACACGCGCGCGGAACGCGGCGGCGGCGGCGGCATGGTCGCGGTGCGCGCCGCCCGCTGGCTCGGGGATGATGCCGTCGACGATGCCGCCCTGCATCAGCCCCCGCGCCGTGATGCCCATTGTCGCCGCCGCCTCCGGCGCATGCGTCGCCGAGCGCCATAATATGGCAGCGGCGGCTTCCGGCGAGGCGACCGAGTAGTAGGCGTGCTCCAGCATCAGGATGCGGTCGGCGACCGAGAGCCCCAGCGCCCCGCCGCTACCACCTTCCCCAATGACGACGGCGACGACGGGTACGCGTAGCCCGGCCAGCGTGGCAATCGAACTGGCAATGGATTCGGCCTGACCGCGCTCCTCATCAGCCACGCTCACGGACGCGCCGGGCGTATCGATGAGGGTGACAACGGGGAGGGCGAGCGTCTCCGCCTGCTTGAAGAAGCGTTGCGCCTTACGGTAGCCCTCCGGATGGGCCATGCCGAAGTTGCGCTGCACGTTCTCGCGCGTGCCGCGTCCCTTTTGGTGGCCCACCACCATCACGGCGCGTCCATCGAGCAGGGCTGGCCCACCCACGATGGCGCCGTCGTCCCCGAAGCGACGGTCGCCGTGCAACTCCACGAAATCGGTGAAGGCCCAACGCAGATAATCGAGCGTGTAGGGACGCTCGGGGTGGCGCGCGACCTGCACCGTCTGCCACGGCGAGAGGCCGGCGTAGAGCTCGACCGTTTCCTGCTCCAGCCGTTGCTCCAACGCCACAGCCTTACCCGACGCCTCGGACTTATCCTTCTCGCTCTTGGCAGACTCAGCCTCGCGCCGCAGCCGCGCGATCTCGTCCTGCAGGCCTGTCAACCCCTCCTCAAAGGGGAGCGTATTAGCCGGCATGGCGTCCGTTGCTCCCATTAAGCGTAGCGGCGACGCGCAGAGCCGCGTAGCCCTCTCCGGCGGCCGGCGCATAGGTACGGGCCATATAGAGGCGCAGCAGCGTCGCCAGCGTCGCACGCAACTCCGCGCGCGGCGCCACCAGGTCGATCATGCCGTGGGCCAACATGAACTCGGACGTATTGACGTCGGCCGGCAGCTTCTGCTTGGTGGCCTGCTCGATCACGCGCGGGCCGGCGAAACTGATGAAGGCGCCGGGCTCGGCGATGTTGACGTCGCCAAGCAACGCATAGCTGGCCGGCACGCCGCCGACGGTGGGGTCGGTCAGCAGCGAGATATAGGGCAGCTGGCCCTTTTTGAGACGATCGAGCGCCGCGACCGTTTTGGCCATCTGCATCACGGCGTAGACCCCCTCCTGCATGCGCGCCCCGCCGCTGGCCGCTACGATGAGCAGCGGGCATCTAGTATCCGCCGCGAGATCAATGGCGCGTGCGATCTTTTCGCCGACGGCCACGCCCATAGAGCCGCCGATGAAACTGAAATTATGCACGGCCACGACGAGCGGCTGGCCGTCGAGGGTCCCAGCTCCGTAAATCAGCGCCTCGGTCGTCCCGGCCTTACGCGCCTCGTCCTCCAGCTTGACCGCGTACTTCTGCTCACCCGCGACGAAACGCAGCGGGTCAGCCGAACACAGTCCACGGTCGCGCTCGTCGAAAGAGCCCTCGTCGAGGAGCAGGGCCACGCGCTCATACGGGGAGAGCCGGAAGTGATACTTACACTTGCTGCAAACCTTGAAGTTGTCTTCGTACTCTTTGGCGTAGAGCAACTCATGGCAACGCGGGCACGAGATCCACAGATTATCGGGCACGCGGCGGTTAGCGTCGTTGGCGCGCTCAGGGAGGGGCAAGTACTTGGGCCGGCGGCGAAAGATTTTTTCCACGCGTATCGCAGTCTCAAAATGTCCGTTGTCAATCAATCCACACTATATCACCCGCTTCCGTTCGGCGGCAAACAACGAGCAATCAGCCGTCAGCAATCAGCTGTCAGCTCTTCTCAAGCGCTGTTCACGCTTGGCGGCTAGCAACTCCTGTTCGACGCCTATTACCGTCAAAGGATCGCATCACATTATCGACCGGATCAGCTGACAGCTGATTGCTGATTGCTATTAGACATAGAACATCTGGGACGCCTGCGCGTCGAGTTCCTCTTCGCGCCGGGCCAGATCGGCAATGGTGACCGCGCCGAACAGGTCGCTGAGGAGCGCTTGCGCGCGTCCGACGAGCTCGGCGATCGCCCTGGTCTCGGGGTTCGTCTGGCCGTTGCCATCCTGACCCAGCGGCTCGAGAATGGCGCCCTCTAGCGCCTCGACAACCTCCAATACGGTGATAGTATCGGCGCGCCGGGCCAGCGCGCAGCCGCCCAGCGCGCCGCGGTGGCTGTGCACTAGCCCCGCGTTGCGCAGCGCCGTGATCTGCTGCTCGAGAAAGCGCTCGGGGATATGCTGGCGCGCCGCGATATCACGCGTGGTCAGTCGTCCGCCGCCACGGTCTTGTTGTATGGACATGGCGATCAGCGCCAGCAAACCGTATTCAGTTTTCTTGGAGAATCGCAATCGAACACTCCTTTCGCCCTTTAAGGATTATACGATAATGCTTGTACGCGAGTTCGCGAACTCGTGGAGCGTTGTAGGGCGGGGTCGCGGCTACTTGGGCCGGCGCGCTACAATAGTAGACAGATTATTGTTACTCGCCACTCACTGTTTAATAAAGGAGACGCCCATGAAGCTTGCCGATCGCGCCCGCCGCATCGCCCCGTCCGCCACGATGGCCGCGGCCGCCAAGGCCAAAGAACTGCAGCGCGCCGGTGTCCCCGTGATCGCGTTCGACGCGGGGGAACCGGATTTCGCCACGCCCGCGGAGGTCAAAACGGCGGGGATCGACGCGATCTCGGCCAACTTCACCAAATACACGCCTGTCGGTGGCATCCCCGAGCTGCGCGAGGCGATCGCGGCGCGCCTGCGCGCCGACGAAGGTCTGGACTACGCGCCCGACGCCATCGTCGTCGGCAACGGCGCCAAGGAGATCTGCTACGACCTCTGCCAGGTATTGCTGCAGGAGGGCGACGAGGCCATCATCCCCGCGCCGTATTGGGTGAGCTACGCCGAGCAGGCGCGGCTGGCCGGCGCGGAGGCGATCATCGTCGATACGACGGAGGAGAGCGGCTTCAAGCTCAGCCCGGCGCGGCTCGAGGAAGCTATCACCCCGCGCACGCGCCTGCTCTTCCTCAACTCACCCTGCAACCCGACCGGCGCTGTGTACAGCGAAGAGGAGTTGCGCGGCCTCGGCGCGGTGCTGGAGCGCCACCCCGACGTGACGCTGCTAACCGACGAGATCTACAAAAAGATTGCCTACGGACCAACCCATCGCGCGCCGAGCGCCGCGGCCGTGCTGCGGCACCTGTCCGACCAGATCGTGCTCGTCGACGGCGCCTCTAAGGCCTACGCCATGACCGGCTGGCGCGTCGGGTTCGCGGCGGGACCGCGCGCCCTGATCAAGGCCCTGCGCGACCTGCAGGGCCACAGTACCTCCGGCACCGCCTCTATCTCGCAGAAGGCCGCGGCCGTGGCGTTCACCATGGCTCAAGGTGAGATCGAGCGCATGCGGGGGGAGTTCGAGCGCCGCCGCGACACGGTGGTGGCCGGGCTCAACGGCATACCGGGCGTCCGCTGCGCGATGCCGGACGGAGCCTTCTACGCCTTCCCCAACGTACAGGGAGCGCTGGGACAATCCTACCAGGGCCGCCGCGTCGAGACCGCGCTCGACCTCGCGGACTACCTGTTGGAGGAGGCGCACATCTCGGTCGTACCGGGCGAGGCGTTCGGCGCGCCCGGCTACCTGCGCTTTTCCTACGCAACGGGCATGGCGCAGATCGAGGAAGGGTTGCGCCGCATGGGCGCGGCGCTGGCGGCGCAACAAGTCGGCGCGGCGCGCTAACACCCTTTCATGAGCGACATCCTCGACATCGAGCAACCGGCCGCCCTAATGGCGTACCTGCGCCGCACGGGGCGCATCGCGGCGGATGAACAACCGGCCATACGCGTACTGGGCGGCGGCGTTTCCAACCGTACAGTACTGGTCGAGCGCCCCGATGGCGAGGCCTGGGTACTCAAGCAGGCCCTGGAGAAGCTGCGCGTGGCCGTAGATTGGTTCAGTAGCCCCGAGCGCGTCCACCGCGAGGCGCTGGGCCTGCGCTGGCTGGCCGACCTCGTGCCCGCGCAGCGGCTGGCCACGCTCGTCTTCGAGGACCATGCCCACCACCTGCTGGCCATGCGCGCCGTACCACAACCGCACGACAATTGGAAGTCGCTGCTCCTCGCCGGCCACCTGAAAGAGGATCATGTGGCTCAGTTCGGCCGGCTACTGGGCGCGCTACATCGCGAGACCGGCGCGGGAGCCGCACGGCACGCCGAAGCGGCCCGAGCGTTCGACGATCGGTCTTTCTTCGCGTCGCTACGCCTCGAACCGTACTACGGCTACACGGCCACGCAGGTCCCGGCGGCAACCGGCTTCCTCCATCGGCTGATCGCGGAGACCCTGGCGACGCGCGTGACCCTGGTCCATGGCGACTACAGCCCTAAGAACGTCCTGGTGTACCGGGGCGACGCGGGCGACGGGACGCTCGTCCTGCTCGACCACGAGGTGATCCACTACGGCGACCCCGCCTTCGACCTGGGCTTCTCGTTGACGCACCTGCTCAGCAAAGCGCACTATCTGCGCGGCCAGCGCGACCTGTTCGCCGTCGCCGCGAACGTCTACTGGGATACCTACGCCGCCACGGTCGGCGCCGCGCCGTGGATGGCGGGAGTGGAAGAGCGCGCCGTCCGCCACACGCTGGCCTGCCTGCTGGCCCGCGTGGCCGGCCGCTCTCCGCTGGAATACCTCGACGCTGGCGCGCGTAGCCGCCAGCGCGAGGCCGTGCTGGCCCTGCTGGCGCGTACTCCACCAACGGTCCCCGCTCTCATCGCACGCTTTGTCGCGGAGGTATAGCGCCATGCCCGTTATCAGCAGCCTGACCGCACGGGAGATCCTGGATAGCCGCGGCCGGCCGGCGGTACAGGCGACATGCGTCCTAACCGGCGGAGCCACGGGGACGGCGTCGGTCCCGTCGGGGGCGTCGACGGGGACGGCCGAGGCGCTCGAGCTGCGCGACGGCGACCCACGCCGCTACCGCGGTTTGGGCTGCCGCGTGGCCGTCGAAAAGGTCAACGCCACGATACAGGGGGCGCTGGCGAACCGGCCCATGGCGGACCAGGCCGCGCTCGACGAGGCCATGATCGCGCTTGACGGGACGGACAACAAGTCACGCCTCGGCGCCAACGCGACGCTGGCCGTCTCACTGGCGTTTGCCCGCGCCATCGCGGCAGACACAGACACGCCGCTCTACCAGTATTTCGCGGACGTACTCGGGCAACCGTTGCGCGCGCTGCCGCGCCCCACCATCAATCTGTTTAGCGGCGGCAAGCACGCCGGAGGCCAAGTGGCGATCCAGGACGTCCTCGTGGTCCCCGTCGCGGCGCGCACGATCGACGAGGCCCTGGCGATGACCTTCGACGTCTACCAGGCGGCCGCCGACATCGCGTATCGACGGTACGGCATGCGCGCGCTGACCGCCGACGAGGGCGGCTTGGCGCCGCCGTTCCCCTCGGCGGAGGCGATGCTCGGCGACGCCGTCGACGCCATCCGCGCGGCCGGGCTGGCGCCCGGTCGGGATGTCGCGCTCGCCGTCGACGTGGCCGCCAGCCACTTCTACCGCGAGGGGCGGTACCACCTCGACGGCGCGGACCTCGACAGCGCCGGCATGATCGCGCGGCTGGCCGCCTGGCTCGACCGCTACCCTATCGTCAGCGTCGAGGACGGGCTGGCCGAGGACGACTGGGACGCCTGGTCGCGGCTGCGCGCGCGCGTGGCCGGGCGGGCCTTGGTGTTGGGCGACGACCTGCTATGCACCAATCCGGCGCGCATCCGCCGGGCCATCGCCACGGACGCCGCCGACGCCCTGCTGCTCAAAGTCAACCAGATCGGCACGCTGACCGAAGCGGCCGACGCCTGCCGCTTGGCGCGCGCCGCCGGGTGGCGCGTGACGATCAGCGCGCGCAGCGGCGAGACCGAGGACGACTGGTTGGCCGACCTCGCCGTCGGCTGGGCCGGCGAAGGGATCAAAGTCGGGTCCATTCAGCACTCCGAACGGTTGGCCAAGTACAACAGGCTGCTCGCTATCGAACGCGACACAGGGCTCCCGCTCGTCGCGTGGCCGGCGCCCATTCAGCGTATGTCGTAGGGGGCGAGCGTCGTGACCGCGGGATGCGCGACGACACCCCACACATAGAGGCGCTCCTCCGCATCGCTATGTAGACGCAGACGCGGCAGCGGATGGCGCGCGACCCCATCCAGCACCGCGCCGTCGGGCTTATATTGCGCGCCGTGGCAGGGGCACAGGAACGTGCCGGCGCTGTCGAGCCACGAGATGAGGCAGCCCATGTGCGTGCAGGAGGCGGAGAGCGCATACAGGGGCCGGCCGCCGCCGGGGTTGACCAGGAAGCCCTCGATCGCGCCGGCCCGAAAGCGTACGGCCTGTCCCGCCGCGATGTCGGCGACGTGGTGGCCTGTCGCGAGCCACTGGCCGCGGTCCCCCGGTACCAGCGGGGTGTCGTATGGCTCGGCCGACTCCTGCTGGTATCCGTCGCGCTTGCCCTTGTCATAAGCCGCGGCGGCGCCGCCCGCGGCCCCAGCAGCCAGACCGGCGGCCGTGGCGGCGATACGCCCGAGCAACCGGCGCCGCGAGAGGTCGGGAGCCGGCGCGCCGGGTTCCGTCCGCTCCTGCGCGGGCTCCTGTCCCTGCCGCGCCGCGGCGAGCCGCGCGCCCAGGCGCTCCACGAAAAGGTCGCCGGGCCGGCCGTGCGCGGGGTTCGCCCCCTTGAGCAGGGCGGCAACCTCGGCCAGCTCGGCGTCCTCGGGTGTGAGCGCCGCGCGGTCGCGCGGGTCGCGCTCGGCCGCCAGGTCGTCGAGCACCCGGTTGAGGCGCTCCACATCATCGCTCATCGCCCGTCTCCTCCCGCGGCTCGGCGGCGCGCTTGAGCGCGCGATGCTGCAACACCTTAACGTTGCCCTCGCTCGTACCCATGCGCCGCGCTGTCTCGGCCACGCTCAACCCCTCTAGCAAACGACAGGCCAGGACGGTACGATAGTTCTCGGGCAACTGCTCCAGCAGGGCCGTGGCGCGCACCGCCGTCTCCGCCGCGCGCGCGGCCCCCGCGGGCGGGGTCGGTGGCCGCGTCAGGCGCGCCTCATCCAGCGCGATCACCCGCGCGCCGGCCCCGGCGCGCCAATAGTCGGCCACGGCATTGCGCGCCACGCGGTAGAGCCAGGCCACGATACTGCGCTCCTCGCGCGACGAGTCGAGGTGGGTCAGCGCCTTGACGAACACCTCGCTAGTCAGGTCCTCGGCCGCCTCGCGATTACCAACCTTGCCATAGATGAACAGGTAAAGGGGCCGCACATGCGCGCGGTACAGCGCATCCGCGTCCAGGCTGTCCGTTCCCATGCCAGGCCCCGTACCTGTTGTTACTTTAGGCTGCCATAACATCGCGTCCCGCCCCCGCACCTCGTGAACCGGCTGTCAGCTATCAGCTATCAGCTATCGACCGTCGCCCGGAACTATCGACCATCGACCATCGACCATCGACCATCGACCATCGACCATCGACCATCGACTTACATCACCTTAATGATAGGGCAATTGAGCACCGTGCCCGTCATCGTGAGCGTCAGCTTACCGCTCTTGGCTAGGCCCTTGATCTGGTCGTCCTTACCCAGGGCCACGGCCTGACTCGGGTCCTTCCAGGTAACCCGCACCTCCTGCCATAGTGGGGTGTAATCGGCCGCGCCGGGTGTCGAGCCAAAGACCGCGCCACGACTCGCGTAGCGGCCATTTGTCACCAGGTAAATCTGGCCGGCGGTAGACAGCGACTTGGCGAGATTAGGCGCGTAGTTGATGTGATCGCGCGCGGCCTCGTCCTTGTTCGAGGTATCCGTGGAGAGGTAGCGCAACGTATGACCGTCGTAGTAACCCATGAAGGCCATCATCGACGTCATGCTCATGGACCCCATCGAGCCCGTCCCGGCGCCGCCCGACCCGGTCCCAGTTCCGGCGCCGCTGGAGCCATGGCTCGACACGATGAGCGTAGCGGTCATCGTGGGGTGCACCGCACAGTGATACGTGTAGGTGCCGGGTTTGGTCAGGGTGAGCGAGAAGGTCTTGCCGGTGGCGAGATCGTTGGAAGCGGTCCAAGCGCCCGTATCGCTGGTGACGGTGTGCGGAGCGGTGTCTTTATTCGTCCATACAACCGTCGTACCGGGCGCCACGGTGAGAGTCTGGGGGCTGAACGCGAAATTCTGGATAGCCACCTGGACGACCGTGCGCGCCGGATGCGCGGGGGCGGCGGCGCGAGCCTGTAAGGCCGATCCAATCAAGAGCAGTGGCGCGGCCACGGCCGCGAGCGTGGCGAAACGAGTATAGCGCATCGTGCGATCCTCCTACCTCTAACTGTGAACCATTGGCGGTCTCACTAGGTATATACGGAGGCGGTTACACACGGCGGACTATAAAAAAGGCGGCGCCGTGAGCGGCGCCGCCGATGGTGGAGATGGGGGCGAATCGAACGCCCCGTCCAAGAGCACAAAACAAGACACGTCTACAGGTATATCCGGCATTTTAATGTCGGGTCCGCGTCCTCTACCGGCGAAGTCCGCTGACCCCTGTCCTATAGTCTTAGGCGCGCCCCATAGGGGTCAGGCGCGCGGCATCCCGGCTAAATGACACCCGGAACCCGACCCGTCGGGACGGGGTCGGTCGGATGTACGCGGCTTAATTAAGCGGCGTAAGCGAGTTCGTTGTTGCCAGTTAAGGCGTTGCCACCGGATTTACGAGGGTGATGGCGTCCTCGACCCGCGATGCCCTGCTACATACCCCTGTCGAAACCTAACATCCCCATAGCTTGGGACATCCTTATTATACCATAAAAAGATGCCTTCCAATCGAATTTAAGGATTCGCGAGTATGTCATGCCCCCCGATGCGACGCCAGACGATATGACGCTCGCCCACGCGCCGATCCGCGCCATAGTTGAAGGTGGCGCGCCCGTCGGGAGCCCACGTCATCTCGTAGACATCCGCATGGCCCTGCACGCGTTTTACACGCAATCCCGGTCTGAACCCCTTGCCGGCGCGCAGGTCGGTTACCATTTTCCGCACCGCCGTCAGGAACCGCGTTTGCTCCTGCGGCGTCAAACCCGCGAACTCGCGCAGGAACTGCGCCCACTCTTCATGCGTGGGCATTGGCGCCTGAGTCGCTCTCTTCCCTGGCTAGCCGCGCCGACTCGGCTATCTGCTCCTCCGTCGCGCCTAGATGTCGGAACCAATCCTCCGTTTCGTAGTAGTGCGCATCGGCGCGCGTGTCGCGCAACTCGTCGATCCACCGTGCGAGGAAATCGCTGGGGGTTTGCCCTTGCGATGTAGCGGCGTGTTCGATAGCGCGGTACTGCTCATCGGACAACTCGATAACTTTGCTCATCTATGTACTTCCAATCTCTTTTCGACTTCCGACTTTCGACTCTCGACTCTCGACTATCCGCGCCGCCGCTCGGCCAGCGCCCGCTCGATCTCGCGCTTGGCGTCGCGCGTGGCCATCGCGTCGCGCTTGTCGTACTCTTTCTTGCCGCGCGCCACGCCGATCTCGATCTTGGCGCGGTTGTGCCTGATATAGATACGCAGCGGGACCAGCGTGTAGCCGGGGCGCTTGACGATGCCGGCTAGTTGATTGATCTGGCGGCGGTGCAGCAACAGCTTACGGCGGCGCATCGGCTCGTGGTTGAAACGGTTGCCGCCCTCGTAGGGAGAAATATGCGCGTTCCACAGCCAGGCCTCGCCGCCGTCGATGCGCGCGTACGCCTCGCGCAGGTTGGCGTGGCCGGCGCGCAGCGACTTGATCTCGGTCCCCGTCAGCGCCATACCGGCCTCGTAACGATCCTCGATGAAGTAGTCGTATCCGGCGCGGCGGTTCACCACCAGCGTGCTATCGCCGCCCTCGTCCTTTTTCTCTTTGGTCGTATTCTTTGTCTTAGCCATCTGTTCTCAATCTCGTGTGTCGCGGGCACAGTCCCTCCATATAATACTCGCTCAGCGCGTATGTAGATTCGATGCAACCGCGCGTCCGCGCGTCCGCGCGAACAACATATTTGCCGAACCTGCCGGGTGTGGTGTACCATGGACAGCGGACCAAAGTACTAGTGACAACAGCCCAAAAGTACTACCCACGTCCCCCAGGTACTAGTGTAACGGCCCAGGATGGGGACGGCAGTGAGTGTGGACAAGGAGGTAGATAGAGACTACTCGGGGTCAAGATCCGTGAAAAATGCTTACCTGCTTTGCTACGGTCGATTCTGGTAGACATAGCCACACGCACGTTGGTTACGTCGGTAATAGAGATACTCTAGTTTCCGCTGCATCAGGCGGCTAGGTCAAGCGAAGCAGGGTCTTCTGGGGCCGTGCGCCGCCGCCGTTGGCCCCAGAAGCCCGTGGGCAGGTGGTCGGTGCGGGACCTTTTTATGCGAAT
>JAABUZ0100003986.1_pt1 | contig 20951 bp, 12 predicted proteins | sample 5562091 | NCBI WGS metagenome assembly JAABUZ01 (sample SAMN12813069, study PRJNA571459) | rock metagenome | isolation source: Antarctica rocks | place: Antarctica: Victoria Land, Linnaeus Terrace sud | collected 2015-12-21 | reverse complement strand
CGGAGCATAAATACGAGTGGGTTAATGCCGACTATCTCCGCCTAGTCAGTCGCCCTGCCGAAGCCATTCTCGGCAAGACAGTGCGGGAAGCGTTGCCGGAGATTATTTCGCAGGGCTACCTCGGTATGTTCGATCATGTGTACCAGGCTGGGGAGCCGTATGTCGCCCATGAAGTTTTGGTGTTGCTCGGTGAAAGCGTTCTCCAGGAGGTATATATCAATTTTGTGTGCCTGCCCACAAGAAACAACCACGGCCAGATTGACGGCACGTTCGTGCATGCCGTGGATGTGACGGATCTGGTGAAAGCGCGAAAGCGCGTCGAGGAGAGCGAACAGCAGTTCCGCACCTTGGCCGAGACGATCCCGCATCTGGCCTGGATGGCGGACGAAACAGGCCACATTTTCTGGTACAACCGGCGCTGGTACGACTACACCGGCACGACTCTTCAAGAAATGGAAGGCTGGGGATGGCAAGCGGTCCATGACCCGACAGTGCTGCCCAGCGTCCTCACGCAATGGACGGACGCCATGACTAGCGGAAAGCCGTTCGAGATGATCTTTCCTCTGAAGGGCGCGGACGGCGCGTTCCGGTCGTTTTTGACGCGCGTCGAGCCGGTTAAGGATGGCCAGGGACGCGTGGTGCGCTGGCTTGGCACCAATACTGATATTACCGAGCAGAGAAGGACCGAGGAGGAACTCCGCAGAATGAATCGCGAATTGGAGGAGTTCGCCTATGTAGCGAGCCATGACCTGCAAGAGCCTTTGCGGATGGTAAACATCTACACGCAACTAATTCTGAAACGTTTGGGCGAGGAGGATGCAAAGCTGAGCCAGCATGCCGATTTCGTCCGGCAAGGCGTTACCCGCATGGAGGCGCTCCTCCACGATCTTCTGATATTTTCGCGCAGCGTGCATAGCGAACCGCTGCCGGTCGGCACGGCGGACCTTTCGACCTCATTCAGCGAGGCTTTGTTCGTGCTGAAAAACCGTATCGAGGAAAGCGCCGCCACCATCACCGCTCAACGCCTGCCCATGGTGCGCGGAGACACGCGGCAGATTGCCCATGTGTTTCAGAATCTTCTTTCGAACGCTCTGAAGTATTGTAAAAATGAGGTAGTCCCCGAGATTCACATTGACGCCGAGCTCGACGGTGAACAATGGATTGTTTCGGTGCGGGACAACGGCATCGGCTTTGAACCGCAGTATGCCGAACGTATCTTCGGCCTGTTCAAGCGCCTGCACAAAGATGAGTATCCTGGCACGGGGCTGGGCTTAGCCATTTGCCAGCGCATTGTGGAGCGTTACGGCGGGCGCATGTGGGCGCAGGGCAGACCTGGGGAGGGAGCGGTTTTTCATTTCTCGCTTCCGCGCGTGGAGGAGTAATAAACGTGTTGCATATTCTTTTGGCCGAGGACAACGTCGGCGACATCTTGCTCGTGCAAGAAGCGTTGCAAGAGCATCGCATTCTCCATAAGCTGCACGTTGTTCAGGACGGCGCCAAGGCGCTCAATTTCATTACCCGCATGGGCCAGCCCGGTGAGCTGCCATGCCCGGATCTTGTGCTCCTGGACCTGAACCTGCCGAAAGTGGACGGGCCGCAGGTTCTCAGTGCGTTCCGAAAGCACCCGGAGTGCGGTCTCACACCGGTGATTGTGGTCACTTCCTCAGACGCGCAGAAGGATCGAGCTCGGGTGGCGGAACTCGGCATTTCCCGCTACTTTAAAAAGCCCTCGGACTTTGACGCGTTTCTGCAACTGGGAGCCGTGGTGCGGGAGGTTGTCGGGGAAAGGTCCGCGTGACCCGAACACACCGTCAAACATCGCCAAGCACAAATCCAAGTCTGAGTTGCTAATAGCAATGCCGGTGCTCCGTTTCGCTGCGTTGTTTGGCCTGTTCGCGGCGCTCAACAGGGCCGAGTCGCCCGGGGAGTTTATTTTTACCGATGCTCCGTTTGCTTCTGCTCATGCCTCGAACATCGTGGAGCTGCGTAATGGCGATCTTTTGGCTTCCTGGTTCGGCGGTTCCGCCGAGGGCAAGCCGGATGTGGCGATCTGGGCTTCCCACCGCAGCGGAGGAAAGTGGTCGACCCCCTTTGTTCTCGTGCGCGAAGAGGAGATTGCCTGTTATAACCCGGTGATTTTTTATGCCAAAGATGGGCGGCTTTGGCTGTATTACAAGTTTGGCCCTTCTCCCTCCAGTTGGTCTGCCGGGCGACGATGGAGCGATGATGACGGAGGGAGTTGGTCGGCTGTCGAGCATCTTCCGGCTGGTCTTTATGGGCCGATTCGCGCCAAGCCTCTGGTGCTTCCCGACGGCACGGTTATCAGCGGTAGTTCCGTGGAGAGTTACCGCTCCTGGGCGTGTTGGATCGAGCGCAGCACCGATAACGGAAGAACTTGGACGCGGATTGGCCCGATAACTGCCCCGCCGCGAAACTCATCCGAAACGTATGGAATCATTCAGCCTTCCGTGCTTTCGCTTCCGGGCGGCAAGCTGCGTCTTTACGCGCGATCAACCCGGCAGATTGGCAGGATCTGCGTTGCCGACTCGCTGGACAGCGGATTGACCTGGACACCCGCGCGCCCGATTGATCTGCCGAATCCGAATTCCGGCATTGATGCGGTCGCGCTCAAAGATGGCCGGGTTGTGCTGGTTTATAACCATGCAACGAGCGGCAGAACGCCACTGAATTTAGCGGTCAGCGCGGATGGTGAGCATTTTCGGATGTTTCGGACGCTGGAGGACCAACCGGGCGAATACTCGTATCCGTCGCTGATGATTGGGCGTAATGGAGACTTGTACCTCACGTATACATGGAACCGGAAACGCATCCGCTTTCTCCAGTTCCCCGTGGCTGAGATACCAAAATAAGAGGCTGGAGCCGTGAAACCGCAAATAATGCCTTAAGTTGGTTGCGGCGCTGGAAAAATCGCTATACTCTCTTTAAAGTAGTTCACTACATCTTGACTGCGAGTGCGTTCTGTTGATTCAACGTTCTCGGCCATGCCGCCTGGGAGCTTCGGCTTGCGAAACATCCTTCCCTGCCTTGAAGGAGAATCATACAAAATTCAGCTTCGAGGAAAGGGAGTTCCATGCGAAAAAGTTTTCTTCTTGTTCTGTGTCTTTTAACGGGACCGGTTTCCATGTGGGCGCAGGCTACCGCTGCCAGCACCTTGCAAGGCACGATTTTCGATAGTTCCCATGCGGTACTTCCGAAGGCGCATCTGACGCTGACCAATCCCGCGACAGGGGTGACGCGCACACAAACATCAGGTGAAAGCGGCACCTATGTGTTTGACGGGCTGCAGGCGGGCACCTATACATTGACGGTAAAAGCAGCCGGATTTCAGACATCGGTCTACGACAAGGTCGAGTTACAGGTCGCTACTTCCACGGAGATCAATGCAACGCTCAACCCCGGACAACAGACCAGCATTGTCAATGTGCAGGATGCCGCGCCGCTGATTGACGCAACCAAGACGGACGTCAGTTTGGCTGTGACGCCGACCGAGGTGCAGAATCTTCCGCTGAACGGACGCGATTTCGCTAATCTTGCTTTTCTTGCGCCGGGCGCCAAGCCGGTGAACTCGTACGATCCGACGAAAAACCGTATTGCTGTTTTTGGGATCAACGGCTCGAACGGCCGCAATGTGAATGTGACGGTCAACGGAATTGACGACAAGGACAACACGGTCGGCGGACCGGTGATGCAGTTGCCGTTGGAAGCGGTGGAAGAGTTCAACATCAGCACGCAGAGGTTTTCCGCCGCCAACGGCCGCAGCGAAGGCGCGGCGGTGAACCTGATCACAAAAACGGGATCGAACAACATTCATGGTTCGTTGTTCCTGTTCGAGCGTGATACGTCGCTCGATGCCAACGATTATTTTTCGAAGCAGGGCAACCAGCCGACCGCGCCCTACAGCCGCCAGCAGTACGGCGGTTCCATCGGCGGCCCGGTGAAGAAAGACACGCTGTTTTTGTTTTTCGCTCTGGAGCGGTTGCGGGAGAAGCAGCAAATTACGGTCTCGGCGGATGCCTTCAACCAACTCACGCTGGCGAAGCCTCTAGGCGCGCAGCCCGCCAACACGATTCCCACGCCGTACAACGATCAACGTTACACGGGTCGCCTGGATTGGATTATCAATCCCACAGAAAGCTTTTCTTTTACCTATAACTCGCAGGGAAACAGTTCGCTCAATGATCAGGCTTCGAGCACAACTGATTTAACGGAAGGAAACTTCACGACGAATCAGCTCATTCTCGGCAGCGCCACATTGAACTCCGTTTTATCGCCGCGCGTGGTGAATGCGTTTACGTTCGGCTATCAGTATTGGAATAATTTGATTGATTCCAATACAAGAGTGCCCTATGTCAGCTTTCCGGGCGGCGCTTCGTTCGGAACAAACCCCAATGTGCCGCAACAGTCTTATCAGGCTAAGTGGCAGTTCCGGGACGATTTTTCCTTTACTCGCGACAAGCATTCTTTCAAAGCGGGCGTGGACTTCGTCAATATTCCGAAACTGGGAGGTTTCTTCACTACCCCTTCCACGCTCAATGTTGCCTTTATTGCCGATCCGAGCACTATCTTGGGAAATGCCGCCAAGTATCCGCAAGGCTTCGCCACGCCGGGGCTCGTTACTTCCCTGACCGGTTCTTCGGGCAACTCTTACTTCGCGACGACCGATGGAAAGATGCTGGGCCTGTATTTCCAGGACGACTGGAAAGTAACAACCAGGCTGACGGTGAACCTTGGATTGAGATGGGACAAGGACATTAACTTGAATGGCGGAAACACGCAAAGCCAAACTCGGACTTTTCAATATCTGAAAGCCATCGGCAGTCCTTACGCGGCCCACCCTCCCTATAACGACAATTTGGATTTCAGCCCACGATTCGGTTTTGCTTACAGCCTCACGGAAAGCGGCCATCATCTCATCCGGGGCGGGTATGGAATCTATTTTGGCCAGATTTTCGAGAATATTCCGTTGTTCACGGAGCAGCAGGGAAACGCCACGGTGTTCACCCAAACCTTGAATGTGACCAGCACCGGTCCGGGCGATCCGGCGGCGGGCCTTGTTCCGGGCACGAATATTCTGCTTTCCAATTACCGCTACGGAGTGGACCCGCTGCCGCCGATTCCAGCGCCGTCGAGCAATCTGCCGGCGGGGTCGACGGGAAGGCTGCTGAGTCCCGATTATCACAATCCGTATAACCAGGAATGGAACCTTGGGTACTCGTGGCAGTTGTCGCCTAACGATGTCATCGAAGTCGAAGGGATTCACAGTTTAGCGCTGCGGGAATCCAAGCGGGTGAATCTTAATCCAAAAATTAACCAGACAAGCGTTCGCCCTTATACGGCGGCGTTTCAGGCGGCGGGTCTTCCGGCGCTGGCCCAGATCGTCATGGAGTCCTCGATCAACCGCTCCCGCTATGACGCTTTGAACATTTCGTACCGCCGTCGGCTGACCAGGAATTTCAGCATCAATACAAATTATGTGCGCTCGCGCGCGCTGGCGTATGGCGGAAGTCCCGGCAACTTCGCTAATACTGCCCCGAATCCGTACAATCTGTTTGGTAAATCCGAGTTAGGGCCTAGTCCGAATGATGAGCCGCACCGCTGGGTGTTTAGCGGCGTGTATCAAGCGCCCTGGGGGTTCCAGGTTGCTCCGATCATTCAATGGGCTTCGGGTCGTCCGTACAATCCGATCGAAGGAATTGATGTCTACGGATATGGCGGCGGCAATGGAAGCTGGAGAGCTGTGGTGCCGGCATCGAGCTCAACAAATTACACCGCGACTTATGGTTATACTGCCGCGCAGTTGCGTGCGGGCCTAGCAAGCGGGGCTTTGGTGACGCTGCCGTTTGACTCGATACGCGGCAACCGCTTCTTCCAAGCGGACCTGCGGGTCAGCAAAGCATTCACCATCAAGGAGAAGCACAGAGTGGAATTGTTGTGCCAGATGTTTAATCTGACGAACCGGGCAAACTTCGGCAACAGCTACACCAACAGCGTTCAATCTCCCAACTTCGGAAAACCGAGCGGGTTTTTATCGACGAGCGGCTCGATTGTGCCGCATGCGTTTTTAGCGGAGGTCGGGTTCCAATACCGCTTTTAAATGAGAAAACTCCATTGCCTTTTGGCGTCGCTGATTCTTAGTGCTGCGTGCCTTTCGCTATCGGCGCAGGAGAAACCGTCCGCAACTGCGCCGGTAGAGGACTATGTGCGGTCGCATTACACGAAGTATGAGTACCGCATTCCGATGCGGGACGGGAAGAAGCTGTTTACTTCCGTGTATGTGCCGAAGGAGGCCGGGCAAGCGTATCCGATTCTGATGGACCGCACGCCTTACAGCGTGGCTCCTTACGGCGAGGACCAGTATAAGCCTGCGTTGGGGCCATCGGATGAATTTGAAAAAGCCGGATATATCTTCGTTTATCAGGATGTGCGCGGGCGGTATCTTTCGGAAGGCAATTTTCTGGAAATGCATCCGCATATCGACAACAAGAAGTCGCCGAACGACGTGGATGAAAGCTCCGATACGTTTGACACGATTGAGTTCCTGCTGAAGCGGGTGCCTAACAACAACGGCAAGGTGGGAATCTGGGGCATTTCGTATCCGGGGTTCTATACGTCGGCTAGCATCATTGATTCGCATCCGGCTTTGAAAGCCGCCTCGCCGCAAGCGCCCATGACGGATTTGTTCATGAGCGATGACGCTTATCATGGCGGAGCATTCATGCTGGCGGCGAACTTTAGTTTTTATTCCGCTTTTAAGCCGTTTCTGGAACCGGCGGCACCGCCTCGGGTGCGCGTGCCTTTTGAGTTCGGCACTCCCGATGCTTATGATTTCTATCTGCGGGCGGGAGCTACTTCGAATTTGGACAAGCTGTATCTGAAAGGTTCCAACCCGCTTTTCAACGATCAGGTGGTGCATACCACCTATGACAATTATTGGCATGCTCGGGATATTTCCCGGCACATGAATAACATCAAGTGCGCGGTGATGACGGTGGGCGGATGGTTTGACGCGGAGGATTTGTCAGGTCCGTTCAAGACGTATCACTCGATTGAGAAAAAGAATCCGGGGATTGACAACACTCTGGTGGTCGGCCCCTGGGTGCATGGCGGTTGGGCGCGGAGCGATGGCGACCACCTGGGCGATGTCGCGTTCGCGGCCAAGACTGCAGAGTTCTTTCGCAAGAACATTCAGTTTCCGTTCTTCGAGCACTATCTGAAGGACAAAGGCGCGGGATTGCCGGAAGCGTACGTGTTTGAAACGGGAACGAACGTGTGGCGGACGTATGATGCCTGGCCTCCCGCGAAAGCACAGGCGAAGACGCTGTATCTTCGCGCCGGCGGCAAGCTTTCGTTCGACGCGCCTGGCGAAAATGAAAGCTTTGATGAGTACCTGAGCGATCCGGCGCATCCGGTGCCGTTTGTCGATTACACAAGTGATGCTGTTCCGCAGCGTTACATGGTGGACGATCAGCGTTTCGCGGCGCGGCGTCCCGACGTCGTTACTTATCAGACCGAGCCCTTGACGGAAGACGTGACGATTGCCGGGCCGATCTCGCCGAAGCTGAAAGTTTCCACAACCGGCACGGACTCGGATTTCGTGGTAAAGCTGATTGATGTGTATCCGGCTGATTACCCGGACCCGAGCCGCACGGAGGAGGGAAAGCGAGTTTTGGGCGCGCCCGCGATTCGCATGGGCGGATTTCAACAGCTATTGCGGGGTGAGCCAATGCGGGCGAAGTTCCGCAATAGTTGGGAGAAACCTGAAGCGATGATGCCGGGGAAAATGACGGACGTGAACTTTACGATGCCGGATGTGTATCACACGTTCCGGCAGGGACACCGGATCATGGTGCAGATGCAAAGCTCATGGTTCCCCTTGGTGGACCGCAACCCGCAAACGTTTGGGGACATTCCCCATGCGAAACCGGAAGACTTCTGCAAAGCGGAGCAGCGGATTTTCCATAGCCGCAACGCCCCTTCCGGAGTGGAGTTGATGGTTCTGCCGCAGTAAAGACATTTTGATAGGAGTCGGATTCTTGTTCCTGCTTAGGACTTTTAAAGCCTTGGGATTTATCGCGCTTTGCGTCGTTGCGTCTGTCGGGCTTCGCGGAGAAGGTCTCGCGAGCAAGGACCTTTACCGTTTTCGCTCGGTGAACGATGTCCAGTTTTCACCAGATAACCGCTACTTGGCCTATACGGTGGGCCTGTATGACCGGCCCGGTGGTCCGTACTCTCAAATCTGGCTTATGGATGCGGCAAGCCAAAAGTCAGTTCGGGTTGGAGGCGAGAAGGAGGCGGCATCGCACCCTCGATGGTCGCCTGACGGCAAAAGCATCGCTTATACCGGCTCGCAAGGCGACAAACACGGGCTTATGGTCATGGGAGCGGACGGCTCCGGACAAACTTTCATAGCGGTGACCGGCGGATCTAACTCTCCTTTGCCCGGACAGGGGGAAAGCTTTACCTGGTCGCCGGACAGTAAGACGATTGCGTTTGTTTCCGCTGCTCCTGGTCCCGAGACAGCCGAAGCTGGCGGCGATCCGATGGTAATTACCCGCTATCTTTATAAGCCGACCGCCAGCGAAGGACTGACGCACTTCAACGACAACAAGCGGCTGCACCTCTTTTCAGTGGATCTGGCCACGAAGCAGGTCAAGCAGTTGACGAACGGCAATTATGATGAGCATTCGATTGACTGGTCGCCGAACGGACAGGAAATACTATTTGTCTCCAATCATGAGCCGAACTCCGACGAGTTTTTCAACTATGACGTATTTGCTCTCAAAGTGTCAGACAACAGCATTCGGAGGATTACCGCGACAGAAAATTGTGAGTATGCGCCCTTGTGGTCGCCCGATGGAAAACGCATCGCTTTTCTCGGAACAAAACGCGGATTGACTGACCGCGAAACAACCATGGAAGATACTCACGCCTGGGTTATGGACGCGGATGGAAGCCGTCGCCGCGAGATTGGCTCCGCGATTGACAATCGACAGCACTTTTTGCAATGGACGCCGGATGGGTCTGCGATTGACGTGGTTTATCAGGAGCGCGGCTTGTCCCGTTTAGCCCGTCTTCCCCTGGCAGGAGGGCAACCGGAAGTGCTGGTGAATGACATTGGCGCGGTAGGCGAGTATTCGGTCGGCAAGCGCGGCGAGATTGCCTATGCGTTCGCGACAACGCAGGATATGCCGGAGCTATACCTCAAGAATGGCAAGGCGGCCCGGCAATTAACATCTTTGAACTCCGACGCGCTGACGGGAAAACAAATCGCTGAAGTCGAAGCATTCACGTTTACCAGCAATGACAATAAGTTCGAAGTCCAGGCATTTCTGACAAAGCCCATAGGAATGACCGCGACCAGCAAGCACCCGCTGATTGTCAATTTACACGGCGGCCCGCATGGACAGAACGGCCCCGCTTTCACGTTTAAGGATCAGGTCTATGCGGCGAAAGGCTGGGCCGTGCTGCATGTCAACTATCGCGGTTCGACCGGCTATGGGCAGAAATTTGCTGATGCTGTCTTCGGCGATCAGGACGGCAATGAAGGGCAAGATGTGCTTTATGCGGTGAGCGCGGCAGTCCGCCGTTACTTGTGGATCGACCGCGAACGCATGGGCATTGAGGGCGTGAGTTACGGCGGACAACTCAGCGACTGGCTGATTACACAGACCAATGAATTCAAGGCGGCCATTCCCATTGCGGGCATTGCCAATCTCATCAGCTATAACTACATGACTTACTACAACCAGTATGAAGAAATGGAGTTCGGCCAGTTTCTGCACCAGGGCAGATTGATGGATGAAGCCTGGGAACGCTCCGCGCTGAAGCATGTGGCGAGTGTTCACACGCCGACGATGCTGGTGCATGGCGAGAATGATCCGGACGTGCCGATTGCCGAAGCGGAACAATACTACATCGCTTTGAAAGATGTGGGCGTGGACACAATACTTGTCCGCTACCCCAGGGAAGGGCATGGCGTCCACGAAACCAAGCACGTCATTGATCTCATGGACCGGAGCATTCGTTGGTATGAAAAGCACTTTCCTCAAACCGGCGCAGAAAAGGTCACAAACGTACAGCCTTAATATGAGAATCTCCAGTGTCAAAGCAATTGTTATTGTCTTGGCGGGAAGCTTCGCGGCAATTTCGATTGCCTCCGCTCAGCAACGACAAGCTCCCGATCCGGCTGTGGTGGAAAAGCGCAATGCTGTTGAGAAGGAGCTGGAAGACGTCGCGGTTATTGAACGCAAGGTGATGGCGCCAATGCGCGACGGCAAGCGCATGGCCACCGATATCTATCGTCCCAAGGATACTTCCAAGAAGTACCCGATCATCTTTGTACGCACGCCGTACAACTTTAACTTTTGGGATGTGCGGCTGGGCGCTCCGCGTGACTTGTCCACGGAGTTGGATGCGGTCAAGCGCGGGTACGCGTATGTGGAGATGAACGAGCGCGGCCACTTCTTTTCGGAAGGCAATTACGATATTTTGGGCGCTCCGCTGACAGATGGAACGGATGCGATTTCGTGGATGTCGTCGCAGGCATGGTCAAACGGCAAGGTCGGCACGATTGGATGCTCTTCGACGGCGGAATGGCAATTGGGCGTGGCGGCGCTCGGAAATCCGGCGTTCGCGGCGATGATTCCGCAGAGCTTCGGCGCGGGCGTGGGGCGTGTCGGGCCTTACTATGAGCAGGGAAACTGGTATCGCGGCGGGGCGGTCCAGATGCTTTTTATTGCCTGGCTGTATGGCGAGCAGAATCAGGTCAGGCCGATGTTTCCGCCCGGCACACCGCAGCAGGATTTGATTCGGGTATCGAAGTCGTTCGACCTGGCGCAGCAGTTGCCGCCGGTGGATTGGGCGCAGGCTTTGCGCCATTTGCCGGAGATGGACATCATCAAGGCGGTAGATGGGCCGCGCGGGGTTTTTGCCGATAACATGCCGGTGCCGACGGAAGGCGCGATGATCGAGCGCACTCCGAATAGTCCGGCGTGGTACAGCGGCGGGTTGTGGCACGACAATAAGCCGATCAACGTGCCTGGGTTCTGGTTCATGACCTGGTACGACGTTTCGATTGGGTCGAATCTGGCGGCTTATAACTATGTCCGGAAGACGGCCAAGCCGGAGATTGCCAATCAACAATATGCCGTGATTGCGCCCACGCTGCATTGCGCTTACAAGCGGGCGACGGAGAACACGGTCGTGGGCGAGCGGAGCATGGGAGACGCGCGGCTGGATTACGATGCGCTCACTTACGGATGGTTCGATCATTTCCTGAAAGGCGAAAACAATCATGTTCTGGAAAGCATGCCGAAGGTTCGTTATTTCACGATGGGTCTGAACAAGTGGCGGATGTCGGAGACGTGGCCTCCCCAGGGCGCGCAGCCGGTAACTTTGTTTCTGTCGAGCGATGGGAAAGCGAACAGTTCCAGCGGGGATGGCGCGCTGACCGCGACCAATGCACAGGTGGATGCGCCCGATTATTTTGCTTATGATCCGATGAACCCGGTGCCTTCCTATGGCGGCAATGTTTGCTGCACGGGCAACGCGGTAACGGGTGGCGCGTTCGATCAGCGCAAGATGGAATTGCGTCCCGACATTCTGGTTTATACATCCGAACCGTTCAAGGAAGGTACGGAAGTGAGTGGTCCGATTGACGTGACGCTTTATGTGTCGTCCGACGTGAAAGATACTGATTTCACGGTGAAAGTGCTGGATGTTTACCCGAATGGTCCGGCGTATAACCTGGACGAAACCATTCAACGAGCCCGTTATCGGGAAGGCTACGACAAGCCGCCGACTTGGATGGAGCCGGGGAAGGTTTATAAAGTCAGCTTGCAGCCAATGGTGACCAGCAATTATTTCGAGGCGGGTCATCGCCTCCGCGTTGAAGTATCGAGCAGCAATTTTCCGCGCTTTGATCGGAACATGAATACGGGCGGCAAGAATTACGACGAAGCAAAGGGCGTGGTCGCGCATAATGCCGTGCATCACTCCGCGCAATATCCTTCGCAGGTGACAATTAGCGTGGTGAAGCGGTAGCCGGCTTAGGGGCAGAAGGCATACATACTTAAGTGACTCCCTACGTTACTGTTTGGCTGATGTGGCAGTCTCGCTTCTTATCGTTAATCCCCGCTGTAAGATTTCCAGGTGGTGATCGAGCGCCGCTTCCAGTCTCGCGTTCATGAAGCGATAATCCGCTGCCTGGTCGCCGCCGATCTGGACGGCTTCAAGGCTGTCATGGTACGCGGGCCGATCTTCCGGGCTGATGACAAGGGGCGGGTAGCCGCTTCTGAGCAGAAGGAGATTCATCAGCAGCCGCGCTGTTCGTCCGTTGCCGTCGCTAAACGGGTGGATGGTGACAAGTCCCTCGTGCGCGTCGAAGGCGGCTTCCGGCGTGGGCTGGGTTTTCTGAAGCCGACGGGCAAAGTCCCCCATGCGCGCCGGAATTTCGGCCGGTGATGGCAGAATCAGGGGAGATCCCGTAATCAGCCGTAGATGGTTGCTGTAGCGCCCTGCTTCCTCCGGCTCAATCTTCTGCAACACCAAGCGATGGATGTTGCGAATATCGGCCTCGCGTATCGGCTCCTGCTCTTTCGCCAGCTCGCGGACATAAGCTAGGGCTTCATTATGACCAATCGCTTCGAGATGATCCTTGAGCGGTTTGCCGCCGATGGTGATGCCCTTTTCAAGAATGATCGCGGTTTCGCTGCGGGTGAGTGTATTGCCTTCCAAGGCGTTCGATGTGTAAGTCAGCTCCACGTCGTACCACGCGTTGAGCGCGGCCAAGCTCCGGCCGGAGAGGGGGCGCAATGCGTCCAGCTCGGCTTTCTTTTCCTGAATCCGTTCGGCTTGGCTATTCATAACCGCTCCTCGCTCACTCTTCATGCCGCCGAAACAGCCCTATAAACCTGATTGCTCGCGCCGATGCGCTCGCGTTAACAGAGCCGCACGCTTTCGGAAAGAAGTTTAAAGTTTTCCCGCTTGACCGTTCTTGAATCCCGGATCGCGTTCAATCACCTTCTGCAAAATAATCCGATTCGCCGGACTTTCAGAAACGCGAACACATCCATCTTCGCCGCCTTCCGAGCGATCCGTCGCGAATTGTCCGAAGAAGTCCGGCAACTCCTTCCATTTGATCCGGGGATCATCCCCTTCCACCCACGTTCCGCCGCTAGTTGGACGGGCGGCAAGCAACTTTTTGGAAACCCATACATCGCTCCCGGCCTTCCAGTTTTGCAGCGCCCGAGCGGCGAACTCCGCGCGCCAGTGCAAGAGGCGGGTGGAAGCGATTTCAATCACGTCCGTCACATTATATTTCCGTGACACCAGCGTGTGGTCAAGGGGACGCGTCAGCGGGACATAGTACAGCGGGTCGCGTAAAGTCGGAACGAAAACGCTAGCGGGCCGTGTCATATCGTTCTCAAGCAGCCTCGTTTGCCGGCGGACCTCTTCCGCCGCCGCAAACGAACCATGGCTCAAGCTCCAGGCATTGAACATCACAACTGACGCCAACAGGGCCGCGATGGTCCCAAATACCAGCGGTCTTGCGCGGCTGACTTCCAGGGCAACCGCAGCCGCCATGTATAAAAATGGAAGAACAGGAACGTAGCGGGACGTGGACCCCGGTTCAAAGATAAAGATCGCAAAGAATAAAGACGGAACCGCCGCGCTTAAAAGCATAAACAGCGTTGACCGCTCCGTCCCTTTCCGCAATGCCCACAGTATCGCCAGCACGCCAACGTAGAACAGCAGAAGCTTTAGAAAAAGCGCCCCCGCGAGTTGCGAAAGGTGAACGGGATTGTAAGGATCATGGAAGAACCATCGCTTCAGAAAAATATTTCCAGAGGTCAATTCGTAGAGCGACCGCGGCACTCCGGTCGCGGCGCGCACAATGTTCAAGCGCTGCGACCAGCCGTTATCCGCTTCGGCAATCCACCGCTTTACATCTCCCGCGTTGTGCGCTCCATAGGCACTAGCGCCTGCCGTGAATCCCACTATAGTCACAACAGCCGTTGCCAATATAAAAAGAACAGCACGCCGCCATTCGATACGAGAATCGCCGGAAGTTCTGACTTTCACCTGGGACGGCCGCCAAAAAAGGGCCGCTATCATTCCTAAGCCGATAAATGCAAACGGAAACCATAACAGCACGCATACGCCATAGCTGAATCCCGCCGCGGCTGTTGCCACGGTACCCGCCGCGCCTTCCTGCCGCGCTCTGGTGACAAGTATCCATAAACTCAAGCACTCAAAGCAAAGAGCGGGTATATAAGCGCTGCCCAAAGTGACATAGCCGAGAAATCCGTTCGCGCCGCAAAAAGCCAGGGCAATCGCGGTGGCGAGCGGAAGGGAAACAAGACGCTGAAGGATGCCCCAAATGAAAATCACTGTGCCGAGGGAGCATGCGAAATTCGTCCAAACAAAGAATCGAGTCACTGCTTGGATTTCAGAATCGCCGTAGTGCCGCTCAAACCACGGCCCTAACCACTGCAATCCCAAGTAACCCCAAGGTCTCCACAAGAGATGGCCGAATTCCCAGAACTGAGCGGCATGACCGTGCGCGTGTTGAACCGCGTCAGCGGCATAGCGAACCGTATCGCCGCCTTCCGTGGGCGTGACCATGCCGTAAAGCAACAGAAAGAACGTGAGAAGGAGCAACAGCCAACTCAGGGAGAGCGCTGGCCGCAGGGAAGAACGACGCGGAAAGTTACGTTCTTCCACCAGCATTGGCGCTATTTCAGGCATGGCATCGTTTCTCTTCGATTTTAACGAACGCGCTCCTCGTGACAAAGTATCGTAAGATATGTTCCGGCGTCATTTGCTCTTGTCCAGTTTCCCTTTCTTTTTGCTTGGACAGACTCGAAGAGAAATGCTTGCTCCCCTCCAGGCGTTGAAAACCAACATCGAGCGCCTCACCCGTACAATCAATGCAAAATGGGGCATTTACATAAAATGCCTGGAAACAGGCGAAGAAATTGCCCTGAATGCGGATGAGCAGATGGACACCATGAGCGTCATCAAGCTTCCATTGCTGGTCGAAGCATTCCGTCAAATTGACTTGGGCAAGTTCAAGCTCTCCGACCGCGTCATGATACGTAACGAAGACAAACGGCCAGGCACGGGCATCATTCGCGCCATGGATGAGGACGTGCAACTAACAATCAAAGACCTGCTGACGTTGATGATTATCGTCAGCGATAACACCGCAACCGACCTGCTCTTCCGGCAAGTCGGCGGCGTGGAACCTGTCAACAAACTCATGAAGGATTACGGGCTCACGCAAACACGCGTTACGGGGACAGCCAAAGACTGGTTCGATGCTTTACGGGCATCATCAAGCCCCGATGCCTTTCACCGGGAAGGGAAGCATCCTTTCGGGCTGTCGTCGCCACGCGACATAGGCAAGTTGCTGGAAAAGATCAAGGCTGGCGGAGCCGTTACCAAACAGGCAAGCGATCAGATGCTGCAAATTATGCGCGGGCAAGTTTATCGAACTCGCCTGCCGAAGTACGTGACGAACTTCAATATTCCACACAAGACAGGTGATTTCCTGCCCTACATCGGCAATGATGTCGGCATCTTCGAAAGCCAAATGCGAAATATTGTCATCAGCGTCTTTACCGCCAACCACTTCGGCATCGGAACCGACTTGGAAGATGCCATCGGGCGCATCGGAGAGCAAATCGCGGCTTATTACACCTATCGCGCCTGAAAACGATCATTCTGAACGAAGCGTGTCCGCCGGTTGAATACGGCTGATGCGCAGGGTCGGCAGAAAACTGGCAGCGCCCGCGATCAGCGCGAGTATAAGCGGAACAGCGATGAACGTCACCGGGTCATAGGTGCGAACGCCGTAAATTTCGCTCGAAAGCACGCGCAGAGCGAGAAAGGAAAGCGCGATGCCGCAAATCAGTCCCGCCATGGCGGCCATGATGCCGGAAAAGCCCACATGCAGCATGGCTCCCTGAATCGTGGACCCAAGGGCGATACGGATGCCGATCTCGCGCGTGCGCTGCACCACAAGATGAGACACCAGCGCATAGATGCCGATGGCGGACAACACGAGCGCGAGTCCAGCCAGGGTAGTGAGCAACAGCACTTCCACGCGCTGCTTCTGGAGCTGTTCGGCAAGAATCTCCTCCATCGAGTAAAAGCCGGACACCGGCAGGTTCGGATCGACTTTCGCCAGAGCGCGCTGCATGGCTGAGGCAAGTCCCTGAATAGGGCCATCGGTGCGAACGATCCAGCTCGGCTGGAACCAGATATGGGCGATGTTGACAAGGCCCTGCGGAGTTTGAGTATCCGGCAGATAGCAAACCGGTTCCGTGACAATCGGCGCGTTTCCTGGTCCGCCAGAGCGTTTGGTAACATCGGCGACTACGCCAACAACGGTGGCGTAAGTGGTTTTACCCGTCTTGAAATGAAGGCCGACCGGAAATGGATCTCCGAAAAAACGCCTGCCGAAAGCAGTATTCACAACGGCTACCGTCTGCGAAGTGGGAGTGTCGCTATCAGTAAAAACACGTCCGGCAAGAAGCGGGATGCGCAATGTCGAGAAGTACCCAGGAGTAGTATAGACAAAGCTCGTGGTAGGCTGGACACCTGCCTGTGGACCGTCGGCAATCGTAATGCCGTTGTTTAAGCCGCGTTCATACGGAACGCTAAGGCCCATGGCAGCATCCTGGACGCCGGGAATCTCGCGCATGGCCGCAACGCTTTTTGCCAGCAGATTATGAAAAGCCGCTGCCTCGTGGTAGCGTGCGTCATCGAGTGAAGCTTTCGCTGTCATAACGTGATGCGGGTCAAAGCCGGGCGGCAGCGTTTCCAAGTGGATCAGCGTGCGCACCAGCAAGCCCGCTGCGGCCAGCAGAACCACCGTGAGCGCTACTTCCGCGCCGATCAGCCACTGGCGAAGGCGGTTTGATCCGCCCAGCACTGCGCGGCTTCCGGCGTTTATCGAGGAGCGCAGATCAATGCGGCTCGCTTGCAAAGCGGGCAGGGCGCCAAAAAGGAGACTGGTCACGAGCGACGCGCCCAGGGTAAAAGCAAGCACGCGTGTATCGAGAGTGAATCCGCCTAGGGGAACCATTTCCTCGGGTAGAAATTTATGGAGCGCATCAAGAATAAGCGTCGCAAGGCCCAGCCCGCCCGCCGCGCCCAATAGCGCCAGCGCCAGATTTTCGATCCAGAGTTGACGCAGCACCGCAAACCGTGAACCGCCAAGTGCTAGCCGGGTGGCAATCTCCTGGGTCCGGCGCGAGATGCGGACTAGCGCTAGCCCAGCGAGATTCGCGCAGGCAATCAGCAGAATGAAGCCGACCGCGAGCATCAACATAATCACTTTTTCATGCATGTCTCCGGCAAGCTCAAGCTGAAGCGGACGCGCATAAATCCATCCCCGGCCGTGATACTGGGTTTCTAATTCCGAAAATCCCGGTAGACGGATATGGCTGAGTTGAGCATTCACCTGCGGCCAAGTCCACCGGGGCTGTAGGCGGACCAGAATACCGCAATTATTTCCGCCGCACTCGCCGGTTGTGGCGGGCTGTAACGGCGTGAACACATCAGCCTTGCTTGGAGTTTGAGCGTTGGGCGGCAAAACTCCAACTACCGTATAAGGCTCGCCTTTCAACCCGACGGATTTGCCGATAATCTGCGGATCGGAGCGGAAAGCAGAGGCCCACAGCCGGTAGCTGAGCACAACCACCGGCGGTCCATGTGGACGGTCTTCAGCCTCGCTAAATCTCCGGCCACGATACAAAGGAATGCCAAGAACATCAAAGTAATATGCTGAAACGCGGTGGCCATGTACATAACGCACAACTGCGCCCGTAGCGGCGTCCGTTTTAAGATTTACGCCGCTGCTGACGCCATAGGACGCAAAAACCAATCCTTTGACATTATCTTTTAATACCTGCCAGGAGGAGCCGTCGAAGCTGTTATCCTCTTCAGAGCCACTTTTTCCGCTACGTGGATCGACTCCTTCTTTGTGCGCCACAAGCGCGGCAATGCGTTCCGGCTGTGGATACGGCAAGGTACGCAGCAAAAAGCCGTTCACCATGCTGAAAACGGCGGTGTTTACGCCGATACCAAGCGTTAGAGTAAGAACAACGGCCAGGGAAAACCCCGGATATTTATATAGTTGGCGTATCGCGAAACGGAAGTCCTGCAACATGCTAATGCTCTCGGCGGTAGTAGAGGCATGTAAGGGACCAAAGAACCAGAATGTTAAAGCGCCTGCGGACAAGCACTTGCTTGTTACTGCAGACGCTCCCCTTGTCTCTATATGGGACTGACGCTTACGAAAACGAACAGTAGGGCTGGCAAGAAAACAAATGCACCAGGAAGATCAGCTAACGGCAACCTGTCTGGCTTGCGACAGGATCTCATTGATTTGATCCTTAGTATGAAGCTTCAGCTTTTTGAGTCGCTGCTCCTCTAATTCGTCCGCCTCTGTCACATGAGGTTTGGACTCGATCTCTTCAATCTGACGCTTAAGCTGCGCATGTTGCTCACAAAGACCGCGAAACTGCTGGTCTGTTGAGAGCAGATGCGCCTTCAACTCTTCTTCTTGCGTATGATTCTCCATCAAAAGGTCTCCTTGATTTAAGTGACCACGCCGAGTCTGGTTCCGCGTTGTAAAGAAAGAATCTGGCCCAGTGGGTTGAGTGCATAATTCACTCGCGGCCCGGCACGGGTGCTAGCCGCATTCAAACATTAGCACTTTTTCATTTTCATGACAATAGCGGTTTCCGCTGGAAACTGGTAATAGGAAGCACGGCGGCCTGCTTCGTCAAAACCAAAAAGGCGATACAGTGCTTGCGCGGCGAGATTCGATTCCCGCACCTCCAGAAAAAAGTCCGCTGAAGCGCGCAACTCTTCCGCAAGCAGGGCGGAACCGATTCCCATGCGGCGAAAGGCAGGAGCGACCGCGAGGTTTAAGATTTCGCGTTCCGGGAGCGAGGCCGTATCCCCCGCGAAAGTTTGCCGCGATACCAAAAAGCCGGCAACCCGGCCCTCCACTTCCGCCACGATGGTATCGTACTGAAAAAACTCGTCAGCTTTCCAGTGCTGATGAGAAAACGACTGCTTTTCGATTTCGACCAGTTGCTCGGCGTCGTCCGGCTCCGCCGCGCGTATCCGCAACTTCGTCAATCGGCGCTCAACGGGTGGGCTGAACTTTGAGCGTCATCACAGTCCCGCTCGTTTTCAAGCGTTCGTCTGGCCGGACAGCAAAATTGACAGAGAGCCGGGGCGCAGGACGTTGGTCACCGCACGCAAAGCCGAATTCCGACAAGTTCTGCAACAGCAAAGGCGTGAACGCGCCATCCTTGCCCTGCACAATAAGGCGAGCACTGCTGCCCAGACAATCCACATGAGTCAACACGCCATTCAGCAGCCGATGAGGAACCACATCCTCCCAGGGAACTACATTTTCAGGCCGTGAGCCGCCCGACTCGGCATCGAGCGCCCGATTCGCTTTCTCTTCAGCAGCACGAACACGATTGTCCTGCGAACGCTGCGCACGCCGATTTGCTAAGTGAACCGCCTCACGCTCCTGCTCACGCGCCGCATCGGCGGCATTCAGGCGCTCTTCCTCCGTTTGCATCCGCAATTGGTGAATGTGCTCCCGTTCATTCTCGGTGGCCGCTGCTTCTTCCGCGCGCAGCCAGGAGCCTTGCGCGACAGCCGCATGCCCGTCCGCTATTTGGGTCTTTGCCAAGGTGATCCAATATTCCGGTTCGCGGCGATTCAACTGCGTGGCGGCTTTCAGTAGGGTCTCTTTTTCGGCCATGTTTTCCGCAAACTGCGCCTGAAGGTAAACCGGCTCAGCCCAGCGCGGATTTAGTTCTGCGGCGCGCTTCAATAAGGGAACGGCCTGCTCCGGGGGCAGATCCTCCGCCGAAACCAAATAAACAGGCGCGCTGCGGCTTCCCGATCTTCGGGCCTCATCCAGGAAGGAACCAGGATCGCCACCTTCGAATCGGGTTAGTTGGGCTAAACCTTCATAACCAAGAGCGGCCGCCGTTCCTCCGGCTTCAACAGCCGCCTTGTAAGACGGCTCGGCCGCTTTCTGATTTGTTAATAATTGACTGTCCGCAAGATACAGGTCAGCCACAACACTGTCCACGGCGTGTTCGCCGAAGTCGCGGCGCGGGTCTAGTGGACGGCCTGAAACAGGAACAGCCTGCCAATTCGACGAGGCAAGACGGGCAGCGGCCTCCTTTTCCAAGCTATCGGCGGGTTGATGAAAAGCGTTTTGCTCCGCAGCTCGAAATGTTCCACCGCTTTGCAACGATTTCAAAAAAATGTGAAAGCTGGCGCTGTACTCAAATTTAGTGGCAAAAAGCTGGATGCGCGCCCAATTGATGTCAGGATGAGGCGGCGCGCCGCCCCAGGTCACGCGGCTGCCTTTTGCCTCCAGCGTGTCAAATAACTGCCGTAGACCGGACTCTACTTCTCCCGGCAGCCGAGGCGTATTGGCATCCAGCAGGATGCCGGCAATTTCGAACAAAGGAAGAGGGGTGCCCGGTTTTGTTACCAGAAGATATTGACTGTGCAGAACAGCCGGATTTTGCCAGGCATATTCACCGTCGGGAAGAGGCTGCCGAACAAATCCAAGCTCTCCATGGCCGTTGCGCGCGGCAGGATTCTGCCCAATAAACTGACCTGTCGCTTTGGCGGCTCCGGATTTCGTCAGTATCACGCGTATCGGCCAAGTACTTTGCAGATTTTGGTTTTCTAATAAGCCGCCCAGCACCCACCGAACTTGTTCCAACTGTGTTAATGCTTCCCGTGCCGCGGCTACATCGCCGTCCGTATCGACGTAAAACGGACCTATATTCAACTCCGTCCAGCGGTCGCGCGCGGAAAGGGAAGCAGTCAACGAAAGAAGAACAGCAAGAATCGCAAGCGGAAGTTCACAG
>JAABUZ0100003985.1_pt1 | contig 20956 bp, 18 predicted proteins | sample 5562091 | NCBI WGS metagenome assembly JAABUZ01 (sample SAMN12813069, study PRJNA571459) | rock metagenome | isolation source: Antarctica rocks | place: Antarctica: Victoria Land, Linnaeus Terrace sud | collected 2015-12-21 | reverse complement strand
GCGTAAATGGCATCTTCGCTAGCACCATGAGATTAATGCTACCTTCACGCAACCCAGAGCGTAACCATTACACCTTCCTTCTTCTTTCTTTTTTCACTTCACTTGCGGGAAGATGCCTGAAACTAGCTATAAAAACAAAACTAGTCTACCAATCAAACCCAGGCAAATCTGTCAGGGGAAAAACAGAATGAGAGATATGGGACCTATATCTGCTTTGCATTCAAAGCGCAAGTTGATTTGCATACAAAATCGCCCTTTGTGCTGTAATAAATAGTGTATACTCAATCTTTTCGATCTCCATCAAAATGGTCCAAGCCTTGAAAGTACTCCCCAGCCTGCCGAAAATTCGGTCGCGGCCCTGTGGTGGGCTGCAAAGTGTCTGCAACTGCTTCATCGTAAGTAGGTAGTGAAAGAGCCCCGGGTGCGTCTGTTCCTGGTGGCGAGTGCGGAGGAGGTGCTTTTTGCGGTGGTGAATGCGGTGCGTCAATTGATGGAGGCGGTGCTTCCTCGGGTGGTCTGTAGGTTTTCTGTCGACGCTGGTTTGCAGCTAGAAGTTCAGGCGGTGCTGTAATACCAGAGAATACTGCGACTTGCGCAAGAAGGTGCACGAGCTCGATAGCACCGTGCTCAGCTTTGGAGATGCCCACAGTAACCTCCATCTGATAGACACGTTTGATGTTACATGTCTCAAAAGATGGAGCCACAGTGTCAGGGAGCATGGCTGAGCTCCAATGGATCGGGTCGATTTGTACGACATTCTCCTTGTTGTCGGTGTGTAGTAGTGGTACGAGAAGCTCCTTCGCGAAGAAAACATGTGACATTGGAATCACTTGCTGAAAGTCTTGAGACTTGATAAAAGTCATTGCATGGAGATGAAACTTCAAGGAGCGCAAGAAAAGCGGGTAGTTGCCTTGCATTTTGGTGACGAAAAGGAATAGTGGGACTGGTTCGAGAGGTACTAGTATTGCTGGTGTTGGCAGTCTAGCTTCCAGTGTCAGCCCTAGCGAGGGAGCCTTGGGCCCGGTATCTCTGGACGAACCTCCTAGGAACGCAGCAAGACCGCTCTTTCGTTCGTTTGGTGCTAGTGTGTCGATAAACTGATGCTCCCGACGATAAAAGGTCATTTGACGAGGCTTGGGCCTGGGTGGCTCCATTGGAAGGAATACCAGTGGCCGGTAGGCGCGCATGTTTCTTTTGAGGAAACCAGGCCGACTGACAGTAACTTTCACAAAGTATCTAACAGACGCATTCGGGTCCAGACCAGAAAGCGACGGCGGCAGCGTGCCTGTGGCATGTGGTCTAGGTCCTAGGTAGGCCGAAGAGAACATGCTAGAGATGACTGACGTATCTCCGACACATTTCATGTTGACTGGAATGCGCATACGGAATGGGTATGTATACTTGCCAGCACTCATTTTGAATCCTGAGCTGTCAGTTTTGGTGGTTAACTTCGTATCTGGGAACACGAGATTCGTCAGATAGAGGACCTTGTGCGTTTCCGAGACCGTAGTACCACCATATCGACTGCCAGGTGCACTCATAGCACTCCCTGGATATCTCACAGCACCCATAATCCCAACCCCTTGAATACCTCCGTATGGGTAGCCAGACGTACTCTGCGCAACGTTCATCGTTTGAGGATTTATTGACGTCCTAGATACTCCTTGCAGTTTCACATTGATGGATGAGATACTATCATCTGAAGGCAAATCCAGCGAAACAGAGCCTTCTATCCAGTCCAAACAAGTGTATGTACCTTCATGGGAAAGTGCAAGGCTTATCGGCATTGTGCCTACCACGGTTTGTTTGGGGCGCGGAGTCACGGGGGCTGCCGGGTCGGCACTAACCTTAATCCAGGTTGGGTTTATTTACATTGTGCTTCTACCAACGTCGACCATTGCGACTCATGGCACTGGGCTTCCTCTCATAGTCGCCCCGGTGACGGTCGCGCTTGCTGTGCCTCTCCTTTGAATGCTCAAACTCATAGGAATACTCCCTATGCTGGTTATCCCGATCACGGCCATCCCTGCGATAGGGAGACCTCGACCTCGAGCGCCACCGGCCGTCATCGCCGCCATGCTTAGGGCGTCGGTCATCCATTTTTAGGCGAGATCTATGCGATGACCTGTTCTGGTTGGCATTACTTTGCCAAGATTTACTCAATTTGCTAACACTTTGAGAAAAGTCCACATGGATTCGATGATCATCGATCAATACTCCTTGCATTTTTGAATAAGCCTGCTCACAATCTTCCTGATTCTCGAATTCAATAAAAGCATATTGCAGCGAGTCGCCGGTTTGATGGTCTCGAATAACTTCGCAAGACAAAATCGTTCCAAAACGAGAAAAGATGAGACGCAGATCTTCGTCTTGAGTAACTGGGTTAAGTTTGCATACAAATAGCACGTTCTCCAGTGGCTTGACGTCCGCGAAGGGCAAGTCCCCAACCATCTCCAAGGTCAGCGCCTGCGCCTTTGCTTCTCGCTCTCGACGTCGTCGGTCCAGCTCTTCTTCATCTCCATGCTCTTCCAATTCCTCATCTTGTGCAATCCGCACATTTGCTAGCTGTTCCTTTGAAGGCGAAGGAGACCTTCCAGGGATTTCCAGTCCAGGTGGATCCTCAAAAGGATCATCCAGGATTATGGTGTGCTTGATCCGTATATCCTGCAACGGCCGATGATGGCTATCGCAAATTGCTGTATTGATACGTTCAAGAGTGTTGAGGCCCTCAACCACACGCCCAAAGGGTGCCGCTCTATCATCCAATCGTTGCAAGTTATTAGAAAGAGTAATGATAAACTGACTGCCAGACTCTTTTGCCTTTGGGTCCATCACCATAGAGACAGTTCCAATGGTGTCGTGATTCATCAAATCGCTCATGTCCGCAGTGAAGAAGGGCTTGGAGGGGTCAATCTGCCCCCAGACAGATGAACCTCCATTTCCAGTGGGAAACAAAGGGTCCCCGGTCTGCAGCACATAGTCTCGCTCGACCGACGAGATGGGACAAAAGTTGTAATACTTTATCTTGCATAGCTTCAGGAAGTTTTCGCACGATGTAGCAGCTACTTTTACCAACAAGTCTATGACGATGTCCCCTTTCGATGTCTCCAGCAGCACGCTCATTGGCCCGTGTGGTCTGTGGGTGCCATCGCTCGTGTCAACATCAACGTCATTCGTCGCATCCGGGGATGGGTTGTGGGTTCCTGAATTATCGCGGAGCAGGGAAAGTAGGGTTTTTGTGACCATTCTTTTTGGATCTGAACGACCACCTTCCACCACGCCAGTCAACCAGCACCAAGAATGTCGGAAGTGACTCTGCGTACACGCAAATTCATTCGCAATGCTTTGCTGCAGCGCAAGCAGATGGTCCTTGATGTGCTACATCCCAATCGCTCAACAGTCAGCAAAGATGAATTGAGAGAAAAGCTGGCAGCCCTGTACAAGACAGACAAGAACACAGTTTCTGTCTTTGGGGTGAGGACGAAGTTCGGAGGTGGCAAGAGCACTGGTTTTGCATTGATTTACGACTCCTTAGACAGTCTGAAGAAGCTTGAGCCACGATACAGGCTTGTGAGGTATGGCGAAGCGACCAAGGTTGAGAAGCCCAGCAGACAGCAGAGGAAGCAGAGGAAGAACAGGGCAAAGAAAACGAGGGGTGTTGCAAAGACAAAGGCCTCGTCAAAAGATAAAAAGTAATATACATATCATCTTTGCCAACCTCGTAAGTGCTACCAGCGACATGCGGTTGTCCTGTGTTTAGTGAACGCGCCGCCATGTCCTTCAACTTTGGGCAAAAGAGTAACCCAAACAAGAGTGTACAGTTTCAGTTCGGTGCTTCAACCCCAGCCAAAGAGGGCAGCACGACGGGCGATGCCAATAATGTAGGATCTAATGCTCAGAACAGCTCGACAACTCCTGCTGGCAATCCGCCTTCTGCATTCTCCTTTGGTAACACGGCACAGCAGGGCTTTTCGGCTTTTGGAGCGCAGAGCAGTAAACCTGCGGACACACCTGCGTCCTCACCGTTCGGTCAGCAATCATCATTTGGAAGTCAGGCATTCGGGTCTGGGGCGTTTGGTAGCAGTGCGGCGGCTGGTAAAGAAGGCACTTCCGATGTAGGGAGTAAAGAAGGAAAGAAAGACGCGCCTTCTTTCTCCTTTGGGGGTGCCGGTAACAGTCTAGGAGCAAGTGCTCAGTCTAGCTCAACCCCTTCAAGCAATCCACCACCCTCTTTCTCTTTCAAAAGCGCCGCCAATGAAGGATCTACTGCTTTTGGAGCACAATCAAGCTCTACACAACAAGGTACGACGCCATCAAGTGGAGCATTTGGTCAACAGGCTTCATCCGGAAGCTCCCCATTTGGATCTGGGGCCTTTGGATCGGGAGCAGCACCTACATTCGGGAGCATCAACACAGCCGCTCCACCAAGTAGTGGAGTTTTGGCTTCTGCGAATAGTACTGGAATAACATTTGGACAAAGTAGCGGGGACGGGAAAACCGAAACCCCCAAGTCATCCTTATTCTCGATACCCAACAAGAATGAAAGCAAACCAAGTTCAGACGGTAAGTTCTCGTTTGGTGGTGGCTCTACTACCAATCCGGCCAGTCCTTTTGGTGGACTTTCACATTCATCTGGCAAACCAGAACCAGGGACTGCGCAAAGCTCGTCTTCATTAAGCGAAAAGAAAGACACACCATCCTTTTCATTTGGTCAGAAAGACTCCGCACCATTGAGTACTTTTGGACAAAAAGATGAAAAGAAGGACACACCGTCTCAGTCATTCGGGCAAGAGAAGAAATCAGACGCGCCAATGTTTTCGTTTGGAAATAAAGATGAGAAGCAAGCCGATCCGTCTCTTCCCTTTGGACAGAGTGCCCAAAACAATGCGCAGACCTCGTTATTTTCTGCACCACAAGGTACTCAACAGAAAGACGCCCCTACCTTTTCATTTGGTCAAACGGAGGAGAAGAAAGAGAATGCGCCTGTCCAGCTTGAAGCGAAGAAAAATGCTCCAACGTTCTCTTTTGGGCAAAAGGACGGAAAGATAGAGACCGCACCGGTTCTGGTTGAACCAAAGAAAGATACGCCGACCTTCTCTTTTAGTCAAAAAGACGAAAAGAAAGAGCCAGCACCAGTCCAAAGCGAGACAAAGACAGACTCTCCATTCTCGTTTGGGCAAAAGCAGTCAAAAGTCGAGCCCAGCAGCGCAAATGCCTCGGATGAGAAGAAAGACGCTCCATCATTCTCTTTTGGTGGGGCTAGTAACAACGCGGTCGAGAAGAAAGACTCTTCTTTCTCATTTGGACAAAAAAAGGAAGCACCCAGTGATCCAGGTGCAACATCTCTGTTCGGCAAATCCTCTCAGCTTGCTCCTGGCGAGTCAAGTCTGAAAAACAAGACGATGGAAGATCTCATCAACAAGTGGACAAGCGAGCTCAGCAAAGGCCAAAAACAGTTCAAGGAGCAGGCGGAGGCTATTTCGGACTGGGATCGAATTCTCATTGAAAACGGCGAAAGGATAAGCAAGCTGTACGCAGAGACGGTAGAGGCGGAAACTATACAAGGGAGGCTGGATGGGTCACTTTCTTACGTGGAGTCCCAGCAAGAGGAACTGGCAGCGCTGCTAGATGGCTACGAGGCTGGCGTAAGGGAACTCTTTGAGACGCAGCTGGGGGGGCGTGAGGCCGTCCAACCTGCGGACCAGGAACGCGAAAAATCGTATCGCCAGGCAGAAGTCTTGAACTCAACGCTTGATCAAATGGGTCGAGACTTGAGCGGTCTCATCGACGAACTCAACAAAGCAAGCGCGACCTTGCAAAAGACAGGAGACGCAGATGATCCATTCGGGAAAATTGTGGAGATCATGAACTCACAGTTGTCAAGCTTACAATGGGTGGACGAGAAGGCGGAGGATTTGCAACATCGCATGAATGAAATTAAGAGCTCCATAAGGTAAATTGTTCATAGGGAAATACCATCGGTCGTTTTCATGCGATGCAGTCGTATTGTTATCAAATGTATCATTGGTAAATATAGTAAATTTCATTCGTATCAGGCGACATCGTCAATGCCTCCCTTGCCAATGACGTACGAGGCTTCCTGCTCAGGCATATCTGGCGAGTCCTGCAACTTTGCTACCCTTTCCTCTCCTCGTCCCTTGCGAAGTAGAATGCGGGTCGCGCTCGCGTGAGCCAGAACATGCCCGCCGACTGGCTTTCTCCCATCTGCAGCAGCAAAGAGCGCGGAAGCACCAGGGTCGGATTGCACTTGATTCGTCAAGAAGACTGCCAGATTATGCTCTTCCGCAAGTTTCACGAGGAGACTAAGCATCTGTCCGAGTTTTTGTTGACGGTCAGCCAGTTCGCCTCTGCCGGAATAATCAACACGGAAGCAAGCCATGATGGAGTCCACGACAAGAAGACGGAACCCGCCGTCTGCAAAGTTACTAGCCAAGCGTTCAATTAAATCCATTTGTGACTCGCTGTTATAAGCTCGCGCGTAGAGGATGTTTTCGTTTGCAAGAGTCGCGTCAACTCCGAATCGTTCGCTAATCTGCTCGATTCGCTCCGGACGGAAGGTTCCTGTATGTGAGAAAGGACACTCCGACTTACCCTCTGTATCAACGTATGCGGCCTTGCCTTCTGCTCCACCCATCTCGCGGGGAAGCTGGCATGTGACACAGAGCGTATGTGCCATTTGCGTCTTCCCGCAACGAAACTCCCCAAACACCTCTGTGATGGACATGGTACGGATGCCGCCTCCAAGGACGGCATCGAGTGATTTGCTACCGGTCGAGATGGAGCAGACTCGCCGTCGGAGAATCCCATACTCGCCAGCTGTCATGAAGCCCTAGGATAAGTGACCAGCAACAAATGCCACCTACGGCTGGAACGAGTTTCTGCGCGGCTTCTTTGATCTTGTCTACTTTTGCCTCTGAGAGCCCCTTGATGCGCGCAAGAGAGCGTTTGGTGCTCGCGTGTACGCCCTGGACAGAGTAGATGCCCGCATCCTGTAACTTCTTGATATCGGCCATATTGATCCCCGCGCTGGCCAGCTCTTCTACAAGCACATTGCTATCTTCGACTTCCTCGTCGCTCTCATTCGTCGTAGTCACTACTTCAGCTTGCTTCATCTTGTGATCTGTTCTTCGTGGCGGAGTGCTTGATCACGAAGAATACACAAAGGAGCAAGTACAATAGCAATAGGCACATTATTGTGGAAGCCAAGAGCAGGTTTGATGAATGGTTTGTGAAGAAACGAATGACAAAGGATAAGGCGGCGGCAAGCTGGAAAGAGATGAGCGAAAGGGATCCTTTGCTCTAGTTTGTCACCAAATATTTTCCTGGTGAGCAGGCAAGTTGGCTATTGGGAGGACAGGTATGCAACGCAGGTGGTACATGATTGTTGTTATGAACGCACATCCTTATGCCTTACGATACTCCAATGGCCCTTTACGTAAATGCTGATGACCTTGAACTTGATGCAACTTCGCGTGATGGTGTGACACGGGCGAGAAGAGAGCAGGCGAATACGAAATTTAGAGACTATGAGATATTGGAACGTACTCCGACCTCATTCCTTGCCGGAGACGGTGGCAGTGGGTTGTGCAGCCGCCGTGCTGCCCGCTCCCTCCGCACCGGCAGCAGGCCCTCCTTGTGCCGCCGCAGCAGCGCCGCTTCCGTCCTTCTCTGGGTCCTGCATGTCGCTTGTCCAAAGAGTCAGGTTATCGCGCAAGAGCTGCATGATGAGGGTTGAGTCCTTGTAAGATTCCTCCGAGAGCGTGTCCAACTCTGCAATGGCATCGTCAAAGGCTTGCTTGGCCAGGTGGCAGGCCCTGTCGGGCGAGTTGAGGATCTCGTAGTAGAAGACAGAGAAGTTGAGCGCAAGGCCAAGACGAATCGGGTGCGTGGGAGGAAGCTCCGTGACAGCCACATCCGAGGCTGCCTTGTACGCGTCCAACGACTTGTCTGCAGACTCCTTGCGCTTCTGGCCCTGGGCAAATTCGGCGAGGTAGCGGTGGTAGTCGCCCTTCATCTTGTGATAGAAGACCTTGCTCTCGCCCGTGGCAGCGCTGGGAATGAGGTGCATGTCGAGGACCTCCAGAATGTCCTCGCAGATCTTGGCCAGCTCGGCCTCGACCTTGTTGCGGTAGTCCTTGATCACGCCCACCTGCCCTTCGTTGCCTTTGCTCTCCTCCTTCTGCTCGATGGACGAGACGATACGCCAGCTTGCCCGACGCGCGCCAATCACGTTCTTGTATGCGACGCTCAGAAGATTGCGCTCCTCAACCGTCAGCTCCTGGTCCGCGCCGGCCACTTTTTTCATGTTCTCGACCATCTCCTCGTATCGCTCTGCCTGCTCGGCCAGCTTGGCCAGGTAGACGAAGTTCTCGCGTTCGCTCATTTGCGTAGGATGGGTGTGGATGGCGGGGGTATTGGCAAGGCGTGTGTGTTTTTGGAAGTATTTTATGGGAAGGGCGACGAGGGCTGATGGATGGGTTGTTGGGGGGTGGGCTGTGTGGTAGAGTGGGTCCGTGGTTGGATGTCGAAAGGTGGCCAGGAAGAGGGAAGAGCGAAGAGGGCATAGGGCGACGGGGGCAGGGGGAGGAGACATCTCTGACGGAGGTGGATGCGAATGGCAGAGAGTTGTGTGTAAGTGTAGACTGCGACGTGGCCCATTCCCAACCTCATGCTCGCCATCAAACGACTCCCACGACAGGTCAGCAGCGGACTCCGGACATTCACCACCACCACCACCCGTCGCATGGTGGAGAAGGATGACGTTGGAGGTGGCGGCAGGACTGGCGGCGATGCATTCGGTAGGAGAGAAAAGGCCAGCGAGGACATGTACATGCGCAACCAAGAACGTGAGCGCCTCAACGCCCTGCGAGAGTCGGTCAAGAAGCAGCGCGAGGACTTGGACAAGTTGGAGCAGAGCATCAACGAGGCAGAGAAGAAGTAGCATGCGTGTGTGTGTGTTATCTAGCTGCTAATGCATCAAACAGAGCCGATTTCTCCTGCACGTCCTGCAAGAGTACATGATTTGGCGTCCTCCGCTGTACTTCTGCCCTCGCCTCTTGTATCTTGTCGGTGGACGCCCCCAGCTGGATGTGTGCCACAAGGGCGTTCGCCAAGGCATCCCCCACCTGTACTCCTTCCTCCCCCCCAAGCTTTGCCGCCTGCGAGAACGCCACGACGGCTTCTTCCGGCCGTCCCAGATGCAGCTCCGTCACACCCTGGCCAGTCAGCATGCGCGACGTGGCCGAGACCGGAATCTGCGCGGCTTCCTCGTAAATGTAAAAGGCATCCTCGTACTCGCTTCCTCCGCGATGGAGATGCGTCCATGCCTCTGCCAGCACAACCGGCACGGCATCTCCATTCACTCTCTTCGCCCCGTCGACCAGCGAGTGGGCGAGATCCGGACGGTAGAGGAGGAGATGCAGCTGCACCATCAACGCGACCCCTTCCACGCCCACTGCGTCTCCTGCTTTGATCAGCACATCCAGTGCTTCGCGGTGCTGGAGGTGTCGTGAAAGGTAGAGGGCGGCAAGGAGGACCACATTCCCATCCCCGCCGTGATCTTTCAACAATGCGTCCATGTCTGCACTCACGTCTGCTCCCTTTGAATCTTGTGCGAGTGCATATACGGCGGCGAGGGCCGGCTCCTGAGACCTCTCCACCTCGTCGTGTCTGCCCAATGCAATCAACGACCGAGCCTGCAAACACCGTGCAGTGACTTGATTGGCGGGAGAGAAGGTCTCCACGCCTTCCTGCAAGACTCTGGCATACGCTCCATGGTAGAAGTCATTCGTGATGGAATACAGCTCACTCGACTCGAACCCTTCCATGATGGAAAGAGGATCTGAAATGGCAGCAACAGCGACAGAACGAAACGTCGTGTATTGCGGTATATGCACGCTGCCTCCAGAATACTGCGAGTTTGGAGGGAGTCTGAAGCGATGCAAGGAGTGGCTCGAGGATTCCCACCCTGCAGTGTTTGCCAAGGTGTACAAGACCGAGGGAGATGCAGTCGCCGCTGATATGGGCGATCTGTCGCTTGCGCGGCAGGAAAAGATCGAGCGAGAGATTACGAGGAAGCAGGAGAAGGAGGGCAGGAAGCAGGAGAAGGAAGCCGCCAAGAAGAATGCCTCGCACGTAACCATTCGTCGCATCGAGCGGACGAAGCGAAAGTACGTGATTGCGTTGGTGGGCATGGAAGTCTTTGGCTCGGATCTGAAGAAGGTGGCCAAGCAGCTGGCCAACAAGTTTGCCACCGGGGCCAGTGTGACCAAGGGGGTGCTGGGCAACGACGAAATCACTATACAGGGAGACCTGTCGGATGAGATTCATGATTTTATCGTGCAGCAGTACCCCGAGATCTCGCCGGATCATATCGACCAGGTGGAGGAAAAGCCAAAGAAAAAGGCGGCCGCCTGAGGGCCGACATCCTAAGAGCATAGTTATGTACATACAGATTATTTCATCAGCCTCTAAAAGTCAGAGTGATTTCGCTTTCGCAGGGGCTTGCGCTCGATATCCATGGCTGACTCCTCCACCAGCGGTACAGCAGCTGCAGATTGCGTCCGGACAATTTCAATGCTCGGGCGCACCTTTGGAAGCTGGGATGGTGCATTGATCAAAGCAGAGGAAGCATCATCTCTCAACCGCGTGCTCCGCAACAATGCCCCTCCAAGAGTGACGCATTTGTTGATCATCTGCATGAGCGTCGTTTGCTGCAACGGTTTGCTCAAATACTCGTCCATCTGTGCTTGTAGACACTTTTCTCGATCTCCCAACATGGCATGAGCCGTAAGAGCAATGATTGGTGTGCGCTGCTTGTCGTTGGTATTTTCCCATTCGCGAATATTCCCAGTCGCTTCGAAACCACCCATGACCGGCATCTGGACATCCATCAGAACGACGTCAAACGCCTGCTCTTTGACGGCCTCTACCGCAGCCAGTCCGTTCCCGACCACGGTCACTTTGTGCTTGTACTTCTCCAGTATCTTTACCGCCAGCTTCTGATTTACAGGATTGTCTTCTGCCAGCAGAACACGATAAAATTTGCCGCCTGCGGCACTGAGAGGAGCAGCCCGTGACTCCAAGGCTGGAAGGATCGCAGAACCCAGGCCGGACAGTTGGGCCGGGAAACAGCAGTAAGATGTAATGCCAAGCTCCAAGCATTTCTTCATATTCAAGTGTGGTATGAATCGACTAAGTAGAACAACCGGCGTCAACTTGTACTTGTCGTGAGCCCGCAATCGTCTTGCGGCATCCAAAGAATCAAGAATGACACAGTCAACATCGCCAATAGGTTGCTCCGACACAGTTACAATCTCCTCGATAGAACGAAGGATGACAGGCTCCATGTCAAGCTCCGGCAGAACTCGTGACGGCGATCCTTCCACGACATCTCCGTTCTCACACGGATCTAGAAGCAAAATACGCCGCCCTTTGAAGGCAGCCAATTTTTCCATCTGCGGCTCATTCACCAAATCACCAGCTGCCCTAAAGTTCACAGTAAAATAGAACTCACTTCCTTTCCCAACCTTGCTACGCACCCAAAGATCACCTCCCATAAGATTTACAAGCCGCCGCGATATGGAAAGACCCAAACCAGTACCGCCAAACTTTCGAGTTGTCGAACCGTCTGCCTGACAAAACGTGTCAAAAATTACATCAAGCTTGTCCTCATGAATCCCGATGCCCGTATCTGCCACACAGAAGCGAATACTGACTACGTCTTCATCCTCGCACGTAATCTTTGGTTCCACTAATTTCGCGCTTAGCGTCACCTGTCCAGTTTCTGTGAATTTTATTGCATTTCCTACAAGATTCGTAATGACCTGTCGAAGTCGGAGGGGATCGCCAATCAAGTGATCGGGAATGGAGTCGTCAATGTCGTGAGATAGCGTAAGGTACTTTTCTTTTTCCGTTGCCTTGACTGCCAGAGTCTTTAAAGCAGCAAATGCGAAGGGCCGCATGGAAAAGGGAATTTCGTCAATCGTCATCCGATTGGCCTCAATCTTTGAGATATCAAGAATGTCATCAATTATCGTGAGGAGGGTCTGTGAAAGAGCAGAGACAATCAGAAGCATTTCGCGCTGGTTGTAATTCAGTTCTGTTTCGAGCGTCAATACCGTCATGCCAATGATCCCATTCATAGGGGTACGGATCTCATGGGACATGTTGGCCAGGAACTCTGATTTACTGCGATTCGCATACTCAGCAGCTTCCCTTGCTGCGGTATTCTTCTGAATACTATCCCGCAAGTTGAACACCATTTGATTGATTTTTGTCTTCAAGTCATCCATCTCACCAGACGTTTCCACTGTTATAAAACGTGTAAAGTCACCATCCGTTGCAGCTGCAGTTATCTGAGCGAATGCGCGTACCTGTGTGGTCAAGTTGCCGGCCATTTTGTTGACGTTTTCGGTGATTTCTTTCCACAGACCAAGTACGTCGGAGACTTGTGCTTCCACACCGAGCTTGCCATCAATACCTACATCTCGCGCAACCCGAGTGACTTCAAAGGCAAAGACTGCCAATCTGTCCACCATTTTATTGATGGTGGATTTCAAGGCCAACATCTCACCTTTTGCTTGGACGGTAATCTTTTTCGTCAGGTCACCGAGAGCAACAGCAGTAGTGACTTGTGCGATACTCCGCACCTGCTTAGTCAAATTAAACGCCATCACATTGACATTTTCCGTCAGCTCCTTCCAGGTGCCTTCTACGCCATCAACTTTGGCTTGCCCACCCAGCTGGCCTTCCGTGCCTACCTCTCGAGCCAGTGTGGTGACTTCCACCGCAAAAATTTGCAGACGATCCACCATCTTGTTTATTGTAGTCTTAAGATCCAATATCTCTCCATTGCAGGTAGCCGTGACTTTCTGACTGAGATCACCTCTAGCTACGGCAGTAGTGACGATGGCAATATTTCTTACTTGCTCTGTCAGGTTTCGCGCCATACCATTCACGTTGTCCGTAAGCTCACTCCAAGTGCCCTTTACGCCTTCTATTTCAGCTTGTCCGCCAAGAATACCTTCAATTCCTACTTGCCTGGCAACACGAGTAACTTCGAATGCAAATGTCCGCAGTTGGTCCACCATCCCGTTGATTGTTTTCTGCAACTCCAAGATTTCCCCTTGAGCATGAACATGAACTTTACGGGAAAGATCTCCGTGAGCGACAGCTGTGGTGACTTCTGCAATTTCTCGCACTTGGTTGGTAAGGTTCGAAGCCATGACATTTACATTATCCGTCAATTCCCGCCAAGTGCCTTCCACTCCAGTAATTTCAGCTTGTCCGCCCAAGGTCCCTTCGGTGCCTACTTCACGAGCTACTCGGGTTACTTCATTTGAAAACAGCTGCAACTGATCCATCATCTGGTTGATTGTAATTTTGAAGGTTAGAATTTCAGGGTCCATTTCGTGTTGGTGTACTGTGACCTTCTTGGACAAGTCACCCTGCGCAACAGCTGTGACGATGTAACTAATTTCCCGTAATGCCCGTTGAAATGCTTTGTTGGCGTCTCTACTCTTGCTCAATTGGAATTCCAAGGCATCAATTCGAGCTAAAGCCTCAGTCATCTTGCGAAGGCCGACTTGGTTTTCCCTCATTTCCTCACTGAGTGTGTCAAGATGCCCTTTGACAACATGGATCTGGCCTTGTTGCTTCGAGATATGCTCTTTCACTCTCTCCATAGGAGTGCCCAACGTCGATCGCCGTACTGGCTTCTTCAGTCCTTCGGGAATACTAGAGGTTCCGTGTTGCGGCGACGTGGGTGCTTCCAAGAACGTATATTCATTCTCAGGGGAGCAAGCTTCATCAGAGTATGTTGGGGTAAGCTCATCTGGCTCTTGCAGCATCACACGATCCTGTAGTGTTTGGCTGTGCACCAGGGCCATCGAAAGGTCCTTTTCTAGCAGATGCTTGGTCTCCGACGGATGCCCCCCGAGCCGGACAGTGAAGTCGCCATGGTCGATTGAGTCGAGGCTGAACCTCTTGACGACAAGAGAGATGGATTGGAGCACGTTGTCCATGTCATTCTGAGAATAGACTGGGAAGGATGAATCGCCAAAGGATGGGACCGGGGGTCTCCCGTGCACACCCTCCATCACCATCATGATGTTGTTATTGTGAGACTGCTATAGGCAGGCAACCTTTCCGCGGGGGGAGGTGCAAAAGCAGTCTCTTAGGAAAGCCAAGTGCTCGGTGTTTGTAGGTGGAGTGGAGGAGGATGTGCAGGGCAAGTTGGACTACAAGGGGAAAGGAAACCTTAGAATATATACACAAATATCTCATGTCTCCTCTTTGGCAGGGTCTATATTCGCTCCACCCGACTATGTTGTTACACTTATTCTTTACCCTTGCCCTTTGTCCCTCCCCTCCCCTTCCTTCCCTTGCTCTATAATTAGACCCTGCCAAGTGGAAATGAAAATTGGGGCCGACAAAAAAAGACCGAGGAAAAAGTTTACAAAGAAATAGTGAACGTCTTCTAATATCGTCTAATCCTTCCCATCTCTGTTCATTTTGGAGTCTTCCCGCCGCCCCCGAAATCCCTTTTCTCCACGTTGCGGCCAACCAACATATCACATCTTACTTTCACCACAAAATCCTCCTCCCCCCTCCATCGCCTCCGCTGCCTTTCCTCCCCTAACTTCTCTCCTCCCCAACCCCCTCCCCCATGGAAAAACTGCGGCAGGCTCTGAGGCTGGTCGATGGTAATAATGGAAAGGGTACGTTTCATGGAAAGAGAACTTTGTCTTATGGAGACCCCCCGAGTCCTGCTGCACCTGCATTCTCCGACGCCGAGATTCAGCATCTGAAGGACTCCTTTCAAAAGGCAGACCAAGGACAGGTATTTGCATTCTGGGATGAGCTCGATTATTCACAAAAGCAGACCCTCCTTCAAAGCATCTCTCAGATCGACCCCGTCCGAGCCAACGAAATCTTCAAAGCAACGATGAAACCCAATGAAGAGCAAATCGAATCCTCTGGCTGCTTACAGCCTCTCCCTGAGCGTGTTACGGCTTCTCTCTTGGAGTCTAGTCAGGAAGAGATAGACGCCTGGAGGACGAGGGGCAAGAACTTGATTGCTCAGAATAAGGTGGCCGTTGTTCTTTTAGCAGGTGGCCAGGGAACACGCCTGGGGTCGAAAGACCCGAAAGGGTGCTTTAACGTGGGATTGGCAAGCTCCAAGTCGTTGTTCCAGCTCCAGGCGGAACGTATTCACAAAATTCAGCAGCTGGCAGCAACAGAGTTTACTGGTGGAAAAGATTCAGGTGTTGTCGTGCCATGGTACATCATGACGAGCGGAGCAACACATGAAACCACTTTGCAGTTTTTTGAAGACCACAGCTACTTTGGATTGTCGCGCGAAAACGTCTTTTTGTTCAAGCAAGGTACGCTCCCGTGCTTCTCCAAGGACGGCAAAATTTTCATGGAGGACAAGGAAGTGGTTTCTACTGCGCCCGATGGCAACGGTGGCGTGTACAGGGCTCTGGTGGCTTCCTCTGTGCTATCAGATATGCAGAAACGAGGCATCCAGCATGTCCACATGTACTGTGTGGATAACTGTCTTGGCCGCGTGGCTGACCCAGTTTTCATTGGATTTTCTGCCGAAAAAGGAGTGGACATCGCTACCAAGGTTGTACGCAAGCGCGCTCCAAATGAATCTGTTGGTCTTGTTGTGCTGCGCAATGGAAAACCAGCCGTGGCCGAATACAGCGAGATCGATCCCGTGCTCTGCCAAGAGAAAGACAACGAGGGAAGGCTTCGTTTCCGCGCTGCCAATATTGTGAATCATTACTACTCTGTCAGATTCCTAGAGTCCGTGGCAGAGTGGCATCATACCCTACCATATCATGTTGCGAAGAAGAAGATCCCACACATCAACCCAGTGAACGGCAAGAATGTTGAGCCACAAGAGCCCAACGGTGTGAAGCTGGAGCAGTTTGTGTTTGATGTGTTCCCTCGAACGGCACTCGAAAATTTTGCGTGTCTCGAGGTCGAGCGACAGGAAGAGTTCAGCCCTTTGAAGAACGGTAGAGGCACAACTGGGCAGGATGATCCAGATACAGGCAGGCGGGATATTCTCAGCCAAGGCAGACGTTGGCTTGAGGCTGCTGGCGCCATTGTCACGAGTGAAGGGTCTGAAAAAGGTGTTGAAGTGAGCCCTCTACTAAGCTACGCAGGTGAGGGCCTGGAGTTTCTCGCTGGCAAAGAGATCCGGGCCCCAGCTGTGCTGGACCCCGTCGTATAATTAGAGCATCATCATCATCATGAGCGTCGCATATAGCAAGTACTTTTAGGTCGGTAGTGTAACAAGATAATTCCCAAACCTGGGGGATTTTGGTGTGGTTGGTAGCAATCACGGGACCCCAACCCCATAGCAGAGGGAAAGTGAGCCTCTCCAAACCCCAAATTTGACGACCGCACCATCTGCAACCCAACTAAACCCAGCTTTGGTTTGCGCCATCGTTACAGCACAGATCGGGTACAGGCCTACCAGCTCGTCTAGTCACGCAACAGCTTTGACACGCGCCGCGGGCTCTCCCTTACTCCTTCCAGGCCTTCGGACGGCAGCAGCTATCTGGGAGTACTCTTCACGGGAGATAGCTAGCGACTACCAACGGTGATAAACCCTGTGGTCTTGGCGCGCCTTCTAGAGTCCACATCTGCGTCTAGAACGGACGTGTCACTCAGCGCCAGAAAGGATCTATTGCCAAGGGGGGAAATTGGCTGAGCGACGAGCGTTTCAGAGTTTGGACGTTATCTAATAGGGGCACTCTATCAACCTAGCGTGCCAATCCTATTGGATCACATAAATCTCTCTTGGCCTATTGTCCACTGAAATGGCCGACGTGAAACCGGTGGTTTCAAATGAGAAACCGGAAAAGACGTTACTGAATGCTTATATCTACGACTACCTCCTCAAAAACGACCTCGTTCGAAGCGCAAGCGCCTTTCTTTCCGAATCCGACTGTCCTGTATCCCACTCCACAACGCAAGGAAACTCCCCTTCGCGGCGTTCTAATAAGGGTAACGAGGATACCTTCGCTACAAATGGTCTGAACGAAGCAGACCAGTCTTTAGATGTCTCCATTCCTACTCTAGAGAACACAAAGTCGGAACAAAATTGGAACCGCAAAGGGCATGAAGAGGAAGGACTGAAAGAGGGAAGCGACGAAAAGCCGCCGAATGCTCCCTCGAGCAGGTCTAGCCAGGACCTACCCTCCTCCTCAGTCCCGATCGATGCGCCAAGCGGCTTTCTATATGAGTGGTGGAGTATATTCTGGGACATCTACTCCGCCAGGTCTGGAAAAGGGGGTTCGGGCCAAGCATCTGCGTACATATCGCATACCCAGCGTATGCGGCAAGAGCAACATCGTACAATGTCTTCCTTGACGCATCCAGGAATGATGGCACCTCATGGACAAATGATGAACGTTCCCGGTTTTAATCCTGCAATGATGCGAGGAATGATGCCAAATGGAGTACAAATACCATCTGATGCCGAATTTGCTGCTCTCAATGGTGGCCAGATGAGTGACAAACAACGTCAGCAAGCAGCTCTACAACGTCAGGCAGTTCTGAATCGGGGTGGTAAGGTCGGATATCCGCCTACTGCAGTCCAACTGCACCAGCTGAAAAATCAGCAGTTGATGCAGCACCAGCAGCAAATGGCGCGGGAGCACGAAAACAGGGATTCTAACGGCCGACCACCATCGCCTGGAAACCAATCGGATTCACCTTCCAAGCGACAACGACTTTCTCCTGACGGGGTATACGCAGCAATGGCAGGAAATGGTCGAGGGCAACCAATGCCGCAGCAATCTAATGGAGGGCCACAAAATACTCAGCAACTACAACAGGTTCAGCAAATGTTAATGCAAGCAGGCATCAACCCGAACGGGCTCACACAAGCGCAAATTCTTGCATTTCAGTCACAGACTCCACAGGCGCAGCAAAAGCAGTTGCAAGCGTATACACAAGGGTTAGCGTCGCAACAGCAAAGAGCAATGGCGAATTCGGCCGCCAAGAATCAGGGCATGCCAGGCGGCACGTCTCCTATGATGCAGCAAGGATCTGATGGACAAATGGGATTAATGCCGGAGACCTTTTACGCCGGGATGCCGCCGCAAGCGATGCGAGGTATACCCGGTGGCAATCACGCCCTTCAGGACTACCAAATGCAACTGATGCTTCTTGAGCAGCAGAATAAAAAGCGTCTTATGATGGCTCGGCAAGAGCAGGAGCGTCTGCAACCTGTGCGGGAGGGCGAGGATACATCTCCGTCTGCATCACTTACGGATATGGGAAAACGTGGAACTCCTAAGTTGGGCAGCCAAATTCCTGGCTCTCCTATGCTGGATGCTAATGCTATGGTTGGAGGGCCGAGGCATCAAAGTCCTCAACTGAACGGGCCCAATGGACAAATCCCGGCAGACCCGCAGCAACAAGCAATCATGTTCAACCAAATGAAAATGAATGACATGATCATGGGTCCCAATGGGCAGCTCATTGGCCGTGGACAGCCCGGACAACCGCAACAATTCACGGCACAGCAAATGCAGGAAATGTTGCAGCAGCGGACTCAGCAAGGCCAACGTGGTCAAATGTGGCAGCAGCAACAGCTAATGCAAATGGGGGTTGGCGGAAGGAATCAAAATCCTCAACAGCAACAAATGCCTCCCCCACAAGCCCCAGCTACGCAAAACAAGACTCAACCAAATAGCCCCAACCCACAGGCTCGACCCCCAACACCGACACAATCGCACAAAGCAGTATCGAAGAAGAAGGAAAAAGGCGAGACGAAGAAGGTAGACTAAACCGCAAGACACAAAGCTAATAAAATAGAGAGGGAAAAAGGCTGCTGCGAGTGCAACGCCTGCTACTCCCAGTGCATCAGAGCCTCCAACTCCTACGACCCCAATCACTCCGCAGCACGCGGCTTCTTTCCAGGCAAATCATCAGCCGCAAGGTCAGGCGCAGCAAAGCCAAGGCCAGTCGGCTGGTCAGGGATTGGCTCAGAAAGGCGAAGGCCCTGCTGGAAATGATAATTTTGGCGGCAACGGAAATGGTTTCGGTGCGTTTAACTCGAACATGGATCCGACAGCGTTCCTCCAAGAGTTTGGGACGGGTGACGATGGAAATTTACTGAATGATTTCGATTTTGATACGTTTCTGAATACAGACGACGTCAATCCTGGGTTTGATGCTGCCAGTTTCTTTGCGAGCGGTAATAACAACGAAATTGAGACGTCGACGGAGAACTGAAAACCTATGTGGTCTCTCAGTGTACCATTCGAGCCTCCAAGACACAGCTGTTTGAGATTCATCTATTCTAAAGTGGCTTCAGGACGTATGCACAGTAGCATCAGCACAGAGTGTTCTTGGTTTTTGAAAAGATAGGTTGAAAGGGCTAATTATGAGGAAAACATGCTGTATTTCGCATGGGTTATGGGTCGTTTGACGTTGGGTCGGATGACGCTGCTGTATAATATAATTTCTCTATTTACACATCCTCCTAGTCGCCGCCGGCGGGCATCTCGTCCTCCAGCACCTTGATCAGTGTCAGCTGCAGTCCGGTGGTGTCTTGGCCACGGAGCACGTCACTGAGGAAGCGGACCTCGACCTGCATCTGCACCATCTCCAGCGCTCCACGAAGCACCCCGCATAATATGTTTGAATACCAGAGTTCCTCCTTGGCCCTGCCATCGTCCGGGAGCTCCACAAAGTCTGCCAGAGGGTTTTCATCCAGCAGGAGAGAGAACTGGGTGTCGTTGTTGGACCAATTGGCAATGGTCGGCGTGATGTTCATGTACATTTTGAAGCCAATCTTGGCAATCACCTCGGCCGTATCGCGGAAGTTGCGGCACCTGCCTGTGTTTGAGCGGGCCAGGAAGTCCTCAATCAGCCGGATGCCGATGTTGTAGCCCATCTTGTCGAGCTGCGCATTCACCTGCCCGTAATCGTGCTCGCAGTCCTGGCACAGCTGCACGACGACGCTGCCGTAGGTGAGGATGACCAGCTCGGCGTTGACCTTGTCCACCTTGTTCTTCCACACCTCCTCGCCAATGCTCCTCGCGCGGCTCATCCCTGCGTGCCTGATCAGATCGAGTCAGTCTATGCTGCAGCTGCACTGCACAGTCGATGGACAAAAGGCGGCAGCTGGAGGGCCAGCAGGAAGGGCAGCTGGTCAAGCGAGCACGGCATGCTGATGGAGACAGAGGTGCGCGCAATGGGCAATTGACGACGGGCTCGCTGCCCCGGACGAGCAGTCTGCGGGCGCCCATTATCGAGCTGAAGGGACACACGGCGGACGTCTATGCGGCCAGGTTCGATACGGGCGGCCAGAATCTGGCCAGTGCGTCAGGGGATCGCGCCATCTGTCTGTGGCAGACCTTTGGCAATAACGAAAACTACGGCGTGCTGTCAGGGTCCAAAGGCGCCGTGCTCGATGTCCATTGGAGCAGGGACTCCCAACGCCTCTTCTCGGCTTGTGCAGACGCTACCATATCTTCATGGGATGTGGAGTCTGGCACACGGATAAAGCGATTGCGTGGACATACCTCCGTCGTCAACTCCATCGACGTGCTCAAATGGGGCTCGGAAACGATCGCGTCCGCATGCGACGACCGCAGCATCGGCATGTGGGACGCCCGGCAGAAGTCTGCCATCGAGTTTCTGGACGATCCATATCCTGTCACCAGCGTGGCTTTCGACGACGTGGGAAGCAAGCTCTTTAGCGCTGGCATTGAGGGCAAGATCAAGATGTGGGATCTGCGAAAGATGCAGGTGGTGCAGCAACTCGAGGGCCACACAGACATCGTCACGTCTCTCTCGCTCTCTCCAAATGGGCAGCTCCTGCTCTCCAATGCCATGGACAGCACTGTGCGGACCTGGGACGTACGACCGTTTGCTGCGGAAGATCGACAGCTCGCCATGT
>JAABUZ0100003984.1_pt1 | contig 20964 bp, 19 predicted proteins | sample 5562091 | NCBI WGS metagenome assembly JAABUZ01 (sample SAMN12813069, study PRJNA571459) | rock metagenome | isolation source: Antarctica rocks | place: Antarctica: Victoria Land, Linnaeus Terrace sud | collected 2015-12-21 | reverse complement strand
CGTCAAACGCTCAATTATCGCCACGAGGGTCGTCGAAATCAGCTCCGCTTCCGTCGCAATCCACAAGCGTATCTTGCCTCATTGGAACAACGTTTCTTCAGATCAAGTTTGCCATCCTAGTTTTTTTGCGTCAAGCGTTGAGAGCCAAGGGCAAAATGTCTGGGGGACATTTGCCCTTATTCGAGGACTTTGTATCTTGTCCACGCAAAAAATGAATCACATCCTTTGATGCCTCATGCACTTGACAAAGGTTTGGGTAGTCGTGTATTATTGTGAAGCAACATCATTTTCTGTAGAGAAACAATCTCAATGCGCCCCTAGTATGCTGTACCCTTTCGGCCGTATTTCAGCAAAAATGGAGTAAGTGCATGTCACGCGACATCCTACGCGCGTCTTCCACTGGTAATCGACCTCGTATTGCACCCCCCCCTCGATTTCGTGTTTGTATCAATGTTGCACATGTATGGCGTATACTTATTGTGAGTCTTTTGATGAGCTCGTATGTTCTTGTATGTTGGAGTCAGTCAGTGCCACACGTCTCTGCCGCAACCTCTGCAAAGGCCCAAGCCGCTGCCAAGGCTCCTCCGGCTCACATCACGCCGATTCTGCATCCTGCCCATCCAGTGGTTCCCTTCACCCGTCATCAGAAAGCCTTCTCCGCCTTTCCGAATGTCTCCTCAAGTGCGCCTTACAATGGGTTAGGTCAGTTACCCTTCTATACGTTCGTCAAGCATCCTATTACCAGCACGTCGTGCACGTGCGGGAAAAAGGAACTGCTCGTCAATGTGGCAAATGGGAACTTGCTGGTGCACACGGTCGAGATGCACATTCAGGGGACAGGCGTGAACCTGGATATCGAGAGCTACTACAATAGCTTGGCGGGCAACACGCGTGATCTGGGCTGGAACTGGAACTTCAGTCTTGGGCACGATGTGGGCCTGGACGTGAGCAATCCCAGCGTGGGCATCACGTTCCACGGACCGAGTGGATACTACGCCTACTTTGCCGCTAATGGGTCGGGGGGCTACACTGATGCTCCTGGGCTCAATGCGACTCTGACGAAGAACAGCAACGGCACCTACACCCTCAGTTTTCATAAGACGGGGGAGAAGCTTCTCTTCGGCACGAACAACCATTTGAGTGCTATCAAGGACAAGAACAACAATACGCTCTCGATTGCCTACGACTCCGATGACGATGTAACCTCAATCACCGATACGCAGAACCGAGTTATCAGCTTCACGCATAACACGGCCTTTGGTGTGGGGCATGATCCTGAAGGACAAGTCACCAAGATCGCTGATCCCACTGGACGCAACAGCACCTACAGCTATAGCAGTGGTGAACTGACGAGTTCGACCAACCTGGATGGGAAGACGACCAGTTTTGGCTACAACCCGAGCAACCATGACCTGGTGCAGATTACCGATTCCAAGGGCAATGTGACCAAGATCGCCTACGATAGCAGTCATCGTGTGACCTCGATTACCGATCCCTTGACTGGTGTGATGCAGTTCACCTACAACAGCGGCAGCACCGTCTTGACGGACCAACGCCTGCACAACACCACCTACAACTACGACGCGACGGGCAAGGTGATCAGTGTGGTCAATGATAATGGCATCACCGTCTCCAATATCACCTACAACACGACGCCCAACAACTATGATGTCTTGACGGACACGGATGCCATGAACAATACGATGACGTTTGGCTACGACCCCAATAACAATCTGAACAGCGTTGCCGATGGCAGTGGAGCTAAAAGTTCAGCGACCTACACCAATACGACGTTCCCGTACTATCCCAGCACGGCTACCGATGCTCAGGGCAGCGGAAGCTCGTATAGCTACGACTCCAACGGCAACATCAACGGGAATACCAATACCAGTATGAGTCCCACGGTCAGTGTCTCGGAGAGCTACAACAGCGACGGGACGGTGCATACCTCGACGGACGCCAACGGCTACGTGACGAGCTATGGGTACACCAGTGGGAACCTGACCAGCGTGACGCCCCCCAGCCCTCAACATGGGCAGACGCGCGGCTATGACGCTTTGAGCCGGGTAACGAGCGCGACGGATGGCAATGGCACCCAGATCAGCTACACCTACACGAATCTGGACCGCATCAGCACGATCAGTTACAAAGATTCGTCAGGTGGGAATGCCTCCTCGATCAGCTATACCTATGATGATGATGGTAACGTGACCAGTGTGGTGGATAGTAGTGCTGGGACCACGTCCTACAGCTACGATGCCCTCAATCGGCAGACGAAGAAGACACTGCCTGATAGCTCGACCATCACGTATGGCTACGATGCCACCAATAATCTGACTTCGCTCACGGACGCGGGGGGAACGGTGAGCTATGGGTATAACAACCTGAACGAACTCACCTCGCTCACTCAACCCAAGGGGACAGGGACTGAAACCTTCAGCTTCACCTATGATGACAAGGGAGAACGCGTCTCCGTTGTGTATCCCACCAACAGTCAGGGGACAAAAACAGTCCTCTCTTACGATCATGGGGGACGCGTGGCGGAGGTGAATACTTTTGGGCAGGTCAGCGGGCAATACAACACCGAGACCGACTACAAGTATAGCTATACCAATTCGGCAGGCACCGTCACGAGTCTGCGCTACAGCGTGAGTTCCTACCTCAATGGCGCGTCGTGGACGACCAGCTATAGCTACGATGCCCTGAACCGGCTCACGGGAGCGGCGACGACAGGGGGCTATACAATGACCTCTGCCTACAAGTACGATGCCAATGGCAACCGTCTGACTGGTTCCACGCTGGCGGGAAGTGGGACAAGCATCGCGAATCCGTACAATTACACGTATAGCTACGACACGGCCAACCAGTTGAAGCAGGTCAACGCCTCGACGTGTAGCAATGATGGCAACGGCAACCAGACGGGGTGCGGGACGACTTTCAAGGAGAGCTACAATCCGCGCAACCAGACCACCTCGATGAGTGGGACAGGGGGCACGCTCAGCGATCAGTATGTCGGGTCTGACTCCACTCAGCGCGTGCAGACCAGTGGCAGTCGTGCCGCGACCTACACCTATAATGCACTCGGGTTGGGGACAGAGAAAGATTCGTCGGGGAATCTGATCGCCTACACGCGCGATAATCAGGGCAATGTACTGAGTATGCGCACGACGAGTGGCAATTATTACTACTTGTTTGACGGGCTTGGGTCGGTGGTGGCTCTGATGCCTTCCACGGCTGTTGGGGTGGTCAATAGCTACGTCTACGACCCCTATGGAGTGACGCAGCAGCAGACGGGCACACAGTACAATCCCTGGCAGTTCGCCAGTGGGTACTTCGATGCCAGTACGTTGTACTATAAGTATGGCACGCGCTACTATGACCGCTTTGGCAGGTGGACGCAGCAGGACCCGATGGCTTCGGCCAATCGGTACCTCTATGCCGACGATGATCCGGTCAATGAGACGGACCCAAGTGGGAGAGATCCAGCGCCCTTTTGTGCTGCAGCATTAGGTGGAATCGTTGTTGGAATTCTTGGTGATGTACAGGCAATTCAATTTACGGCTGGGCTTGTGGCTGGCCTGCTAGCATTTGCAGGGAGTACGACAAGTACGGGCCTTGCGGTAACAGCAGCATTAGCAGCTACTGGCCTTGGTGCAGTAGTAGTTATTGGAAGCATTCTATTCATTCTAGGTCTCGTTTATGCTGTCTACTACTATTGCCGTAATCAGTAGTTGCTAGCTAGTCTGTCGTGAGGAGTGGGAGGTGAAAGATAATAAATTGTATCTTTCACCTTTTGCTCTTTAATAAATAAGGAGGCATAAGGTATGTCTATGCTGAGTTTTGAGTTAGTAGCACTTTTTGGTGTAGCTTTATTGATGTGTTTAATTACGCTTATTAGCAATACAGCCTTCCGCCGTTCGCCTGAATTCATCGCTTCACTCTTCATCTTTGAAGGTGGAATCATCTTGGGCGTTTTAATATATTTGCTCCTGTCGGCTTATTATCCGTCTTTATACTTGTTAAAATGGATATGTATAGGTATATGGTCAATCTGTACGTCTGCTATTTTTGTGTACAGAGAATGGAAGAGAATAAAAAGAGAGAGAAGTATAAACTAGGAAAAAAGTGATGAGCCTTCTCGTAGGGAAGGCTAAAGCTAGCTAAGAACGGATTGGTGGAGGAATAGCAGAACTTGGAGTGTTACTACCTGGCGTGTATACGGTAGTAGGTCTTGCAGTATCGGCGGCTATAGCAACTGTGGGAGGTTGGTTAGCTCTAATAGGAGGTGCGGCTTTGATAGGAGATTTACATTCTCATGACAAATTTACAAAGCAGGATTATTGCTGCCTTTGCAGTTATTGCAGTGATACTTGGTTTTATTCTGCTTTCCATTGCCTTCTTCTACGTGCGTCACGCGGGTACGGATAATGCTGCTGTCGCAACATATGACCTTGTTGGGATAGTTTTGATAATAGGAGGGGCCATTGCTTCTTTCTTCTTTGCCCGACCAAAGGTAAAGTAAAAGAAGTGAATTATTCTCTTTTGATCGATCTATCGTAGTCAAAGTCTACATCCTTTAAACAATGCCGTGTTGAGGCAATATTCTTCGACCGAGGATTTAGCAGGCATGATGCCCAATCAGAAGGAGCAGAGCAACCTCAATAACCCGGGGAAGTATGTGGGCAGCTACCTCGATAGTAGCATCAACCTGTACAAGTTCGGGGTACGCTACTACGACCCACCGCTAGGACGCTGGACACAGTAGGACCTGGTAGATGACAGTCTGGGTAATCTGAATGCGGCCAAGAGGAGGTTTTACCTCGGTTAGTTCATATTATCGAGCAAGAACTATGGAGAAGACATGAATCCATCTGCTTCTCCATGGCTCTTCCGCTGTTGTATAAAGCTGCTAAACATTCTTCATATACAGAATGCAGTAGCAATAATTCTTAGGAATGGAAAGGAATGTAGCATATGAACTGGAACAATATTTTATTGATCCTGGGTATCATAGGATCATTAGCATTTCTTATTATCGGTCTCATCATTCTCTTTTCAGCTTTTACAGGACATCAACTATATGTTGACACAAGACTTCCTGGCTATGGTAGATATGTAACAATTGCTGGCGTTGGAATGGTTCTTTTTGCAATCTTTATAGGATTTTTTATTGTTTCGACGATTAGTACTAACTATATTGTAAAGTTATCAAGTATCATACTTGGTACAGTATTATTTGGCTTACCTGCAGTAGGCTTAATGCTATTGAGTCTTGTCAAGATACTTCTCATGCGGCCAAGATGAATATAGCAGTTATTATTATGAGCACTTTGGAAGGTGTGGAAGATGCTCGAAGAGAGTAGGAGGTCGGTATGCCGCTAGAAGTGATAATCACAGTTGTTGTTTTCATTGTTGTCGGATGTATAAGCCTGTATGCAAGCTTGCAAAAATTGCAACTGTCTCGGCAAAGAGGAAATGCATCTCATTGGTATGAACAAACATCAATATATTTGGGGATGACGAGCTTTTTCCTGGCTGTATTTTTCCTGCTTATTGGATTTTATGAGGCCAGGCCCGGAGGAGACAACGGTGGAAGACTTTTGCTCGCTATCCTTGCAGGAATTGCGCTTTTGTGCGGTGCGGTTAGCTGCGGATTCATGATTCGTTATTTCCCTTTTGTAAAACCAAGAGAGTGATATCGCTTTGACAAGACGAAGCAGGTGTACAAAGAAACGCCGACTTTCATCTTGTTGGACCTGCCCATACCAGAAATGGATAACGAGAGTTTGTCCACTGCGCTGAAAGTTAATGTGCGCGAGACTGACATTAGCTGCAAGGTAGCCATGAGGCTATACCTTCACAAGGTGCCCAAAATACTGGCTGAAGCCAGTTCTCTTAATTTTATAGCTTGTCTACTTGGTGTCATGGGTGCTGTCTACTTTACTATTGCAGGTTTTTTTACAAACCACACTAGCAATAGGAGTTCTTTCAAGCTCTACGGCAACCGCAGCCGCAGGAGGAGCTTATACTGTTGTTGTAAACGCTCTTCTTCCTGGAATTGGACAACTTATTCTTGGAGGTCTTATTGGCTTGTTTGTTGTAGCAGTAACATTTTGTGCAGCTTCTCAGCAAGGTCAATAGCAAGTGGGCTTTTCTTTTAAAAGAAGTAAGAAGCCACATCTAATGTCTTTATAGTTGCGATAGCAGGAGGTATATCTCCTGCTATCGCATCCACATAGCAGTTTCAATCACAATAGGAGGTCCAAATTCTCATGGCAAGACTACAGCGTAGGATCATTTTCTTTGGAATTATTGTAGAGATGCTTGCTATCATTCTGGTCATCATTGGCCTCTACACGCGTTTCTCAGGTGCAGGCAATCCTGCTGGTGCACTCTATATTTACGTTGGAGGCGTTGTGGCAGTGGGAGGAATAATTGCTATTTTCTCCGCTTCTCGACAAAGGGTAAGATGAAAAGGCAATAAAAGACTACTCCAATAACCAAAGTTAACACCTCCAAAAACTGGATATACTACAGCCAGGGGAGTACAAGGAGATGTCAGAAGAATGCTGGTGACTCAATCTCCTTGACTCTCTACTCTCTTTCATATATGTGCTTGTAGATGTGCATAACGTGTATACTTGTTACAGTAACATCCAGCGGCAAGGGGTATTCTTGTGCATGGCATTCGTTCTCGACTCCTCAGTAATGTAAAAGCTTTATTTTCCATATGGGTGCTCTCAATACTGCGTGGGGTGATGCTTATGTGCTCAATGAGCACTGGACGCAAGGACTTAATACCACTCATTGGGAAGGCGATGCCAGAGATGGCGAAGGAATGCATATCGTTGTGGACTTCATTGATACTTTTCGAGGTGGACTTCGCTCTCGACAACCTCTCGACGCATGACAACCTGCTGGCCCACGCGCAGGGAATGGAGAACTACCTCATCAAGAACAATGTGTTGAACACTGCGCAGCGCTGGCTGATAGGCGATACGCAGCGCAGCTACAAGGCGAGTTTCCGAGTGGTTTTGGGGATGGTTTACACGATGATCATAGTGATTGGGGTGGGCACGTTTATCCACGCGGTATTATTAGCTGGGCTTATCTCGGTGCGGCGTATTGAGAAGTGAGGTTGGAGACGCACAGCGTATAGGGGTCTCATGGTTGTGATATCGCCAGTCGTTCAGGCGTAGTATAGAAATGATGCCGCTATAAGTACTCTCGCGTTTGAGAAGCTGATGCTGCTGCTGACGGAACATATACCATGTTCAGATAGCCCCTGGACGAAGGCCACCCTCTATGTCTACCTGAGTAGAAAGGAGAAGGTATTGCTCATGGGAACACCTCCATCTCCACGACACCCTTTTCAGGAGAGAGCACGAAGCACTCTTCTTTCAAAGAAAGCTCCCATGATTACTCGCGTGAGTATCGGAGTAGCAGTCATAGCTCTCGTAACTTTCGTCATCGTTGGGGTCTTGTACTTAAAGAACATGAACACTGCTAGCCGAACTACCACCTCTTCCAGCACGTTCCATACTGCTACTACTGCTTCCGCTACACCGTCGCCCAGACCTGAGGTTCCTCAAGTTGGCAGTACTGCCTCCAACTTCACACTTTCTACGCTCGCTGGCGATCAAAATGTGAGTCTGAGCGACTACCAGGGGAAGCCAGTTCTGCTCAATTTTTGGTCTCTCAATTGTTCTGACTGCCTGAAGGAAACACCCATCATACAGAGGTACTATGCCACACAACGGGCACGAGGGAAGGAGCTTGTCGTTTTAGGGATAAACATGGATTTTACCGGGAGTTTCCCGGAGGTCGCACACTTGCAGGAGCAACAGGGCTTGACCTATCCCATTCTTGTGGATGATCATTACCAGGCAAGAACACACTATCAGGTAAGAACACTTTATCATGTGACGAGCACTCCGACTTCCTTTTTCATCGACCGTCAAGGCATTATTCGTGCGATAGTAGTTGGTTCACTTGATACCACTACGCTTCAGAAGGACGCTGCACTTCTTGGAACTACGACAGAAAAACAGATTCTACGTCCTTCGGGGTGAAATACGTAGGTGATGGTAGGGGCGCAATTGATTGCGCCTGTGCATATGCATCCATTTCCCGCGCGGGCGGGGCGCAATCAATTGCGCGTGTGCCCATGCATCCATTTCCCGTGTGGGCGGGGCGCAATCAATTGCGCCCCTACCATCACCATTGTAGTTTTCAAGCAAAAGCCTATCTCATCCATAGCCCATTCCACCGCTTCATCACATGATCGGTCGTATCTTTGGAGTACGCCGAACGCTCCCAACGAGTATGAGGCGGAAGCTTCCAGGAAGAGGTAGGATACCACACGAGCGAGATTTGGGAACTCTCTTATACTTAGTTATAAAGGACCACACGAGCCACATCGCATGGGCAGGCTGAGTGCATGAGGAATCAACGTTCGTGTGTGCGTACTTTTGCGCTGCTCTTCGTCCCTTCTGCACCGATCCCCGGATCGACGCACAACTGTATCCAAAGAGGAGTGACACTTTCTTCAGCAGGAGAATTATATTAGATGAAAAGATTTTCCAGATTAAAAAGGGATCTCGCTCTGACATGTGCCGTGCTACTATTTTGTGCTCTCGTTTTCTCACCGACTGCTCGTTTCCTGGTTCCCGCACATGCTCAAGCGACTCAACCCCTTCTTGGAACCGCTGGCAATTTCGCCGTGCTTGGTGCGAGTGCGGTTACCAATACTGGTCCGACCGTGGTGACTGGTGATCTTGGAGTGAGCCCAGGGACTTCGGTGACGGGTTTTCCGCCCGGAATCGTGATCGGGACGAAACACGTTGCTGACGCAGTTGCACTGCAGGCGCAGAGAGACGTGGCGGCCGCGTATAAGGATGCCGCGGGACAACCTTGCAATGTTCATTTGACGGGTCAGGACCTCGGTGGCAAAACCCTCACGTCAGGAGTGTACTGTTTCTCGTCCTCTGCTCAATTGACCGGGCAGCTCAGACTCGACAGCCAAGGGAATCCCGCGAGTGTCTTTATCTTCCAGATAGGGAGTACCCTCACCACGGCGAGCAATGCCAGTGTGTTGCAGATCAATGATACTCAAGCGTGCAATATCTTCTGGCAGGTTGGCAGTTCTGCGACCCTGGGAACGAAGACTGACTTTTCAGGAAACATCCTGGCGCTTACCTCTATCACCGCTATGACAGGTGCCGAATTCAACGGCAGCCTCTATGCCCGCACTGGCGCGGTGACATTAGATACCAACACGATTACCCGATCTCCGTGCGCAAGGCCCACGCCGACAGCGACGTCAACAGGGACACCAATCGGGACACCGACAGGAACACCAACAGGGACGCCAACCGGGACACCGACAGGGACACCAACCGGGACACCGACAGGGACACCAACCGGGACACCAATCGGGACGCCAACCGGGACACCAATCGGGACGCCAACCGGGACACCGACAGGGACGCCAACCGGGACACCGACAGGGACGCCAACCGGGACACCGACAGGCGGTCCTCCTGGCTTGCCACCGACGGGAAGCGACCCTAATGGATCGGTCGCTTTCTGTCAATCAGCCCCTATTGATGCCTTTTAACAAAATCATCCGGTCATGGATCGATCCCTCCGTAGGGGCGCAATTGATTGCGCCCTGCTTGGGCGAGGACCACGAGGCGCAATCAATTGCGCCCCTACGGAAGAATCATTCCCATATTATTTTCTTAAAGCGCATAAATTGGCAACCGTGCCTGGCTGGATACCAATGGGAATGGTATCCAGTACCCACAGCGCGGACTCCAAAGGCTCTCACGCGCTCGGACAGAACGATCATACCTTTGACTTTGGGTTTTCCTCGCTTCCTGACCTGACCATCAGCAAGACAAACCAGGGTGGAAGCAACTCCGCGGTTGGGCAAAAGGCAGTCCCCCCCACCCAATCCATAACACAGGAGCACTATCATGCAAACATTGCGACGTTACAGGTACGTCTTTCCTCTTATTTTCACCCTCTTCTTTGTCCTATTCAGTCTTCTGCTTGGTGGATGGATAGGCGGCCAGTTCTTTCAGACCCCACGATCAGCCAGACCGCTCGGCAGTCTTACAGGCGGCACACCCTCTCAAACAGCAGGAACAAGCGGATCTGTTGCCAGCTCGACTCTCTATCGACCAGGTGGGCACCTCATCATTCCCTCTATCGGGGTCAATGCCTCAATCGAGCCAGTGGGAGTGTTATCAGATGGCAACCTGGCAGTACCTACTCAGAAGCCATGGGATGGAGTGGGCTGGTACCAATATGGCCCATATCCGGGGGCTCGGGGGAGTGCAGTCATTGATGGACACCTTGATCGGCCAGGAGGGTCGCCCGCAGTCTTCTGGAAACTGAGAAACCTCCATATTGGAGACATCGTCATGGTCGTCAATCCGGGGGAAAAGCCATTGCATTTCCGCGTTATGAATATGAAGTCCTATGCGCCAGATAATGCCCCCTTGCAAACAATATTTAAAAACATGACGGGCACCTTCCTCAACCTGATTACCTGTGCTGGGCAGTGGATTCCCAACCAGCATCAAACCGCCCTTCGCCTTGTCATCTACACAGCATTGGCATAGTTCAGATGTTGTAGTGAGCATGCCAGGGACCTGTAAATGTTAGAATGAAATGGGAGAATCTTTCTCCTTCCTGGGAGGCGCGATAATGCACTTTAATAAAATAATATGGGAATGATCCCTCCGTAGGGGCGCAATTGATTGCGCCCTGCTTGGGCGACATGAATCGTTGGGACAGAAGGGGCGCAATCAATTGCGCCCTGCTTGGGCGACATGAATCGTTGGGACAGAAGGGGCGCAATCAATTGCGCCCCTACGGAGGGATCGATCCATGACCGGATGATTTTGTTAAAAGGCATAATCGGGCCCCTACGGGTGCGTGATGGATTTGTCAAAGTGCATAATTAGACCTCTACGAAATTCGTTTCGAAAAGCCCTGTAAGGATGAAGTGCCCCCTTGATTTTCTTTAAATTACTACGTATAATTACTAATTAATTAGTGAATAATAGAATCAAAAGCAGTGTAGCAAGAACAATTGATTTTCAGAAGCTATATTATTGTCGTGATGATCAATTGTTATTAAAATTTATAGTTAGAACAAGTAAGTTTGTACCGTTTATGCCTGTCTTGATGTCATTAAGTAGCAGTTTTTTTCACTGAAATGTAAGTAGAATTTTCATGGTTCAAAGAGCATCTTTTCTCATGTGACCATTTAGTTCGTATTTTCTTGAATCAAAGAAATCTACGATGAGCGAGCGACAACGAAATAGTGAGGGAGATTTGTAATGAAGATCGAAACCACTACATACGTTACGCAGCAATCTATTCTTCTTGCCGCACCACGCTTTTTGTTCTGGTGCGTTATAGTCTTTTCCCCCCGGTTCTTGCTTGTTTACCGACTTTACTACGGCAATAATAGCTCTCGTTCGCCTCCTTGCATAAGCATGTCATTATGTCCTGATGACCTATCATCAGGTCCTAGTTTCACGTTTTTGTGTAGATTGGTGTACCCTTCAGTGAATAGTTACATAGTGAAGCAAAGGAGTTTTCAAGGTGAACGATCATCAAGACCACATTCTATCGTTAGGAAACACCACCATAGGGAGGCGCGAGTTCATCAAGTGGGCAAGCGCACTGGGACTCTCGGCAGGTGCGCTAGAAGCTCTTTTCTCCCAGCAAGGAATCGCTTTCGCTGAGCCGATGGATTTCACATCAGGGTTAGCGGGCTACTGGAAGTTTGATGATGGCAGCGGTACAACGGCGGTAGACTCGTCAGCTAGCGGCAATAATGGGACGCTGAAGGGTGGACCGACATGGACTACAGGAAGAATCAATGGCGCACTGAGCTTTAATGGTTCCAGCGCAGAAGTTGACATCAACAAGAATGTGCTTGATACCAGCAAGGACTTTTCCGCAGCGGCGTGGGTTCAGATACGCAATGCGAACGTTTGGGCATCCGCGGTGAGTCAGGATGGTACCAATGTGAGTGGGTTCTACTTGCAGTACACCAATGGAGGGCGCTTTGCATTCAGCCTGATTAGCTCAGATTCGACACAAGGCTCAACAACAAGAGCGATCTCCCCGTTTAACCCTTCGACTGGTGTCTGGTACCATCTCGTGGGCGTGCATGACGCGACCAATAATCAGATCAAGCTCTACGTCAATGGCACGCTTGTAGATACACAGTCTGTAGGAGCAGCCTGGAATGCAGTGGGAGAGACCGTTATTGGACGTGGAAGATATGGTGGCCCGACTGACTTCTGGCCGGGACTCATCGACGATGTACACGTGTACAATCGCATCTTGAGTGATCAAGATGTCGCTGCTCTCTACAACTCGGCTCCGGGGCAAACCTCTTCCGCTTTTACGCCTATACGCCCACCTGCAACGCCGCTCGTTGTGCGCAATCCCTATGTGAGTACCTGGTTAGCGGCTGATCTGCTCCCACGTAATTGGCCCAGATTCTGGACCGGTGCTATCAAGGCCATGACGGGTATTGCACGTATCGATGGTACGGCGTATGTCTTCATGGGTGATCCAGGAAATATTGGATCAACGCAAACGATGACGCAGACCAACCTGACCGTGACTCCTACAAAATCAATCTTCACGCTCCGGGGAGGCGGCGTTACATTGATAGTGACCTTCCTGTCACCTGTCGAAGCGGACGATATACAAAAGCTTTCAGTGCCCCTGAGCTATATCCTTGCTGAAGTGCAAAGCAACGATGGGCAAGCGCACAATGTCAGCCTCTACTTCGACATCTCCGGTGAGTGGGCATATGGGAATACCAGCGCATTGATTAAATGGGGCAGCGAACAGGTACCCCATGCGAAAGGTCCCGGCACAATCACAAGCTTTACCGTCACGCCCAATTCTCCACAGGTCCTATCGGAGGTGAATGACTATCCCTCGTGGGGAACGGTTGTCTGGGCTACGGACAATCAACCGAACCTGGCAATACAAAGCGGTCAGGATACCGTAGTACGCTCTCTGTTCGTTTCGCAGGGAAAATTGAACAACACAATGGATCCTGATATGCCTCGTGCAATCCAGGATCGCTGGCCTGTGTTCGCCTTCGCCTTGAATATGGGCAGCGTCACGAACCAGCCAAGTCAGCAAGTAACCCTTGTACTGGGACATGTACGCGAACCAGCCGTCAGCTACCTTGGTCAGCAAGTTCCTCCACTGTGGAGGGCTTACTGGTCAACATGGGAGCAGATGCTAGCCGCGACTTATGATGATGCTAAAAATGCGCTCAAGCGCTCCGTCAAGGTTGACATAAAGATTACTGGTGACGCTATCAACGCTGGGGGAACGAACTATGCAGCGTTATGCGCACTCGTTCTACGTCAAGCCTTTGGAGGCACTGAACTGGTGGGAACCGCCAGCCAACCGTGGATGTTCCTCAAGGAGATCAGTAGCGATGGCAACGTCTCAACTATCGATGTCGTGTACCCCTGCATGCCAGTGTTCGTCTACACCAATCCCTACCTTTTGAGTTTACTCCTCGATCCGTTGCTGGCTTACGCGGAAACAGGTGGTTGGCCCAAGGTCTTCGCGGAACACGACATTGGCTCACATTATCCTAACGCAAGTGGTCATAACGATGGGAATGAAGAGGATATGCCTGTCGAAGAATCCGCTAACATGCTCATCATGACCGCTGCCTACCTGCGCTTCGCCAGTAAGAAAGATGCGGCAGCCTATGCCAAGACTCACTATAAGATTCTGAAGCAATGGGCGGATTACCTGGTTCCCAACGCGCTCGACCCCGGATATCAGAACCAGACCGACGATTTCACCGGCTTTATTGCACATAGCTCAAACCTGGCACTCAAAGGTATTCTGGGCATCGCTGCGATGGGGCAAATCGCACTGGCTGCTGGCAATACGGCAGATGCGTCGTATTATCAGAAACAGGCCAGTAGCTACATCAGCCAATGGGCAACAAAGTCGCAGGACTCTTCAGGTCAACATCTGAAGCTGGCATACGATCAGGATGGTACATGGAGTTTGAAGTATAATGCGTTCCCCGACAAGCTGCTTGGCCTGAACCTCATACCAGCAGCAGTGTTGGCAGAAGAGGCTACCTGGTATGCGACAAAAGAAAACGCGTTCGGCATTCCGCTCGATAATCGGCATTCATACACGAAAGCCGACTGGGAGATGTGGACCGCTGCATCGACGGATGTCGCGCCATTACGTCAGTACTTTATTGACGCTTTATACAAGTTCGCCAATACGAGCGGTTCGCGCGTTCCGTTTACGGATTGGTACGACACCATCTCTGACCAACAGGTAGGCTTCCAGGCTCGTCCGGTCATGGGTGGCTTGTTCTCTATCCTTGCACGCCTGCAAAACAAGCCCTAGAGGAAATTGCAAAGACAAGTCGCCTGAGGATTAGGAACGCGGCTAGGCCGCAAGGGGATGCCCCAATACCGTTCAAGTAAACGGTATTGGGGCATCCCCTAGTTCCCCTTAGCACACCGTCAATGTTCATGTGATATCAAAACCAGGGCACCCGCAAGGGGATGCCCCTCCCATACATGAACCAGCCTGTGGCACGCCGTCGTATGGGAGGGGCATCCCCTTGCGGGTGCCCTGGTCAGCAGAGTATTCCCGATCTTGCAACAGCCCTGAAAAGGGTGTAGGGTAAACTTGCTATGATGGTATGATTTGGATAGACTGAGAGGTGATAGGTAGTGAGGAGGGTATCCATAGCTACTTGCTTTGTGAAGGAGAATATGGCTTTATGACCGATGGCTTGAAAGTGATTAGTACGTTTCAGTTTTCTCCGGCCTCGCAGGAGGTGCTGCGAGAGGCTGCTCAGGCGGAGGTGCGTTGTATAACAAACAATGAAGAGTTTCTGTCGAGGCTGCAAGAGGCGGAGGTGCTTTGCTCGTATTGGGTGCCCGAGAGTTGGCAGGCACTGGCCCCACATCTACGCTGGCTACAATGCTCCGGGGCGGGTGTTGATGGTCTTCAGCAAACGGGTATCTTAGATGCGGAGAGCGTCGTTATGGTGACGACGGCTGTTGGCATCAATACAACTCCAATCGGGGAGTATGTCTTTGGGAGTATGTTGATGTTCAACCGGACGTGGCCTGAGATGGTGCGTTTGCAAGATCGTCACGTCTGGCCTCGTAGTGTGAACTGGTACAAGCTGGGTGGGCGAGAACTGGCGGATGCGACAATAGGGATTGTCGGTCTGGGAAGTATTGGGCGGCGCGTCGCCCAATTGGGTAGGGCTTTCGGGATGCGTGTCCTGGCAACGCGACGATCAGCGCAGGAGAGTGCGCGTGATCCTGACGTGGATCAGCTTTATCCGATGGCGCAGTTGCATGAGATGCTGGGTCAGAGCGACTATGTAATTCTCTCTGTACCTTTGACGCAGGAGACGGAGAAAATGATTGGTGAGGCGGAACTGCGTGCGATGCGACCGAATGCCTATCTTGTGAATGTTGCGCGTGGACGGGTCATTGACGAGCAGATGTTAATTCGAGCGCTTCACGAGGGATGGATTGCAGGTGTTGGGCTCGATGTAACGGAGGAGGAGCCGTTGCCGTCGAGTAGTGCACTGTATGGAATGCCAAATGTTATTCTTACTCCACATATTTCTGGCGTAAGTGTCAATTATGACAGGCGCCTCACCGCTCTCTTTGCTGATAACCTGCAGCGCTTTCGCAGAGGGGAGAGCTTGCGCAATCGCTATGAAGCGAGGCGTGGGTATTAGTATTTTCACATAGTGTACAATGAGGTGATACGAGAACAGGAGGGAAGAACATGAATGAAGATTTAGGTTTAGCAGAGTTGCTGGGTGCCGAGGCCGTAGGCCAACCTGGTCAACGCCGCTTCCGTCTTTTTGTGCAAACGACTTATAACTCCGCTGTGATGTGGATGGAGAAGGAGCAGCTAAATAGCCTTTCGCTGGCATTGGACCGCTTTCTTGCACAGATAACAGAGGGGCAAATGCTGCGCACAGAGGCTCAGGCTGGTGGACGTCCCATCGCGGCAGGAATGCCTACGGATTTCCCGAGGCAACCAACATATGAGTTTCAGGTGGGGCAGATGAAGGTCAATTATGATGAGCGTGCGATGCGCTTTCTGCTCAGTGCTGTGCCTCTGGAGATTATCATGGAGCGTGGGCAGGAGCCGCAGGTGTTGATGAATGAAGATGAGGCGGTTTCCTTCCTTTTTACGCATGAACAGGCGCGGTACCTTTCGAGCACTATATCGCTGGTGGTCTCTTCGGGTCGTCCGGTTTGTCCATTATGCCGCACACCGCTTGATGGCGGTCCACATGCATGTGTGAAGCAGAACGGCCACCGTGAGATTGTGCAGGTCGAGGAAGGTGAGGAAGATGAGTAGGAAGGGGGCCAGTCTCTTTTGCTCTTCCTACTCATAATGTGATACCTGGGTAGAATGTAAAGTACAGGGTAGCTAGCCCTATAATGCTATGTTCAGTCGATGCAGAGATACTTGTTTGCCTTCAGAAGATACAGCTCTTCATTGGCTTCAATCATGAGTTTGTGAAGCACCACGACATCGGCATCAGGCAAACACTCGACTGGTTGTAAGCATAGTCGCATAATCGCCCTGCCGTTCTCTATGACCTGAACGTAGCCTTTAGATCGTGGAACGCGATAGACGCGGTGTGGCTCTGCGGGGCTAGGGACCTCCAGATACCCGCGCCAGAGAAGCTGGTGAAATTGTTCTGGCGTCAATATATCGCGTAACAGATCGGCGGCTCGGCGTTCAGAACGAGACCATCCCTTGAGGTATGGTTGAAAAATGAGCCATACCATAGGAGAGATGGCGAGAGCGATAACGATCCAACCCAGGGCGGTCAGCACCTGAGTGATCAAAATTATCCTCCAACGACTCGCGGAACCATGACAATTTGTTCTGCGGTAGCGTCGAATTTTTCAATGCGCTCTATTGGTTTGCCCGTTTCGACTCGGAACGCGGTTGCGCCTTTAGCGCGTTCTTGCGCGAAAATGCGCTCTGCCTCACGGACTGCGGCAACCGCTTCGGTATTGCCCACAAAAGCTTTCTGTTCGTCCCAGGTGAGACGATCATCGCCACGCCGTGACATCACCCGTAACATTCCCACAGTCGTTCCTCCTTCGTGGTCTACAACATTTCTAAATGGCTGTTTTCAACGAATACATGTAGGGGCAAGCTTTGCGCTCTTGCGCTGTGCAATTGCCTGTGTATCAAAACGAACTACATGGTACTAGAGAAGTGGGCATCGCTGTGATTACCCTTCCTCATAGGACACGTTTTGTGCTGCCAGGTTGTTACTCGCGTCCAGGCTACAAGCCTACTATAAATACTATTGTACGTGAGACGCAGGTGATAGTCAATGGGTTATAACACAAATTGAGGATGTGAAGCATCGGGGACGGCAATTGCCGTCCCCGATGCTTCACATCCTCAATCTTATTTAGGATATAGGGGAACTTGGAGAGGCGCTTGTAATGGCGACGGCTGCGGTATCTGGACCTGTGTGTGTTCCCAGGACCGCTCCAAGTTTGTACGTAGGAATCTCGCCAGGATAGGTTTCTTTAAGAGCTTGAGCGAGTTGTTGCCCGACCTCCGCGCTGGCCTCGGCAATGGAAATATTTTCGATTTTGCCCATATCGCCAATTATTTGTGCTATGCGTGCGTAGGCTTTGCTGCGGGTACGGGGTCGCTCAACCGCAACCACTTCACCATTTTTAAGTGAAATGATAGGCTTTACACTCAGCATATTGCCTAATAGGGCCGCTGCACTTCCGATACGTCCACCACGTCTGACAAACTCTAAGGTGTCCAGTACCGCGAGGATACGTGTGCGTGCAAGCTCATCTACTGTACGGGCCTTGATCTCTTCGAGGCTCAAGCCTTGCCGTGCCTCTTGTGCCGCGTGCATGATCGCTCGTGACATCCCCGCGCTAATGCTTAGCGAGTCAACAACCTCGATGGGTATTTTTTTGACATCGTCGGGGAGCGAGTCACGTGCGGTACAGGCAGATTGGTAGGTGCCACTCAACTTTGAGGAGAGATGAACGCTGAGAATGCCATCGGCACCCTCATTGATGAGGCGTATAAATGCTTCTTGAAATGCTGCAGGTGAGGGCTGCGAGGTGCGTGGTAAGGTTTTGCTCGCCTGTAGTTTTCGGTAGAATCCTGCGTTATCCAGTTCTACCCCATCAAGATATGCCTCTTCACCGAAGAAGACTGTAAGTGGGACAATGGTGATGTTGAGTGCTTCCGCTTGCTCAAGCGGGATATCTGCAGTGCTGTCTGTAAGAATGCGAACCGCCATAATCTCTTGCTCCTGATTATAAAATATATACTTTACGTACGTGTTGGTGGATAGGGCATGGCGACCACAAGGGTCGCCATGCCGCTCTTTGTCTTGCATCCTATTACACGGTCAATCTTCATGTGACAGAGAAACCAGGGCACCCGCAAGGGGATGCCCCTCCCATACGAGGGCGCGCCACAGGCTCGTTCGTCTCTGGGAGGGGCATCCCCTTGCGGGGCAGAAATGTCTGGGGGACATGTGCCCTTGCCCTTGCCAAATGAATCTTGACGGAGCACTATACTCACTATTCCGCCGAGACGATGTAGGCGTAGTATGGTTGGCCTCCGTTGACGACCTCGATCTCGAGGTGTGAGTATTGCTGTTTGATACGTTTGGCGGTTTCCTGGGCCTCGTCAGTTGTCACGTCTTCTCCATAGTAGAGGGTGACGATTTCGTAGTGGTCCATGTCCATACGCTGCAAGGTGTCCTGGATGACGCGCTCGATGTGCTGGCCTGCAACTGTGAGGTTGCCATTGATAAGACCGATATAGTCACCTTCGCGTACGCGAACGCCGCCGATCTGCACTGAGCGTACAGCGGTAGTGATCTCCGCCGTTTGGATACTCTTCACGGCCTCGTTCAGCGTCTCGCAATTGGTGGAGAAGTCGGCATCGAAGTTGAAGCTCAAGAGAGCGGCGATACCTTGTGGCAAGGTATCACTCGGTACGACATAGACCTCTTTTTGCGTAAGGGCAACGACCTGTTGTGCGCTAAGAATAACGTTGCCGTTATTGGGAAGGATGATAACCTGATTGGCTGGGGCCGTCTCGACCGCCGCGAGCAACTCTTCTATACTGGGATTCATAGTCTGTCCACCTGAGACGATGACACTGACGCCCAACTCTCGAAAGACCTTCTCGAAGCCTGCTCCTGAGACAACGGCGACGGTGGCGACCTGTAGTGTGGCCTCTTGTGTCTCCTCCGCGTGTTCGGCCTCGCTCTCCGCCGCGTAGGTAAGGCTCTGCTCCTGGAGATTTTCGATGTTGATATCGAGCAGGCTACCGAGACTCACACCATAGTCGAGAATTTTGCCAGGGGTGAGGGTATGAGTATGTACCTTAAGCAACTTTTCGTCGCCCGCAACGACGGTGGAGTCGCCGCCCATGTCGATGATAGATTGACGGATGGACTCAACATCGAGGTTTTGACCGTGAAGAAGGAAGACGACCTCGTAGCCGAACTCTTCCTCAATGGTGACGCGTCCCTTTTTCACATGGGCTTCAGATGTTTGTGATATTGCAGAGGGAATGCTTGTGGTGGGAAGCGTTATCGCTACGCTTCCCGCATCTCCACGAATATAGCGCCAGACCCCTTCGAGAATGGTGCAGAAGCCCTGACCACCGGAGTCGACGACGCCAGCTTGTTTAAGTGTGGGGAGAAGATCGGGAGTGCGTGCGACTGCTTGACGGGCCGCGATGACGGCCTCTTGCATAAGCCCGACGAGATCGTCGCCACGCTGAGCGCTGTGTTTCGCTGCTTCTGCTGTTTCACGCACTACGGTAAGAATAGTGCCCTCAACGGGCTTAATGACGGCGCGGTATGCCAGGCGAGAGGCTTCTTGCAGGGCGTTTGCGAGATCGGGGGCGGTGAATGTTGTTTTCTTGTCGAGTCCCTGTGCCAGTCCGCGCAGGGTTTGCGAGAGGATGACGCCGGAATTGCCTCGCGCCCCGAGCAGAGCACCATGCGCTATCTTTGCAGCGACGACGCCCGCAGATGACTCGGTACTGGTCTTGATATCTCGTACGGCAGCTTGCATAGTGGCTGACATATTTGAGCCTGTATCGCCATCTGGGACGGGAAAGACGTTAAGAGCGTTGATTGCCTCACGATGTTCTTCTAAACACGCAGCGCCTGCTACGATAGCCTTTTTAAGGTCCTGGCCGTCAAAGACGCTAATGCGCCGGGGGCGTTGTCGTGCAGTGGCGCGGAATGACTGTTCCTGCATTATGACTCTCTCGTCCCTTCCTTATTGCTTATCCTGTGGCCCATTACTCAGGCCCTGAACGTTGACGTTGACCTGGGCTACGGGGACACCCAGCATCTTCTCGGTTGAAAATTTGACGCTGCTCATAATATTGTGTGCTATCTCTGATATACGCAGCCCATACTCTAATGCAACATACACATCGATAGTGAGTTGGTCGTTGATGAGCCGCACTTGCACGCCCTGGTTGCTCTGCTCAGGTTTCAAAAGTACTGCCTGCCTGTTATGAAGGCGTGGTGATGCAATTCCAACTACTCCATAACACTCGCAGACCGCCTGTACCGCTATGGTATGAATAGCATTGGGAAGGACCTCTATCTTACCGCGTGGGTGTGAGCCTTGTAGTGGCTGAATAGCAGATGTTTTTGGCATATCTTCTCTACTTCTTTGTGGGTCTCCATCCTTGCGCCCCTACTCACGGGCGCAATCAATTGTGCCCCTACTCACTCACGGGCGCAATCAATTGTGCCCCTACTCACTCACGGGCGCAATCAATTGTGCCCCTACTCACTCACGGGCGCAATCAATTGTGCCCCTACTCACTCACGGGCGCAAT